>Ga0099847_1000459_pt1 | contig 13881 bp, 22 predicted proteins | sample CB_VirMetaG_2_FD_78178 | JGI IMG/M metagenome (GOLD analysis project Ga0099847, IMG submission 78178) | Freshwater to marine saline gradient viral communities from Chesapeake Bay - CB_1504_2 Viral MetaG | ecosystem: Environmental > Aquatic > Marine > Coastal | place: USA: Chesapeake Bay...
CCTAGCTATACATAGCACTCAGAGCTTGCGAGAGCTTGCGTATGGCACGATCACTACCATAGGCTGGCTACCCTACAGGGTGAGAGGTTGCGTGGCGTAGGAGGCACGGGGGGGTAATAGTGGGGGTGGGGGGGGGCAAACTTCGGGAATGGTGAGTTGTCTTGATGCACATTTGCCATATTTGCATTAATTTTTCGATTTGACCCCTAAAACACCCTATTTCAGAATTTTTTAGAAAATCTAAAGTTCTTTGTTTTCAGTGGGTTAGTTAACATCGCCCAGTACAGAAACACTTTGATATTTAAGAGGAGATTATGACGTTCTTACTAGGCATATTAACTGGATTCGTTATAGTGATTGTTGCTGTATATGCAATATGTTTGATAGCAGACCATAAGGATTGGGTGTGAGTTTAAGGGTAGTCCAACGAGATCATCCATCGGGTAAGTCTACTTGGATACCCCAAAAGAAGGGTGAGTTGTCGGGATGGAAGGATATAGTTGTTTATAGCGGTGAATACGACACAAGTTATATTGTTGCTTACCGCTCATTGGATGAGGCCATAGATAACTTATGGCGGTTTGACGGTTCGCCTACGAAAGATACCGTTGTATACGAATAACCTGTGGAGGGTGTATGGTTGTTTTTAAGAAGAGAAAGGCTGGTAGCAAGAAAATACTTCCTTACAAGATAGAGTCTAAGTCACTTGGTTCTAGTTTTTGTGGTTACAGAGGGTTTGCGTTTGTCGTGTATGAGGAGTTGTATTACTTTGTTTACCCAAAGCTAAAAACCAAGTATGATAGCAAAACTATAAAAGATTTAGAGAAACGGCAAAAATACATATCAAACCTATCTCGTCAGATTAATTTGTATACAATATGGCCTTTTAAGCGTGTTAACGAGGGGAGTTGGTAATATGAATAAAGTATCAGTCTATTACCCAAACTAGGCTTCTTTGATTCAAAAGAAGAGGCAGCAAAAGTTAGGGTTGAGGCTAACCAGAAATACGGATTCCATGAATTACATGGTACATAGCACAAATAAAAAGATTTCTGTATACTTCCCATACTATGATGTCTATACAAACATAGATACTCCAATGGCTAAGGTTAGGTCTGAATGGTTATTAAAAGACCCATCTAGACTCAAGACTTGGATAGATATACCAGAACAGCAATACATTAGCCCTGACTACAATGGTATAGGAGAATGAACCATGACAATGCTAATACTATACGTTGTTCTAGTCTCCCTTTGTATATGGCACAGTAGATATAAACGAAAATGATCTTGTAGGAGGGATTATGAATTGGGAAATATTTTTAGAAGGATGCAACACGGCCTTATTGTTGTTTATAATATATAATCAACTGACAATAACATATACCGCCAGAAACCTAAGCGATGTTTCGTTTGGGGGTCTTTGAGATGAACGACCCAATTATAATAGCAATAGGTGTAGCACTAGGCATGGTCTTGTTTAACCTTTTAACCAGTGTTGCTAAAATCATAATACTATGGTTTGCAATGAGATAGAGAAAGAATATGAGTGGAAAGAAATACACAGACGAAAATAAACGGGAAGCTGCTGCTTGGTTTGCCTCTGAAGGCTCATATGCAGCCGTACAGAAGATAAGCGGAGACAGATATAACCGTAGAACAGTAAAAGACTGGCACGACAACTGTGGCGTATTCAACAAAGCCTTGTCTGCTTGTCAACGCATTGCAGACAACGAACTGTCTGGAAAGTTCAAGAAGTTCGTCATGAAGGGCATGGACACAGCTATACGCTCTATTGAGTATCAAGCTGATGTACCCGCTGAAGAAATTAAGCTGAAAGACGTTATTATGGCTGTCGGCATTATCCATGACAAACAACGTGTTATGGAAGGTAAGGCTACATCACACACTGTATCCTCTGCTGACACTGAAGAACGACTCAAGCAAATGGAAGTATTACTTGCTGAACGTGCTGAGAAGGCTGAACAAGACAGGATAGCTATTGAAGAAACGCCTAACGTCGTAGAATCAGCTTCCAGGTTCGCTAAGAAAGCCTGAGGAGGTGATTATGAAATTACCAAGAATACCTAGGTGGTTTTTTGGATTAAAGCCTAAGGGGTGGACTGATAAGGATGAAGAAGATTACCAAGCGTGGGCTAAAACACAGCCTGATTTCAGGTCTTTATATAAGTAATGCTAGCCTCAACGGTTAGTCAACTAGCCAGAACGGTTCTAGCACAGAGATACGATAACCCACAACCCACCCCTGAGTTCCATGAAGAACTATGGGAGTTATGCTGCTTAGACCACGATAAGGTTGCTATAGGTGCTCCACGAGGACATGCCAAGACCACAGCAGTAACAGGTTCTTACACGATAGCCAAGATAGTCTTTCGTGAGGCAGACCATGTACTTATCATCTCTGATACGGAAGAACAAGCCTCAGAGTTCCTAGCGGAGATTAAGCTGGAGTTCATTGAGAACGAGGACTTCATTCAGATGTTCGGTGTTAAGCGTCTAGTTAAAGATGCTGCTACTGAAGTTATCATAGAGTTCACTGACGGACATAGAGCAAGACTTCTAGCTAAGGGTGCAGAACAGCGCATACGAGGAAGGAAGTGGCGTGGTAAACGTCCAGACCTTATTGTAGTGGATGACCTTGAGAACGAGGAGTTAACCAACTCTGATGATCGACGGGAGAAGTTAAGTAAGTGGTTCTACGGCTCTGTCCTGCCTGCGGGTGGTGACAACTGTATATACCGCATCGTTGGGACAGTCATGCACTTTGACTCCTTATTGGAGAACCTGATGCCCGACGAGAACAATGAACACACGGTTACTGAGGACTTACGCAAGTATAACCTTCAGCAGCCTTGGATAGCTTGTAAGTACAAAGCCCATACGCCTAACTTTGAAAAAGTGCTGTGGGAAGAGAAGTTTCCTCCTGAACGCTTAAAACGCATCAGAGATGACTATCAGCGGAAGGGTGAGGGTGATATATACGCCCAAGAGTACCTAAACGAGCCTTTATCCACTGACAACGCTTACTTTGAGCCTAGAGACTTCCGGCCTATACCAGAGGACTTACTTAAACGCTACCAAGAGAAAACTGACGGTTATCCAACGTATATTGCGGGTGACTTAGCTATCTCCAAGAGCAAGAAGGCAGCATACACGGTTCTAACGGTTGGAAAGATGAGTCCAGCGGGAATAATGGACGTTGTAGACCAAGTAAGGGGTCGATGGAACTCACTAGAGATAATAGACCAGTTATTCGCGCTAAACAAGCTGTGGAGTCCTGAAGAGACATTCCTAGAGGCTGAGAACATACAACGAACAATGGAACCCGTAATATATCGAGAGATGCGTGACCAAGGTTACTACTTCACCTTCACTGGTGAGACTCCTGTGGCTGATAAAACCGCAAGAGCAAGGCCGCTACAGGCTAGAATGAAAGCAGGACAAGTAAGATTTGACAAGGATGCTGATTGGTATCCTGATTACGAGTTGGAACTACGACAGTTCCCTAAATCCCCATTCAAGGATCAAGTGGACGCTAGTGCGTTGCTTGCATCTAAAATTGACACAATGAGCGACCCTTTGACCGCCGAGGAAGAATATGAAGATCAGTATGAAGAAGAGTTCGGTGACTTTGATATGGGCCGAGATATGGTAACTGGTTACTAATGAAATTTGAAACTATCTTTAATGCTCAGGGCGATAACCTAGCAGAACAACTTACGGACGAGGAATTAGGGAAAATCTCGGCTTCTGTTCACCAAGGTTACAAAGATGACCGAACATCTCGCGCAGGATGGGAGGCTCAGAACGCCGAGGGCCTAAAACTAGCCCTACAACTAAAGGAGAATAAGTCCTTTCCTTGGGAAAACTCAGCTAATGTTAAGGTTCCCTTGGTTGCTATGTCCTGTGTTCAGTACAACGCACGTGCCTACAGCGCATTAATCGGTAATGATGACCTTGTTAAGCCTGTAAACGGTGGTGAAGAGGCATTTAGGGTAACAAATCAGACCAGTAACTACATTCGTCATGAAATGGAGGATTGGGAGCAGAATCACGATCAAATGCTGATTATGCAGGCTTTAACGGGCTGTCCTGTCAAAAAGACGCATAAAGGCTATGAAAACGTCAAATCAGAGGTAATTCTCCCTGACCGCATCGTTGTTAACTACTTTTCCGGCAATAAACCCGAAAGATTAACCCATAGAATATATTACTCAGAGAATGAGATAAAAGAACTCCAACTAAGCGGTTTTTTCCGTGAATGTGAGTTACAAGCTGTTAACCCCGAATCAACCCCGACAACCGATGTGTCTGATAAGGCTCACGGTGAGGTTAAAACAGCTAATCCTGAAGGCCATGAGATACTTGAAGTACATTGTCTATGGGATATGGACGGTGATGGCCTAAAAGAGCCATATATCATCCATATTGACGATGATTCGGGCAAAATCCTGCGTATATCGACTCGATGGGAGTCTATTCGAATGGCTAAGAAGGGTAAAATCATTGAAGGCTATGATGCTGGACTTGAAAAGGCTGGATATAAGGTCTGCAAGATTACCCCAGAGACATTCTTCACTAAATACGAATTTATCCCATCTCCTGACGGTTCATGGTACGGAATAGGCTTTGGTTCACTCCTTGGCCCGATAAACAAGGCTGTAGACAGTCTTTTGAATCAATTAATCGACGCTGGAACCCTTGCAACGGTATCTGGTGGTATGTTAGCCCGAAATGTCCGTGTTAGAAGTGGTAAAGTCGGAGTAATCCCAGGGAAATGGGTGAGAACAGAGGCTAACGCACAAGACTTAGCTAAAGGTGTATTCCCTTGGCCTACTAAAGAACCTTCAAGCGTATTATTTGCCCTAATGCAGTTTTTAATGCAGATGGGAGAGCGTTTAGGCTCTGTAACGGAGGCTATGACTGGTGAGAACCCTGGTCAGAACCAAGCAGCCACTACCACTATGGCTGTGCTGGAACAAGGCTCACAAGTCCACAACAGCATCTACAAGCGTACTTTCAGGGCTATGACCAATGAAATGCGCCTGATTTACAAGTTCTTAGCTGAAGAAAACCGCGAAGTCTACAATATTGACCCTAAAGACATTATGTTGACTGCTGACCCTACGGTTATGTCTCAGTCTCAACGTATTGCCAAGGTTCAAGCACTGAAAGAGTCTGCTGCAATGCAGCCTAACTTATATGGCTTTGAATCCATCAAGAAGATTGAATCTATGTGGCTAGAAGCCCTACAGATAGCTGGAGGCAATGAATTACTTGCTGAAGCACAACCCGCAGGCGGCGACCCTAAAATGGCTATTGAGCAAGAGAAACTCAAGCTAGACCAGTGGAGAGCGCAGCAGGATAACGAAATTCAAGAAGCAAGAGTTAAGTTGGAATCTCTAAATACAATATCCAACACCGAGAAGCGTCTAGCCGAGATAGATAAGATCAATTCTGAAATTGGTCAAGGTGAGGCAAAAGTGTTGATAGAGAAGCAAAGAGAGAATCTTAATAGTGTGAAGCAGGAAGCCGAGTCTATTTTGAAGGTTTACTCTGCCGCCTCAGACGATAGAGCGCAAAAGCAAGATATGATGAGTCAAGCACAAGCCGCGATAGAGCAAGGTGCTGACCCTAGAGCAGTTTCACAGAGAATGAGCGAAATGGGCGGGCCTAATGGGGCCGTTTGATGATTTAATACCAGACTTGGTGTTTGGGAAGCTTCCTGATGATATGTCCGAGGAAGAAAAGAATCTAATGAATCACCATAGACGAAACCTTATCAATAATACTGCATTTAAGGATGACTATGGCACAACTACCGTGAATGTTGTTGGAGTTGACGGCCCTGATGGGCGCATATACAATATTCCTGCTTATGAAGCGGGTGCTTGGGATAAGTCTGGGAGGCCGAAAGATAGGAGTGTATTGGACAAAGCCGCTAAAGATATGGCTAACAGAGACAACTCTTGGTCTAAATACCCATCATTTGGGTCTGATGAGGGGCCTCAGTCTGACATCTCGGCACAGAAGTTGCATAAATTCATAGAGAAGGATATGGAAGTATTTCAGAAACCATATTACCAAAAAGAAAAGTAACAACCCTTGGAGGGGAGAATGGCAAAAGAGAAAAAATCAGTAAAATCGTCTGTCTGGATGCAGAGCGAAGAAACGCAATGGGTAATGGCGGAGTTGCAGGAGATGATGGACAATCTTCAGACGGACTTGCTACACCAGAGTTTGGAGGATAACACAGATAGCATAGGTCGTTACACATTACAGAGACTATCCCGAATGGAAGGGGTATCGATGGCAATGGAATTATTTTATCCTGAGGAGGAACAAGAAGATGAAAGCAACGGGTGAATCCGTAATAGTACGTCCATTTAAGATGGAAGAGAAAACAAAAGGTGGGATTATCGTCAAAGACGAGAGAAACCGTCATAGTGCAAACTTTTCTATTGGACAAGTTTTACAAATCGGGCCACTGGCCTTTGAAAGAGAACGCTGGTTAGAGAAAGACTTCAATATCAGCAACCCGTTAGTCGCTAAAGTCGATGACTACGTCCTTTGTGCAAAACACTCAGGGTATGACATTAAGATAGCTGGTGAGGTAATTAGAGTATGCCTTCCTGCTGACGTTTTAGCAATACTAACAGAAGAAGAAGCCTTGTCGTTAACGACTTGGACAGGAGAATAGTATGAGTGAAGAAGCTGAACAACTTGAATCGCCAGAAGTTGACGCAGTAACCAAATTAGCGGTCGAGATGGGATACAACCCTGATTGGGATGGCCCTGAAGACCAAAAAAAGACACCAGACGAGTATATCCTCAATACAAACAAGGCGTTACGACAAGCCTCTAGTGATGTAGGTGAGCTGAAGAATCAGGTGTCTGGAATGTCTAAGACTATGGAGGAGTTCACGGCTAACCAAGCCAAGCAACTCAAGCAAGCCTTAGACTCACAACGAACACGATTGGAGGCAGAAAGGTCGCAGGCAGTAGCCGAAGGTGACACTGAGGCGTTCCACAAGCTTGACAGTGAGCTTAAAACGCTAGAGCCTACCCCACCTACTGCCCCAGCAGTAAACGCTCGCCAGCAGTCCATAGAGGCGGCTGAAAGGGCATTTGAAAGTAAACATGCTTGGTACAACGGAAAAGACATAGATTCAGTGGTAATGACCTCTGATGCTGTGAACCTAGCCATATCTCTAGGTAGGTCAAACCCTGACTTACCCGCAGATGAGTTGTTTAAGCAATTAGAACAGGGTATGCAGATTAAATACCCAGAGAAATTTGCTTCACCAAGCAATAAGCCGACACTCTTATCTCCAAATACCACTCCGCCAAGCAAGCCGGACAGTGTATGGGGTCAGATGTTGCAAGAGTATCCCGAAGCTAAAGATGTTTTCGCTGACGCAGTAAGCAAAGGTCAGTTTGAGGACACAGCAGCGGGAAAAGAGAAATATGCAAAATTAGTAATGGAGAATTAAGATGGGCAGACCTAAGAAAACAGCAGTATCAAAAAACAAGACAGTACGCCGACGTTCAGAGACACGGAACATCAGTAACGCACGTTCACGCTTAGATATAGAAAATATCAAAGGCTTTAAGACACGCTGGGTTAACGATGTGGGTACTAACATGCACAAGATGACTGTTGAAGATGATTGGGATTTCGTAACAGAATCGGATTACCCCAACTTTGCTCCTCAAGCTGGCGATGACGACATTAAGAATGTTGATCTAGTCGGCTCAAAAATAAGCCGCCCTGTAGGGAAGGTAGGAGAGATTGACAACGCAGTTGCTTACTTGCTTAAAAAGCCAGTAGAGTTCTTTAATGAAGATTATGCCAAGCTAGCTGCTAGCATAACCGCTCAAGAACAGGCAATTAAAAGGCCAAACGATCTAGCTAACTCAACGGGGGAAATTAAAATAAGATAAATTATGGAGGCCATAAATGGCTAATGTAAATCGACCAAGAGGCGCTTATCCAACTCGAAATCTCGATGGTGGAAAGAGTTTCCCAACAAATGAGTACACCGTTGACTCTTCAAACGGCACAGCCATCTTCCCAGGTGACTTTGTTGTTTTAGAAGCTGACGGTAATGTAGCACCCGCTGGTGCAGGCACAGGAGTAGAATTACTCGGTGTTTGTTCTGGTGTAGTAGGACGTTATGATGACCTATCACTACGGTATCTACCAGCTTCAACCGCTGGAACCATATCTGTATGGGATAGTCCTTATACCCTATTCTCGGTTCAAGAAGATGATGGCGGTACAGCCCTCACAGCAGCAGGACGTGGCGGAAACGTTGCTATTGTCGCTGGTGCAGGCAGCACCACAACATCCCTCTCTGCTCACGAACTAGACCAAGACAGCGTTACTGCTAGCACAGAGCAACTACGTCTTATGCGTCTTATTCCTGTTGAAAATAACGCCTACGGTGATAATGCCGATTGGGAAGTTATGATTAATGAGCATGAGTACAAAGAAGCCGCAGGAGTATAGGAGATAACTTATGAGCATTAATACTACTACAAATCCGAAACTCCTATGGCCTGGACAACTAGACCTGTGGGGTAAATTCTATAACCAACATGCGCCTGAGTATTCTCAGTTCATGGAAGTTAAACAATCAACCCAAGCATTTGAAGAATTACAAGGTATCACAGGTTTCGGCCTCATGCCTGTTAAGACTGAAGGTGCTGCTCTAATCTTAGACAACGAAGCGCAAGGTTTCAACAAACGCTTCACCAACGTAACCTATGCAATGGGATACGCTGTGACTAAGGAAGAGATTGCAGACAATCTATATGAGAAAGCATCTAGTTCTCGTATGCCTGCTTTGGCGCGTTCAATGAAGCAAACCATAGAAACTGTTAACGCGAATCATTTGAATCGTGCTACTGACAGTTCCTATACTGGCGCTGATGGCGTAGAACTACTTAGCCTTGTTCACCCGAATGTAAACGGTGGAACATACGCTAATGAGCTATCTACTCCGGCAGACCTTTCTGAAGCCTCTCTTGAGGACATTTGCATACTAATCGACCAAGCAGAAGATGACCGAGGCTTGAAAGCCCTGATTCGTCCTGAACAGTTGATTATCCATCCAAATGATCGCTTTACTGCGACTCGGATACTCAAATCAACCTTACAGAATGACACAGCTAACAACGCGACTAACGCATTGCAAGCTGAAGGTTTCTTCAGTAAAGGGTATCTTGTAAGTCACTTCTTGACTGACACTGATGCTTGGTTTGTGACAACTGACTGTCCTTACGGCCTAGTACACCTAGAGCGTCAAGCAGCCAATATTGAGCAGGATAATGACCACATGACGAAGAATTTGATCGTTACTGGTGATTGCCGATTCAGTTCTGGTTGGGTTGACCCTCGCGGAGTATATGGTTCGGAAGGCGCGGCTTAATAGCCTAGCGGGAGGGGGTTTCGGCCTCCTCCTTTTTCGCGCTTCTGAAACATTGATACAAGCGCATACAACAGGTAAATAAAATGAGTAAAACAATATATAGAGTAACTGGCCCTAACGGTGCAGACTTTAAAGTAGTAGACGATTCAGGTACAACTGAAGTCTACGCTGGATCAGCACTTGTAGGCTCAAGTAACGCATCTACATCAGTAACGGCAGGCGTAACGCTTGATGCTGCTGACAGTGGAAAAACTGTGTTCTTGGCTGACGCTGCTTCTGGCAACGTGACGCTACCAGCGGTAACTACTACTGGTTTTAAAGTAAGGGTACAGTGTGCTTTTGCTATAACAACTTCTTCTGCTGTTCTTTCGGCTGAAGGAGACAATATTACAGGTACTCTTGTAGTTAATGGAGCAACTGTTTTAGCTGAAGCAGAAGATCAAATTAATTTTATATTAAATATAGCTGAAATTGGTGATTATGTAGATTTTGTCAGTGATGGAAGCAAATGGATTGTTAATGGTATTGGCGGAGCAGCCGGATCAATTACAGCTACAGACCCAGCTTAAACGGATACCCCTGCTTAACGGCGGGGGTTTTCTTTAACAACACGGTAAACAATAATGGCAAACACAATAACCACAGTAAAGTTGCAGGATAATGCTAAGTGGGCGATAGTTAAATACAACCTAGTATCAGACGGTACAGAGGAAACAGAATCTATTGTTTTCAACGCATCAGATTACACGGGCGGTGGAGTAACCTCTACTAGCCTATCAATACATAAAATATGGGCAACTCTGAATGGTATAGGCCAAGCACAACTGCTCTTTGACGCTACTGCTAATCTACCCGCTTGGGCTCTCGATGAAGGTACAACTTGTATCGACTTCTCCGATGTAGGTGGAATACCTAACCCCGCAGGCGCAGGAAAGACGGGTGACATACTTATCACCACCCTTCACCTAGCTGCTGGCGATGGTATCAGCATCATACTGAAACTGAAGAAGAAGTAAATGCCGATTCGTAACGGTTATCGTATGGGTCTGCACCTCGTTACATGCGAGAGATGTGCAGCTACCTATTACTCTGACCAAGTAGCAGTTGAATGGAATGGTGCATTAGTCTGCAAGGGCGCGGGTACTAGAGACTGTTGGGAGCCTAGACACATTATAGACTCCTTTCGGTCTAAACCCGATGACTCTTCAGTAGAGAACGCACGACCACGAAACATGACCGATGTGTACGGGAACGACCCTAACATATTTGGATACACCGAAGGCACTTACTGGATTGTAGGATATACATTATGAGTACAATCGTGACTCGCGCTGGAAAAGGCGCACCACTATCACATGATGAAGTTGATGCTAACTTTGTCAACCTAAACGCTGACAAGCTGGAAAGCACAGCATTTGACACACTAGCTGAGTTAAACGCTATTGTAGCTGATGAGACTATTGTGGGTAGAGATACTACCGATACTCTCACAAATAAGACGCTTACAGCGCCCACACTGACTACTCCCGCACTTGGAACACCCGCTAGTGGTGTTATGACTAACGTCACAGGTACAGCAGCGGGGTTAACGGCTGGATTGGCGACAACTGTCACTACTAACGCTAACCTCACGGGTCATGTAACCTCTACTGGTAACGCAGCAGTATTAGGGTCATTCACAGCAGCACAACTCAACACGGCTGTCTCTGATGAAACTATGGTGGGTAGAGACACTACTGACACCTTGACTAACAAGACTTTAACCTCTCCAACATTAACTACACCCGCATTGGGAACTCCAGCTTCTGGTGTAATGACGAATGTTACTGGAGTCCCTGTGTCAGCTTTAGCTAATGGGACAGATGGTGAACTAATAACATGGGATGCTGCTGGAGCACCAGCCACTGTATCAGCGGGAACAGCAGCACAAGTATTAACATCTAATGGGGCTGGTGCAGCACCAACATTTCAGGCTGCTGCTGGCGGTGGCGGTGGTGGAAGCGGTGACATTCTAATCCCAATCGACCTTGTAGAGTTCAGCGATAATTCCCTAGTCAGTGCACTAAACTTTCAGGACGAAGAAGCGAAGCGTGTACTCGATACGGTGGTGTTCGGTAGTGGCGAAATTGGCTTACACTTTCCAACAGCGGACACAGCCTATGATCTGGTCATTGCGGTTGGTGTGAGTGACGCAGATACATCAGGCACTAAAGACTTCTCTGCACAGGCTTACACCTACGATGCAAACGGTACTCACTCAACGCTTAACGCAGCAGTTGTTAAGACGAGCGAAGTTTTGCCTGATGCGATTACTACAGGCGCACTGATAACGTGGTCAGACTTTATTGGCGCAAGCGATATATCAACAGCCAACACCAGATTCAAGTTTGGCATAACACTGACAGCCGGAACATCGAATGACCATGTAGGTGATTTAATTCTACGCTGGATAGCATTGAGGTTAGCAGCATGAGACCTTCTACTAGCAGGATATTCCAGACTCCGTTTGCGGTTGACCCGAATGATTTTATTATCACCCACGAACAATTTACGTGGAGCAATACTTGGAGCGGCACATCCACACATTATTATCAAGATTTTGTTTTATCTTCCCAGTTCGATTTAACAACAACTCTAATTGAACCTCAGTTTATCGGCGCAATGGATAATGCGACAGACCGATATGACTGGGAAATAATAGATGATGCTGGCGGAACTATTGTCAGAGTGTGGGCGCGGTATAATTCCAAAGTAGAGCCTGATGATTTAATTGTGGAGATTACACAAGGGCTTTCTTATGTTGATTACGTTGAAATAACGCCTACACTATCCAACGCCACAACAACAGCTTGCACAGAAACGGTATCAACTGTTCCAGATTGGAATGATGGGGCTGTTCATATAACGGTTTTGGCTGCTGGGCAGGGTTCCTATTTAGGAAAAACGGGGTCAACTCAGGCGGTAAATGCTTTGTGGCAAGCGAGGCTAACAAGCGCAACCGTTTTGGCGTTCAAAGCTCAAGGAGTGAACGGTCACATTGGTGACGCTATTTGGCAAGTTGCAATTTGGAGGTATTAAAGTGATTAATATTGCTTTTGATGTATCGGGAAATAAACTAAGCGGTATTAGTTCGAAAACTATTTCAGAGGAGGTATTGCTCGATAGGTGGCCTGATGCGGTAATCCTACAAGGCGAATACGGCGAGCTAATGAAGATGCGGCAACCAATAACCAATGTTAACGGTGTAATAACTGAAGCACCACCACCAACGGCGCAAGAACTAGCAGACTTGCAGGCCGAAGAAGTTTTATTAGTCCACGCAGAAGAAGAAGCGCGAAAGACTAGAGAGCATATTGAAGATGGCGTCCAAGACAAGTCAATCACCACTAAAGCCAACATAAACGCTAAGTTCAACAGAGGGGCATAATGGCCAGATTATTTGAAGGTCTTCAACAAAGATTGACGGTCACGCACGAAAACTTCACTTGGTCGAATACTTGGTTGGGTTCCTCCTTACATTATTATCAGGATTTTGTCCTCTCGGAACAATTCGATTTAAGCACAACGCTTATAACTGCTGACCATATGGGCGAGAATCCGGATACCGTTAGCGAAGGATTCTCTTTTGAGGTTATAGATGACGGTGGCGGCACCATTGTCCGCGCTTGGTATCGATACAACAATAAAGTTGAGCCTACCGCGATTCGAATAAGAATAGTGCAAGGGCTAAGTTACGTTTCTTATGAAGAGTGGTCTGCGACAGGAGCATCGGCATATGGAACGGCAGTCGCTGAGACACTCACAATAGCCACTATACCCAATTGGGATGCGACCGGAACCTGCGTAGAAACACTTTGGACTGGAGACCACGTGATCTACGGTAAAGGCGCTGGTACAGGCTACTTTAAGGCCATGTATAATCTCAGAACCACAGATGCCAGTACATTGGCGTGGACTTGGAGCACTTCAAGCACCGCCACACAAACGCACAATTTCGTAGTCTGGAGGGCATAGACATGATCATAAACTTAGCTTTTGATAATGCTAGTGGAAGGCAGGTTGGTTCTGTTTCTTCGCAACTTATCCCTGAAGATGTCCTGCTTGAAAGTTTCCCAAACTCCACAGTTTTGTCTGGAGAATACGGGGACATTAAAAAGATGCGTCCGCCCCTGTTAAATGTCGAGGGGGTGATTACCGAAACGCCGCCGCCAACAGAAGAAGAATTGGCAGCGATAAGAGTCGATCAACTAAAACTCTACACCGAAGAATCAGGCTTACGTTATGGGTGCGGTATTTTAGACCCGCTAACAGGAGACCCAAGCGGTGATAGCTCTGCTCCTATTCAAGTTATCCGTCAACAGACAGGTCAAGCGCGGAACCACCTTGTGTATCTAAAACTAGATGGCACTGAAGAACAAAAGGTTTC
>Ga0099847_1000462_pt1 | contig 13852 bp, 8 predicted proteins | sample CB_VirMetaG_2_FD_78178 | JGI IMG/M metagenome (GOLD analysis project Ga0099847, IMG submission 78178) | Freshwater to marine saline gradient viral communities from Chesapeake Bay - CB_1504_2 Viral MetaG | ecosystem: Environmental > Aquatic > Marine > Coastal | place: USA: Chesapeake Bay...
CAAGCAAATGGGCTTTCTGCTGTAGCTTTTCTTCAGTCGATGTATGCACATCGTCAATCATCTGCATTGCAGGCTTAAAGATTTTACCAACCAGACCAAGTACATTCATTAGAATTTATATCCCATTGTTAATAGATCTTGACCGAGGTTCGGACTTCCTGATCCAGCGTTACTGAAATGCCTAAACCTAACAGACCAATGCTCACCACCAAAACCAAGAGACAGTGACCAAGTGAGGTTCTTACCAAGTGCCCGGTTGGTGTTCTGAAAGTAGGCCGCACCTATACCGATCTCAGCCATTTTATATTCAACAATGCGCTGGCCGTGGAAGAAGATGTTTTCTTTTAGATCGGTTGGGTAAGTGCAATGACAGTATTGTTTTGAAATATATCCACCACCTATGTCCCACTTGCCAACGCGCTCATTGATTATTAACGCGCCGCCCTCTGAGTATTCACCAGATAATAATCCTGGGCCAGCTTCAATCTCTACGGCATTTGCTTCTTTGTAGAAAAAGAAACACATGATTACCAAGAACACTGCCAGTATCCAGTAACCCTGTATACCTAGCTTTGAGTCTTTACCCATTACGCTGCATCCTTGATTAAGAGTTGAGCATCATCATTACCAATGTAATCCATGATCTTCTTCATGGCCTTGCGAGAGTTAAGCACCATACTGTTATGCCGACCCATGCCGGGAGCAATGCAACCCACCACATCCTTATGTGTATTGCCGGGGTGCATAAGAATGAGATACCTGCCGACACTAAAGGGCCGATCAGCATCCTCGTAATACACACCAAGGCCGGGGTTGACGAGAGCCACCACAGTTTTTCCGTTAGGTCTTTTATGCTTGATGAGATCGTACCGGCCTGCTGGAACACAGGAGTTAAACGACTCACCACCGGGTGCAGTTGGTCGCCACTCTTGCTCAACGGTATGCAAGGTAGTGTTGTTGAATTGCAGTCGACCCATCGTTTCAACATCAGTAGATACTTCACGTTGAAGAATAAAAGTTTTCATCTCAACTCAGCCAGTCTCTTTTCAATTTCATCGAAACGACGTTCAGCATATTTTTCATGTGAAGCAGCATCACGACTGGTGTAACGATTGTCAGTACGCTCCATTAATTCTTTACGCAATGCTGCCATCTCACCACGAATCATTAGCAGTTCATTGCCATGCTGTTCAGCCACATCAAGTGCAACTGAAGCTGACTGAGCAACGGCTAACATACCTGCGGCAACCACACCTAACACTCCTGTACCAGCAAGACTAGCAAGAACCTTTGTAGCAAATGCGTGGTCGCCATCATCATCGCGACTGAACATTAGGTTTAGCTAATGCCATCGTAACAAGCAACTCTTTGAGTTGAATGTACTGCAAAGTATTCAACTGTATTAGCAGGAACACGAATGCCATTAGCATCAGCCGTTGGGCTTACACCAAATGCTAAGTAAACATCAGCATCAGCAATCACACGAATCAAGTTCGTGCTGCTACCAAAAACTGTACTGTTTGTTGATGTCGTATAAGTTACTGACTGAGTAGTATCTGGCAGCATTGCCGGCATACCAAACTTCATTACACCTTGTGATTCTGTAATTAAACAACGTGCCATTTCTATTCTCCTAAAGTTTTCCTAATCCACCAATCTTGCCAAAGCCAATACCACCAGTTTTTGCGCCATTGCCAACACCACCCTGTGGCCCATGCTTACCTTCTGACATTAGCTGAATTACTTCATTAGATTTTCGAGTTTCGAAATATCGAATGTCATGTATCAATCCACAAAAAGCCTTAGTTCCATCTGACCTAGATCCAAGCCTTAGCCGTGTGAAATCGTTAGTTGACGGAGAGATCATATCCGTATCTGGCGTACCAGCAACGCCATCAACATAGCAAGCAAAGTCATTACTGGCATAAGCAAAAGCTATCTTAATGCGTTGATCTTTAGTAACAACACCAGGCATCGTAATGTATCCCGTTGGGCCAGAGGTGCTATTCTTAAAAATAGCTAACGTACCCGACGGCTGATCGAGCCAAACAACAATGCCATCATTAATGGTTACATCAATCTCAAGTACAAAACTATCTGTATCAATGCGGGCTGGCGTAAAGTCTAAATAAAATGTACCCGCTGAATTATTAAACCAGCTCACATCAGAGAAATCTATTAAGTCAAGATTGCAAGTGCTTGGAGTATAAGGGGTATGGAAAGTGCTTATGTGAGCAGTAATCCCATTAGCGAAAATATCATTGCCAAGTGTTCCAATAAAAGCTTCGCCGCCAGCACCATCAATACTTGGAGCATCGTAATTAGAATTAAGATTCACCACCACAAACGGATTAGCATTAACGACAATTGCTACCATCCAGATGCGATAAACGCCGTTACCTACCGGATCAATGCCAAACTCTTGAATGAAACCACTGACTCCATCGTACGTTTTTCCAATGCCAAGCTCCAAATCAACAATGACTGTGCAGTAATCGTCTGTGCTGCCTAGCAAACTAAGGCTCATATACCTACCGCCATCATCTTTTATAAACGCACCAACATCTAAGTAACTTAACCCCGGTGCTGTTACCTGCTGAAAAACACGATGCCGCGCAGCACCTCCCGTTGTGACCGCCACGCGATCCATGCTGTTAAAGCCGTCCCCATTGTCAGCTACGTCAGTGTCAATAGTCACATTATCTTTTGTCCAGGATGCGTTAGAAAGATCAACGATGTCTGTTACCAGCGCCACACGCCGCTCAAAAATAGAAAGACCAAGAGGATCATTTGATATAGGGTCGTGATCAAGAACTGCGTTATTGGCAAACGAATAGTTTAGCTTCCCGCCCTTGTCGTAATAGGTTCGGCCACCACCAGCACGAAGACAAGAACCCGGTGTCCCAATCAACGGAAGAAGCTGCCCAGTTGCACCGAAAGGAGCATAGAAAGTGAGGTCGTTGTCATACTTCTTGTCGAAGTTTGATGATGTAGCTACACCAAAATACATAGGTCGAGGCCAAGTGTCGTGTGCTTGTGGGCTGGCTCCATATAGTAGATACCAAGTATCACCAACAAGGATCGGTTTTGATGCAGTCGTCATCACCGAATCAAACTCACCTTCTGCATCAGCGGTACGAACAGGATGGTTGGAAGGATCGACGTAGCCAAGATCGAGGGCCATGCCGCGCTGCTCCCACGTAGCACCCGAGTCGAGTGAACGATGCAGCATGATCGGCCCGAGTTCTTCGGTCACTGAATTGTAAAGAGGGAAGAAACCCCACCATGCCCCGTTGTGTTCTTGAGCCCTGAAATCGTAATACTGAAGTGTCGAATTAACGGATATGAAATCAGCAAGGAAGCCCTGGTCGACAAAGCCGCTAGTAGGCAAAGCCGATTCGTAATAGCCGATCGAGCGACGTTGCGCAGCCCCGCCGGGCATAGACCGGTAATAAACCTTATAGGTCACACCGTCATACAGGATGCCCTTCGGCTCTGCATACTCACCACCATTTAGGTCAGCACCTAGAAATATATTACCGCCAAACGTAAAGTCCAATCCATCATCAGATGTCCATATCTGCGATTGAGCGGTAGCCTTCTGCATTACTAGCAAAATGTATTCAGTGCCATCATGGATAATGTCAATGAACTCCATCGGGATTGCGCCCGTTGTATCCCGAAAAACAATTAAGTTGTTATCCGTATTGCCACTGCCACTAGGGTATTCAATCAGACCAACAATCGGTTTTGTCCAAGGGCCAGTAATAGAATCTGATTCGAGGACTGCCGGCCCTGAGTTAGGATTACCCTCTAGGCCATAGCACTGGTAATACAATCGGAACGTACCGTCAGGCAATTCAATGGGGCAACATTGATAGGTGTATTGATCCCACGCATCACGCGGCCAGTCATCTAGCTGTCCCTGCTTATTAAATATACCCTTTGCCATAACTGATCCTTAACTAAGTTGTTCAACAATCATATATGAGCCTTGCTTAACTACCGTGTCGGCTGCCCAAGAAAGATTTTGTGACCATACTAAATCCATATTGGTTGCAGCATTTGTTTCAAAGAACCCATCCAGTTTTACAATATTAGCTACACCAGTAACTACGCTTGCAAACTGTCCACCAGTAATAGAATCTGATGAGTTGCCATTTAATACGCTGGATTCTCCGTATCGTAAAAACTTAACACCGCCAATAGGTGCGCTATCAAAAGCAAGAGCAAGAGCCATATCTGGTGTGTTGTTCGTAGTCGTCACATGAAGAAAAACTGAAAAGCTATACCGAGTATTTGCAAATAAGAAAAAGCTATTAAGATGATTATCTTCTTGTAAAGTAGATACTTCACTTATAGTTTCATCTGCTGTCTTTACTTTACGTTGACGTCGACCAGCATTAACACCTGTAAGATCTTCAGTTATAGAGGCGTCAGAAGTAAACGCAAGATTATTAGGGGCATCATTACGAACCCACAACTGTCCCCAGCCAGCCGCACCTGACCCAGCAAAAGCCTGTTCTTGCAGCATACTAGATCCGAAAGTCCAAGTACCAATTTGCCCTGTTTGAATTCTTAAGAGACCATTCCAGTAAAGATCAACAGTGCTATTTGCGTTATAAGTAATGGCATTTTCAACATCACCCATGAGCTTCCAATCAACACCAGCACCAAGTGTAAAGTTAATATCAGTGCCGTCACTAACCATAGTTATGTCAGCACCAGTACCAAGTATCAGGCTTACGTTATCGTATCCAGTCCACCCACCAACAAATTGATACTGTGTCTTATTACCTGTGCCGTAAGTCCAGGACGAATCACCTTGAATTGTTCCATCACCAGTCCAATGAGCTACCTCAGTGTTAGCCGGAGTTCCAACCTTAGTTACATCACCACTACTAACCGCAGAAAGATCAACGGTAGCTCCATTCAATCGAGCATTGAACGCACCAGCAGCAGTAATCCAAACATCACCATCAACCGGAGCAGAAGGGGCAACACCTTCTGGAATATTAAATCCAGCATTTCCTGATGTAGACGCATCTGTCACTAAGCGAAGGAATAAAGTCATAGCATCGGGAGTTGTCCCGGTTCTATTCATTAGTACTCCAGTACTTGCGATAGATTCAGCATCGTTTACAAACTTAATCGCAAGAGCATCACCGAAAGCCTCAAGTCGCCACTTACCTTCGTCGGCTGTAGCGCCAAGTTCGGAGAGCATAAGTTGAGCAGCGTTGCCAGACAGAGGCTCAACCTTTAATTCTGTTCCATCAAACTCAAGACGATTGCTTGATCCAAGCGTTCCATCTCCTGTCCAAACGCCAACCTCATTGATCGACGGAGTTCCAACTTTAGTTACATCACCACCACCACCACCAACCCCGCTAATCAAAGAGTAATCAACTCCATTTATGCGAGCTAAGAAATCATTAGCAGTAACCCAAACATCGCCATGAAGCGGGTTATTTGGTTGAACACCTTGAGGAATGTTTATGCTTGGCCTGGTGCTTGTGCTTGCATCTCTCTGCCAGACTCTATCCCATACCTGCCTAAGCATCATGATGAAACTATTCTGTTCATCATTTAAGACAGATACAGTAAATAATCCAGTAGAAGGAAAGTTAGCTGTACGATCGATTGCCTGATCGCGATAGATTGTCAGGTCAGTATTGCCATCAGCACCAATAGGCGAAGACAAAAGAATCCCGCCACCTTCGAATCCGTTACCAATCTGACCAACCGGAGTAGTCACGTAGTCAAAAGTGAACCCACTCAAATATGTTAGTTCTGTTATAACGCCTGCCGCATCAACAACCCGACACTTAACATCAGAGCGTTCAAAGAATGGAAACGGTACTGTAAAGACACCTGATGTTGATGAGCTTAAGTGGTACTGAACATCGCTTGCAATATCTGGAATAGTTATCTGACTCATTCTTTTGTTTCCTCGATCATGTCAACAGCGGATCGCTGCGCTCGGTTAAATGCTTCGTTCCACCACAACAAGTTGTTGTATGGAATCATGTAACGTATGGCTCTGGCAAGGTCGTCAGTCTCGGCTTCATCAGCAGTCAGGCCATACAGCAAAGTGAGCCACTGATTCGGGACAGCGCCAATGACGCCGATTTTATTTGCCCAATTAGGATTGCGCTCACGAATATTCATACCAGTTAAAGGTCGAATACCAACGCCAGCAGCGCGTTCCAACGTATCATTCAGGTCAAGGAAGATTCCCGTTACGCCGGACAGCTCAACAGCACGAAGTAACTGCTCCTCGATGGGCAGATCAATATAGTCAGGACGCTTAAGGGCATCAACCATCATAGCGATACCAACCATTGAGGCTGCACCAGCATATTTGTTTGCGCCTTTTTCATGCAGTCCAGCACCCATAATCCTGTGTGTGGCTGCAATACTAAACCCACGATACTGACCTATAACTTTCCACCACTCTCCCTTGAGTAGCGCCTTTGGCTTGTCCACCGCCCCCGGCGTTGGCACCATCCTGTTTATCTCAGTATTCATTGCTGCTCGGAAAGCGCGTACTCCCGGTGCTGCTGCTTCAGCCCATTCGGATGTATTGGCTATGAACATATGCCCATGCTTTAACGATCCGCTTGCTTCCCATTCGTCAGCGAATTGAATAGCCTGTAGTTTGTTTATGCCAAGACGATTCATTATTGTGATCTGATCGTCAGGCAGTGTGCCGCTTCTCCACAATAAAGAGTTTTCAATCAGCCTGGATTGCAGCATACCGCCAGAAAAGCGACGAGCCATATCAGTCCAGGGACCAAGAAGGTTATAAAGAAAGAACCGCTGAGACATATCAGCAAGGCCATGCTCGAACTTAGCCAATGCTGGATACTTCGTTGAACCAGTAGCAATACCGAAGTCTGTCATTTGGTGGTAACGCATACCAAGAATGACCTCACTAACAGAGCCGGCAAGATCAACCTCATCACGCATCATTTTGATATTGCCATCAGACAGACTAGCGCCAAACGATTCAAAGCCATGACCCAACGAACGAGCAAAGCCTTGACTGATAACCACGTTGCCGACATCACCCAGGGCCATCATTACTGAGCGACCCATCGCACCGAGAATATTGAAGTTGCGAAGCATCCGAAGAATCCGCGGAGTGATTGCATCAGGATTGTCAGGGATACCCCATACACCATGAACAATGTCCCGAAGATCATTTGCTGCAACGTAAAGGCCATCAGCCTCATCCATTAACTTCTGGCGCTTCAGGGGATTCTTCTCCTCTAAAGCGCGCATAAATGTCTTCTGATACAGCGCATCAATATGCTGCTGGCCACGAGCATCACCAAAGATTCTGGCTGTCTCAATCATAGGGGCAGTGCGTTGGACGTAATGCTGCATCCAAGTATTTACGTCACTCTCAATCAGACCCATTTCGAGTAACTTCTCATCGCTAAGTTCAAGTCGACGCGAGATTAATGGGCCAGTGGCTCCGGTAATTTGTCCACCGTCTTCGATCTGCTTCAGCTTGCGGTTAATGATTTTGATTTGCTGTGCTGCGGTTCGAGGAGACAGCGGGCCATTAGCATCACGGTAAGTCTTGGTTTCGATTGCTAACTTACGAGCTTCAAGCCATTTACGAGTGTGACTATTTTGCGGTGCATAAGAGCCGTTATTGCCTGTGTCTGCTTCATGCAAGATTCCGGCATAAGCCTCGTTCACCCTTGCCCGAATATCATCTGGATGCTCAGGAATAATCTTTCCGTCTGCATCCTTGTTAACGTACTTTGGATTCATTTCAAATGAGCGAGTAAGCATCTTCTTCAGCTCAATCTCATTTGCCTTTACTGCCTCAGCAATCCACATACGATGGATCGCATTAGGATTCTCTGCTTCCGCATACTTAGTAGCACGATCCTGTAGCTCGGCTTTCTCAAGGATCATCTTGTCATGCCAATTCTGCAAAGAAGGTGGCAAGTCAGGAAGTCTTGGCTTATCAAAGAACCCATCTATTGCTGCTTGCAGGCTGGCTAGGTCGTCGGTGCTGATCTTGCCTGAATCAATATACGCCTGAGTCTGATCTCGCCAGCTTATAAAGTCGTCGATCTCCTCTTGCGTGTATCCACGGCGACGAGAAAACTCTGCTCCATCTTTCTCGAAGTCAATCCGCTTACCTTCTTTCTCTGTAAGAGCAACCAGTTCTTCAATGGTCAGGTTCTCTCCAGTATCAGGATCAATAGAGCGAGAGAAATCATCCTTCTCTGCGGCACTTACGCGACGAGTCAGCGCAACATATTCTTCAGGGTTCTCAATGCCTAGCGCCCGAGCATCTTCAACGTAAGGATCTTTAGATACTGGTGCTGGTGCTTCCTTATCGAGCTTGGCCATGCGAGCTTTTGTATCAAGCTCTATCTCATCGAGGACACGACGAGGCATTGTGAACGGATCTTGGGGTGAGCCATCAAACTCACCTGTTTGTCGTGCGTTAATGAGCTCATCAAACAATCGCTTTGGTTCGATAGCTACATCAAAGAACGCATTTCTCATTGACCCTACGTTTGTAGAGTTACGGAAAGTCTCATGCAGCATCTCATTAGCATTCCATACATATAGACTGCCATTTTCGTCTACCGCAAATCGAACCGTATCTACATCTCTGCCGGCCCATCTTGCTAGTTCTCTGCGAGTAGGGTTCTTTAGCACCTCTACCCGAGTTGGTGTATCTACACCAGTAGCATCCGCAAGATTACGGCCTGGTGTTATGGCATCAGTGATATAGACATCATTGATCCCATCTTCAAGTTTCGTTACGTGGTCAGGTACAAAACTTGGAGTGGAGTCCACATACTCTGATCTTACTTGAGTAACGTAATCCAATTCCTCTTGAAGTTTTGCCCTTTCACCTTCAAGCAATTTCCTCTCGGCCATCTGCACATCGGCTTCAAGGCCATCAGTTTTTTCAGGAACAAATGATTCCTCAACATGATATTTGCTACCGAATCTTTCAGTAAACTCTGCAATCTGCTCATCAATCTTAGCAATGCGTCTGGTAAGGTTTTCCGCTGTGGCTGAGATTCCTAGCTCCTGAATCTCTTTACCCATCGCTAGTCGGACATCCATGTGCAATGCTGCTGCTTTCGCAACCTCTGGTACGTCGTGCTTACCACCTCTCGACATTGCAATACTGACTTGTCTGTCGAACTCTTGAATGGTGAGCTTGCCATCAGTTGTGGTGGTTGTTGGCCCTTCGCCTTTCCACTTATTCAGCTTGCCGTGTACCCGCTGCTTCTGATCAATCCAGAAGTGCTTGACCTGTCCAGACGCTTCACCGTGACCAGCATAAGTACGATAGATATTCTGCGACTCTCGAACAGCCGTAAGCCATCTGCCGGTATGAATGATCATTGCAGATTCAATACTTGTCCCGGTATTGTGACCGAGCTTGTTACCCTTGTTATTAAGGCCGGGAGTAGAGGCCAGCTTCAATGCAGTCATTTGCCACTCAACTGCCAGATCAGGCGCAAGGTCACGAAGCGGAGTCTTCAGCATTCTCCACCAAGGCATCTGATCTAGCTTGCCAAGCAGCTTGTTGTACCCGGTTGGCAGTAAATCCCAGTCCTTGACAGTCTTGGCGTCCAGCATCGCAAGAGCCTTAATGTTTGTATTTTGAGCTTCTAGCTTGGTGCGTCGAACGTCTTGCACCAATGAGCGTTGATTCTTTAGAGCTTGCTCCAGCTCATTCATTGCTTTTGTTCTAGCACCGCCAGCCTTGCCAGCCTTAGCTGCTTTCTTTTTCAGCTCAATAACAAAATCATCTTGAGCTTTCAGGTGCATTTCTGCTTCTCTTGCAGTGAGCTCTAGCTCGTCGATTAGCTGGCGAACATCTGCTGGAATCTGATTGGCAATATCCTCGTCGATCTGCCTGTTCATTTTGAACAAAGGCTCATCTGGATCAAGGGCTGTCCTTACACCGTCTGCATCTGTTGAAAACTTCTTGTTCTCGACTACCTTATAGCCTTGCTTCTCAAAAAACTTCCACAGCTTGAGAGCGTCCTTCGACATTGTTCCGTAGGACGTTATGATTAGCTTATTCTTTTCAGCGTATTTGACGGCCTCAAGTACGGAGTATGAGCCAAGCCCTTTTCGCTGTAGCTCTTTGGGAACCTCAAGACCAATCTTTAGCTCACCATCAACGTGCCATGCCGTGAGAATTTCGTGACCGTCCTTATGGCGTATCGTCACCATCTTTCGGCCAGGAAAGCTATCATCAACGTGCAGCGTCATATCTTCTGGATTAACTTGCTTCCATGATGCTTCACCATAGCTAGTCGCAGACTTGAGCTTTGCAGTAACTCGGGCAAATGCAGTCTTGCCGCTTCCACCAATATGCCAAGGCACACCAAAAGATACGCCAGTTGTTCCCGGTGGTGGTGTTAGGCCATTGAGGAAGTCACCAACCGTCATTGTTCCTTTCGGAATCTTGCCAACCACACCACCCATCAAACCCATGAACAAGCCGCCGCCAAGGGTATTAAAAATGGTTTCTTCTACTGTTGAAGTTGGATCAATACCATGTCGCACAGCTTCAGTCACACCGACGATCGGCAAGCCACGTTTCAATGCAACCTTCGCACCTTGAACAAAGCCCTTGCCCAATGCAAAAGGGACAGGGATCAGGTTGACAGGATCAAGAAAGCCGGCGACTAATCGTGTACCGCCCCAATCTTCAAGCGAGGTTCTTAGATCAAGATTATTCTCGATCATCTGCTTAATAACTTGTGTTTCTTCTGGCGATGTTGAGTTCTTAAACTCGCTCAAATAATACTCAAACCCAGTCAAATCTTCTTGAGCAGAATCGTAGGGGCTATAGCCTTCTTGTACTCTCCTAAAGCTAGGATGAGCTGCCACACCAAATGCGTTGGCCGTGGCAGCAAACATCGTACCCTGCCCAACAGATGTGTCGAGCATAACTGCATTGCCTACAGCTTCCGTCCAGCTTCCCTCGGAAGGTAACTGATCAGAAAAAGGATTTGCCCCTGATCTCTTTGGAGCCATATCCCATGTACGTGGGCCAGTGACAGGCATTATTCTTCAGTCTCCGAGCTTAGGTCACGATTCACACCCCAAGGCATCTGATTCACACGCTGATAAAGAGGCACATAAGGGCTTCCAAATACCGCTGGATTATTTTGCAGCCACTCTCTTTGTTGACCAGTAACTAATACATTTTTATCGTATTCTTTAACCTGATCTTTAATGTAACGCTGGATAGATGGCTCCAATGAAAATTGTTTATTGTTGCCAGCATACACCCCACCTTCAGTAAGATTCTCTATCGTCATTCCATCGTTATGAATCAGAACAACTTCATAAATGGTTTCACCATGAAGCCCAGTCTTGACGCTTGAGTAGCGAGTAGCCGCGTTTTTGCCAGCAGTGAAATGTGTCGGATCATCAGGCCAACGCATTTTGCTTTCCTTATCGAGCATTTTTTGAAAGTCTTCAAATACATACTCCATTACAGCATCAACGTCTACGTAAGGATTTTCACTTGTTTTCAATTGTGGGTGTTGGGCAATCATAGTTTCTGGCCCATACATCACTGTGGCATAAGTAGGCTTGTCCCAACTAGCAACCCAACTAGAAGGTGGCCATTTCCTAGTCACATACTCTGGACTGTAGCGATCTGGGCTGTACTCAAGTTTTGAGCCGCCAAGTCCAAGCTGCTCAAATGTTTCCTTAACTGCCTTACCGATAAAGGGATCAATGGTTGAAGGATTCTCAGGATCAATTCGAGACGCTTCGACTGCAACTTTGTCAATAACCATTTTGACCGCAAAATCAGGTATATCAGTGACCTCATCAGCAAATGGCTTCCAATTAAAAAACGGAACCTCAGCACCTTTTTTCCCGCCAATACCCAAATAATTTCTATTTTGTACGAAATTTAATATGCGACCTTCAACCGCTTCTTTGAACTCTACTTGCTCTGTTGGACTCATCCCACTCATCGGTTTATGAGGTTGATAACCTGGCCGACGATGATTTGCTAGTACGTCCATTACAGCCGAAGGATTAGCTTGAACACCCGCGTCAAATATTTCTTGAAGCGCGCCACCAACCCGTGTACCAAGCGCACTAGAATCCATCATGTTTGTTCTAAATGATTTATGATCCCAGAGCATCTTAGCTAAACTCATCGTGCTTTTTAGAACCTTGGGAGACAAGCCTTCTGGATTCTGTAAGCGACCAAGAATCGTATCACGCAGCTCTTGTGACCAAAGACCGATTTTCGCCATATCAGGAATGTCTCTCGCAATTTTACCCCATGCTGCTTCATCGTCAGGGTTGTCAATTGCGTAATCCCAATAGGCATGAGTTTGGTTAGTGCTGGTCATGCCGTTATAGAATCGTCCAACACCTTCAGCAGCAGGCTCACTCTGATTGGAGCCGAATGAAATAAAGCCAGCCTCATCCATTGCAAACTCATTGATCTTTTGCAGTTCTTCGTCACTTAGAGTTGATGGGTCTCTACCATTCAACATTCTATTGACGCTTGCGGACATACGATCAACCCATGCTTGATATGAAGTGTTTGCTTCCCTATCAAACTTTGTGCCTTTGCCTGAGCTTTGGGTTGTATATTTTTCTATAACTGAAGCAAGAGCATTACGAAGATCTGGAGCATAGCCTTTCTCGATAACATCACGATCAGCTACTTTGAACGCTGCATAAACAGGTTCCAAATCTAATGGCTGGCCCGTAAGAGCAGCCTCAACCATATCACTTGTCAGCCAATTGAAGACCTCTTTGAAATTTGCATTTAATCGCTCATCTCGTAAATTTGAATAAGTTTTTACTTTTGTTTCTAAAACGCCTGTAATTGTTGAAGCTATAAGTTCTCGGTCAGCAGGATTAGGAAATATTTCCATAATATCTACTTCTTGCATTTGACCAAATTCATCAATCTTAGTGACTTTAGTGTCGATACCAAGAGCAAGATCAGTCATTGCCTCAAGCTGTACTGCATAAGCAAGGTCATTGTCTGGAAGCTCATTAATGCCAGCAATCAGATCATTAATTACAAGCCGGCGATCAATCTGATCAAACATATCCTGCTGCGCTGCTTTACTATGAAAGCCAAACCCGCCCTCTCTTACGTCACGGCCCTCAAGAATGTTGGCTCGCAGTTCCAATACTTTTGCCACAATAGCTTCAGGAGTAGCACCAGCCATTTGCAGACCATGAAGATCATCGCTCAATAAGTTAAGACTTCTCATTGAGTATTCTTTAGCTTCAGCGTGATCCTTTTCCCCAGTCACTCTTACGATTCTGTTGAAGTGTTCAACCATCGTCATTTGTGCGCTCTGATTTACATCAGGCTTGAGCATATCGGGCGCCAGCTCAGTAACTTTATTGACGTATGCTTCTGCTGCTGTCTTATATCCTTCTGGATCATGCACAAACTTTGAAGCGATCAGGTTTAATCTTTCGGACGTATCAATTTTACTTTGGTTGAGATACCTGTTTGATACCATCTCTGTGTATTTACGATCATAAATACTTGGAGTAAGCATTCCATTATCAGAAAGCGGTAGCCTGGGAGCTGCTAGATTCCCATCGCCATCACGCTCAAGGTTCAGATCGGCCGCAGCAATTTGTGCTTCTTGAGTTAGCTTGTCAGCCTGTTTCTCAAAAGCACGATCAGCCATTCCCGCGGCTGTTTTAACGATAGCAGGGCCAGCACTGGAAGGGCCGGGTAATCGAACTTGTGCCGAACGGATTCCAACTTGTCTTGTTAGTCTAGCCATTATGGAACTCTCCTCGGAGTGCCAAAGACGGTAGGCGCAGTAGATTTAGGCAC
>Ga0099847_1000465_pt1 | contig 13803 bp, 24 predicted proteins | sample CB_VirMetaG_2_FD_78178 | JGI IMG/M metagenome (GOLD analysis project Ga0099847, IMG submission 78178) | Freshwater to marine saline gradient viral communities from Chesapeake Bay - CB_1504_2 Viral MetaG | ecosystem: Environmental > Aquatic > Marine > Coastal | place: USA: Chesapeake Bay...
GTTGGCAATTTCAATTTGAAGGTTGTTTACCTTATCTTTTAGAAAAAGGCATGGTTTTTAGTATAGAGAAAAATGAAATGCACAGACTTATAAAGGGCATAGATAATTTAAAGATAAGGATTGTTAGACATGGCCATTAATACTAATCAACGATTAGATAGAATTGAAGAAAAAATTGATAAAATGGCTGATGCTATCATTTCAATTGCTCGTGCAGAAGAAAAGATTTTAACTTTATCTGCATTTAGTAAACAACAATCTAGCCAAATTTTAAATCTTATAAATAGAATAGATGATTTAGAAAAAATCGTTTTAAATAATCAAAATAGTTTATCTTTTATAAGTAAATTATTATGGATAATAACAAGCGCTATTGTTGCAGCAATTGCTTCAGCATATTTTATAAACATGTAATAAAAGACCTTAGAGGAATAAAATGGAAAAATTAATTAAACTGATTAGAGAAGGTTATAACCGTGATAGCCTTGTTAAAAAAGTAATGAAACCAATTACTGATAAAGAAAAATTATTTCCAAAACCGAAAAACGAAGCAACTGGTGATGGGAAAAAATATAAAGAATTTTTTATGGCAGCTCTTAAAAAATTTGGTGTTAATTCACCAGCTGAACTTAAAGGCGATAAAGAATTAGAATTGTATGACTATATTGACAAAAATTGGAAAGCTGATCACGAAGAATCAGTTACGGAAGCTACAATTAATCCTAATGATAATGTCGATCAGTTTCTTAGCCAAGATTTGATGAATCAAATGGCTCTTACAGCTTACCTAAGAAAAATATTTAAAATAGGATCAAATGATTTTAATAATGCAATTTACTTTGATGGTGCTGATCTTGTTTCTGGTAGCAAAACTGTATTACGCAACGTGATTGGAAATAAAAGACTTAAAGTTAGCGATCTTATAAAAGCTTTAGAAAAACATTTAAAGAAAAAAGCTGTTATGGAATCTGTTGGTACAAATGGTCAATCACTTGAAGCTGATGAAATGGGTCGTGGACTAAGTCCAAAAGCTCAATTTGTAAAATCAATGTTAAATCCTGAAGTTGCTGCTGATGCAAATAAAACAGCGTTACAAACATTTGCTGCAATTATGAATTCAGTTTCTGCAAAAGGCGCGCCAAGATCAGGTGATAATACTGAACAAGATAATCAATAAATCTTAGGTATCTTTTGCTATGATGAATTTTGGTTTATATGCTTCAGATGCGGATGATCTTTTTGAGGAAGTTGGTAAAGAAGTTCCTCAAAAAGATTTGCATATTGTTGTTTTGGGAAAATCGGATAGTGATGGAACATTTGCTGATATTCTTAAAGATGTTTGTAAGAAAAAGAATATAAAATATACTTTAATTAATATCAATGATGCTTGGATATCCGCCGAAGACGTTGAAAAAGGTTACGTAACTGTACGAAATTATGATGATGAAAAGACATCAATTGTTTTAAATCGAAATAATACAATATTATTTACTAGAGCTGCTGCTATTGATAGTCTTACTTCTCAATCAATTGTAGTTGCATTACAAAATTTTGGATTTTTCCTTGTTAATGACTTAAAATCATCTCTATTATGCGATAATAAAATGTCAACAGCTTTGGCATTTGAATATAATAATATACCAAGTCCAAAAACATCTATTCTAATAAATGAAAATTCTATTGAAAATGCACATAAAAAAATTGGTGGTAAGTTTCCAATAATATTAAAAACATTGCGTGGAACTCAAGGTATTGGTGTTAGTATAATTGATAGTATGGCTTCTTTAAATTCTGTTGCGCAATCATTATGGAAATACAATGCTGATATTCTAATACAAGAATTTCTTGACATAGATTATGATATACGAACAATTGTTGTGGATAATAAAATAATAGCTAGCACTAAACGTACACGCGCTAAAGATTCTTCTGACTTTCGTAATAATATTCATCGTGGAGCAACTACAAAACCTTATCAATTATCTAAAGATGAGATACGTATTGTAAAGGCTGCTGCTCGAACATCTGGTACTTTATATTGTGGTGTAGACCATTGTATATATAATGGAAAAGCTTATGTTCTTGAAGTTAACTCTTCTCCTGGCATTGGATCAATATTTAATGAATATGATCTCGAAACTGGTAAACCCCTTGGTAAAACAACAGCTGAAAATATAGTTGAAAAGGTTGTTGATTATTTCTCATTTGAATCACGTCGTCATTCAAATATGATACAAGAAGCAGGTTATCTTGAACGAATTAATATTATAGGTTATGGTCCTATTCGTGCCAAACTTGATACCGGTAATGGAACAAAAGCTAGCATGTTTGTTGTTGATAAAATTGAACATGATAATAAAACTGTTAAATGGGAAAAAGACGGTAAGAAATTTGTTTCTAAACTACAGGGTATGTCTTATCCACAACACGTTGGTAAAATTGATGAAAGACCAATTGTTCTTATTGATATAAGATTTAATAATAAATTATATAAAGATGTTCCAATAGGACTTGCTACAAAAGATTCTAAAAGTACTTTTCTTGTTAATAGAGATTTAATAACTAGATTTAATGTTTCTGTTAATCCTCATCGAAAATTTGTATTAAGTGATTGGATTGAAAGAAGTGATCATACTGATTTATAAATATAATTAAGTTTATAAATTATAGGATATATAATGCTTGATGAATTTGATACGATAACAGAAGAAAATATTTTTTTATTTGCAGCTAGAAATTATTATAATCCTTTAGGTATTGATCCAGAAGAATTTAAAAGCGATTTAAATAAATTTAAATATATTAAAAGACTTCTAAATCGTTATATAATAAATAATGTATTAAATGAAAGACTTATATTGAATCATTTAATACAATTAGCAAATGTGTTTGGAATTAAACCAACACTTAAAATACTTGAATTTAAATTAAATAAAAAAGAGTATTGGAGTATATTAAAACCATTTTTAATTTTTTTAAAATATATTAAAAATACAGAATATACTGATATTAAAATGGATGAAAATGTGATAAATCAGTTAAGGAAAATATAATGGGTATATTTAAAAAAGCAGCTGACCTTGTTTATACACTTCGTTTTTTAAGGCTTCTTACAACGCCTTTTGAAAAAACGAAAGCTTTTGAATATGGTATTATTGATAAAGATGGTAATGTCAATAAGAATTATGGTACAATTGCTGGTGAACCAGATCCAAATAAAAGAGATAAACAAAAGGCACTAAAAAAAGAATACTTTACTCCATTTATTCGTCTTGTTTTTAATATTAAAAAATTAATGGCAAAAGTTCCAGGTGGTGGTTCTACTCTTGCGTCATATGTTGCTGCTCTTTATCTCATTAAAGAAAAATATAATATTTCAGATGATGGACTTGAAAAAGCTCTCAAAGAATGTAATGTTGAGACAATAGATTTATTGCCAGAAAATTATAATACAATGTGGATATCTGAAAAAAATGAACCAATTCCTGGAGTTTATCGTATTCAATGTTTACAACCTAAAATGATTATTGATACTTTAGAAGAATATGTTTATAATAATGATCAAGTTCGTATTGAAGAAAATTCTTTTGTTGGAGATGTATTTGGTGTTAACGTTTACAAAGCAATTCATTTAAAAACAATGAAAGCAACTTACGTAACAATACCAGAACTGAAGAAGTAAATAAGATAAATCTATTTACATAGATTAATATCCGTAGTATAATAATATACAAAAAGGAATATAATATGAAAAAAATAATTGTATTAACATTTGCTATATTAGCATTGTCTGCATGTACTCCTGAAGAAGCATTTATTGGTGGTACCCTTGCAGGTATTGTAGTATCAGATGCCTCAAATGAAAGAGCGCAAAGAAGTGTAACACATAGAGAGACTGTTTTTATCGATCGACATTATTATCCTCATGATCGACATTATTATCCTCGTGCTCATCCAAGGCGTGGTTATATGTATGGGAATAGATATTGTTATGATCGATTTAATGGTTACTATAGGCCAAGATATTGTTAATGAAAATATCAATTATAATTTGTATTATCTTTATTATTATATCTGCAATTACATATGAAATGCCAATCAATAATGATATTTCATATTCATGCTATGACTATAATAATCACATAAGGTTTTGTTAAATGAAAAATATATTTTTACTTTCTTTGATAATTTTTATATCAAGTTGTTCATTTACTAATATAAGCTTTTGGGACGATAATCAAGCTTATAGATCTGTAGATATAAATGTTGGGGCTAATAAGTTAAATTGCGATGTAATGCAAGATTTATCATTTCATGTTGCATCATTAGAATATAATGTTTTTTGGTTAGAGCAATATTCAATCAATAAAAAAACTAAAGATATAATTGAAATGATAAAACCAATTAAAGAAACCCTTAATGACTTTAGAAAACGTATTGATTCAAAAGAATTGAGTGTTGCTTATTGCAGGTTAAAACAAAAAATATTAATTGAACAAACAAATGAATTATCACGTGCAATTATGGTGAGATACTAATATGACAGAACAAATACCTTCAATCAAAGAATTAATGAATAGCGATGATGCTGAAGTGGCAAACAAAGCGTCTATTGTTCAAGACATTTTGGATTCTTATAAGAATGATGAAATTAGCGCAAGTGAATGTAAAGAATTGCTTGAAGATACTGTAAGACTTGATCAAGTCAAAGCCCAAGCAAATGCAACCACTGCTATGTCATATCTTATTCTTGGCGTATCAATAATTACTGCAGCTCTTTAGCTATGCTTCCAAAAGTCTTTTTGATAGGATATAATAAGACTGCAACTTGTGCCTTTCATGAGTTTTTCCTCAATAATCATTATAATAGCATTCATTGGAAAAACGATATGGACTTTCTTGCAAAAAGAATGAAAAGTAATTATATAATGAATCTTCCTATGCTTGATGGAATTGATTATTATGATTTTTATTCAGATTTTAGTTATTGTGAAAATAATGAATATATAGAAGGAAATGAATACTTTCGAGAATTGGATGAAGATTATCCAGACTCATATTTTATTATGCAATATCGACCACTCGATGATTGGATTAATTCAAGATTAAATCATATAAAAAATGGAAAAAAAGATTATCCAATTCGAATTGCTCGATCTTTAGATTTGCCAAGTATTGATATGGTACTTGATTTATGGGAAGAGCAATGGAATATAACACATAAAGAAATGATTCAATATTTTAATGGATATGATAGATTTTTACCATTTAATATTGCTGAAGAAGGTATAGAAAAAATAATACATTTTCTTCGAAAAGATTATGAATTAGATAAAAAATATTTTAAAAAAGTAAATATCACAAATGAAAAGTCTATCAAATAATTGGTATTTACCTGATGATGATTGTCATGGCATTTCTACAGAGTCAGAAGAAAAAATGCTTTATGGTCTTGAAAGATTTAATCGACCAATATTAGAAGCTTTTAAAAAACTTTGTAAATCAAAAAGAGTTTTTCTTGACATTGGTGCAGCATTTGGAGCTATTTCAAGAGGTGTTATTAACGATTTTGAAGAAGTACATTCATTTGAAATTAATGAAGAATCAAGACAAGCTTTACTTATGAATATGCAAGATTATAAAAATTCATATGTATATGATTTTGGTTGTGGATCACGATATGATTATGTTCAACTTGCGTATAATAATAAATATCGAAATGTTGGTTCAATATTAAATTCACAATTTAAACCACATTTTCTTAATAAAAAATGGAAACCAAATAAAATTTCAAAAGTAAAAATTTTACCAATTGATTCTCTTTATTTTAAAAATGTTGATGCAATTAAAATAGATGTAGAAGGATATGAATTACAAATCCTTGATGGAATGAAAAACACATTGATATATAATTCACCAATAGTAATAGTTGAATCATATAAACCAGATTTATTAACAAAATATATGGAAGATATACATCAATATAAACGTATTGGAAGAATAAATAAATCAGACATCGTTTATAAAAAGAGAAATATATAAATAATATATTAGATAATTTTATTAAGAGGCTTATTATTATGGTTGATAGATTTAAAGAATTTACAGGAACTACTTCAGTTGCCGGTGCTGGTGATGATGGTATTGTTCCTGTTGATCCAAAAAAGAAAAGAAAAGTTTTTGATGTTCCTGATCACATCTTTAAAAGACTTGCTCCAGGTAAAATGAAATATGAACGTTGGGCAAAATATCTATCTACGTTTGAAGAATACGAACGCCAGATATTTGAATATATAAAATCAAATAGAAACCATGAAGTTGTATTGAGAAATCAAGTATCTGGTGAAGCAAAATTAGTATCAATAATTACAAAGGAAAAAATAGATGATTAAAACAGCATACGATTGGGTAAAAAACCGTCTAAAAGAAAGAACATCATACGATGGTGTTGCTCTAATTGGAGTTGGCGTTGCAATTATCATAGCTGGTCCATTTACTAAAATAGCAGCTTATGCAGCAATTGGATACGGTGCATGGACACTTTACAAAGAAGAAAAAGCAAAATAAAATAATATGCCTTATATTATTCTTATTATATTGATTAGTGGATTTTGCGGCGGCGGATATTTTTATTACAAAGATACTCAAGCAAGACTTGAAGCCGCTGCCGCAAATATCGCTACTCTCAAATCAATTACTGAAACACAAGAAGCAACAATTAAACAACAAATAGAAGATCAAGAAAAAAATCAAGAACTACTTTCAAATCTTCAAACATCGATGACAGAAAATGAACAATATCTTGATGAACTTCGTAGAAAACTAAATAAGCATAATTTGACTCTATTAGCGTTGAGAAAACCTGCTCAAATAGAAAAAAGAATAAACGATGGAACTGCCCAAGTTTTTAAAGATATTGAATCTGATACTGCTATCCCTAATAATTAGTGGATGTAGCATATTTAAATCACCAAAGCCTATTGAAACAATAGTCACTAAAACTGTGATACAAAAACAGAATGTGCCTATTATGAATAGACCTAAGCCAATTGTATTGAATCCCGTTGAATTTTATGTTGTTACAGAAGAAAATCTTGAAGAGTTTATTGAACGTTTTAAAGGCGGAAATGGTGAATTTGTTATTGTTGCAATGTCAATTCCAAGTTATGAAAATCTTTCTCTTAATGTTGCAGATCTTAGAAGATATATCAATCAACAAAAAAGCATAATTGTGTATTATGAAGATTCGGTAAAACCAAAAGACGAAACTCCTACTACTCTAGAAAAATAAAATTTTAAATTTCTATATACTTTTTTATAAGTTCGTTGTATTATATATAATTACAGCAAATATAGAAGGAGAAAAGTATTGGTAAAAATAGCATTCAAGCGAGATAAACATCTTTCTGAACAAGCACAAACATTAATTAAAGATTATTATTGTCTTCCTGATGAGTCATCACCACAAGAGGCTTTTGCTCGTGCTGCTCAATGCTATTCAAATGGCGACGATGAATTTGCCCAAAGAATATATGACTATGCCTCAAAAGGTTGGTTCATGTTTTCTTCTCCTGTACTAAGTAATGCTCCAAAACAAGGTGAAAAACCAAGAGCTCTTCCAATTTCTTGTTTCTTGACATATGTTGATGATACTCTTGAAGGACTTATTGACCATACAACAGAATTACGATGGCTATCTGTAAAAGGTGGAGGAGTTGGAGGTCATTGGTCTTCAATTCGTTCAAATTCAGATAAAGCTCCTGGCCCAATTCCTTTTATACATACAGTAGATGCTGATATGACTGCATATAAACAAGGTCGTACACGTAAAGGTTCCTATGCGGCTTATTTAGATATATCACATCCTGATATTGTTGAGTTTATCCAAATGAGAATACCTCAAGGTGATATTAATCGAAAAAATCTTAATCTACATCATGGCGTCAATATTACAGATTTGTTTATGCATGCAGTTGAAGCAAATGGTACTTGGGATTTAATTGACCCGCATACAAAAGAAATTACAGAAACATTATCTGCACGTAAATTATGGGAACAATTACTTGAGGCAAGATATCGTACTGGTGAACCTTATATTCATTTTATTGATACTGCAATTCGTGCATTACCTCAAGAACAAAAAGATTTAGGGTTAACTCTTCATGGTTCAAATCTTTGTTCTGAGATAGAACTTGCTACAAATAATGAAAGAACAGCCGTTTGTTGTCTGTCATCAGTAAATATTGAACAATATGATAAATGGTCTAAAACAAATATGATCCAAGACCTTATTCGTTTTCTTGATAATGTGCTCGAATATTTTATTAAATATTGTCCAGATACTTTATCAAAAGCAAAGTATTCTGCTTATCGTGAACGTTCACTTGGTCTTGGTGCAATGGGTTATCATTCATATTTGCAATCAAAAAATATAGCATTTGAATCAGAAGAAGCATTAAATAAAAATATTGAAATATTTAAACATATTAAAGAAGAAGCATTAAAGCAAACATATATTCTTGGTAAAGAACGTGGTGAAGCTCCAGATATGGTTGGTTCAGGTAAACGCAATGCCCATCTTCTTGCAATTGCACCAAACGCAAATTCAAGTATCATTATTGGTACAAGTCCGAGTATTGAACCACTTAAAGCAAATGCTTATACGCATCGCACAAGAGTAGGATCTCATCTCATTAAAAATAAAAATCTTGAAAATCATCTTGAAAAACTTGGTATGAATACAGAAAAAGTATGGAGTTCAATTATTACTACAAATGGTTCTGTTCAACATCTTGATTTTCTTGATGACCATACAAAAGAAGTATATAAAACTGCAAGTGAAATTAATCAAAATAATGTTGTATTACAAGCTGGTGTAAGACAAAAATATTTATGTCAATCTCAATCATTAAATATCTTTTTTGCTGCTGGTGCAAATCGTAAATATCTTCATGAAGTTCATTTTAATGCTTGGAAAAATGGATGTAAAGGTCTTTATTATCTTCGTACAGAAGCTGGTTCAAGAGCTGAAAATGTTTCATTAAAAGTAAAGAGAGATGCACTACAAGATTATCAATCAGAAAATTTAGAAAAACAAGAAGATTGTGTGAACTGTCAAGGATAATAAAATGAAAGTAGAAATCTATTCAAAAAGTGATTGCCCATTTTGTGAAAAAGCAAAACAATGGTTTAAATCTCATGGTTATTCATATATTGAGCATAAGCTTGAGACAAATGAGGAAAGGGCTGCTTTATATCAAAAAATTCCTGGTGCTCGTTCTGTTCCGCAAATTTTTATTAATGATAAATTAATTGGTACATATGATCAATTTATGGAAATATCAGATTCATTGATTAAAAAAGAATCTGGTGGAATGATGCAATTCTCTGAAACATATAAACCATTTTATTATCCTTGGGCTGTTGAACTTACTCGAAAACATGAAGCAATCCATTGGGTTGAGGATGAAGTTGATTTGTCTGAAGATATGAGTGATTGGAAAACTGGTAAACTCACTCCTGTTGAAAAAGATTATATTACAAATATCTTACGATTATTTACTCAATCAGATGTAGCTGTTGGTCAAAACTATTATGACTACTATATTCCAAGATTAAAAAATAATGAAATACGTAATATGCTTGGATCTTTTGCTTGTCGTGAAGGTGTACATCAAAGAGCATACGCACTTCTAAATGAAACTCTTGGATTATCGGATTCAGAATACCATGCATTTCTTGAATATAAAGAGATGGTTGAAAAACTCGAATTTATGATTGATAATGATGTTAATTCAATTCGTGGTCTTGCCCTTTCAATGGCACGATCCGTTTTCAATGAAGGTGTTGCACTCTTTGCTTCATTCGTAATGTTACTTAATTTCCAACGTTTTGGCAAAATGAAAGGAATGGGTAAAGTTGTTGAATGGTCAATACGTGATGAAACAATGCACGTTGAAGGAAATGCTCGTATTTTTAAAACGCTTTGTTTAGAAAATCCACGTATTGTCAATGATGAGTTCAAAGCAGAAATTTATGAAATGTCTCGTACTGCAGTAAAACTTGAAGATAAATTTATTAGCTTAGCATATAAGATGGGTGAAATTGAAGGTCTTACTTCTGATGAAGTAAAAAAATATATAAGATATATTACCGATCGAAGATTGATACAACTTGGCCTAAAACCAAATTTTAAAGTAAAAGAAAATCCTTTACCATGGCTAGAATGGATTCTAAATGGTGCAGATTTTACAAACTTTTTTGAAGGAAGAGTTACTGAATATGAAGTAGCTGGTTTAACAGGAAAATGGGAAAGCGCTTATGTGTAAATATATTATTGAATGCGATGAATGTTTATCAACATATATGGTAATAGTAGAAGATAACGATAATGAAGGTGGTTTAACACCTGAAAATTGTTGTATGTGCAACTCATTAATTTCTGCTGAATTGCTTGATGATCTTGATACAGAAGAATCTCTTTATTGGGCCCCTGAGTGATCAAGAGCATTTAATGTTATATATCTATACAATTAACATTATCTGAGAACCCATATAGATTTTCTTATAATAATATTACAAAAATATTTTTATATATATAATAATGTTACAAAAATCAATATATAATTATAATATTATTATAAGAAATGACTCAAGATGACCTGGTTTTATAAAAATAAGCCTTTTACTTCAGATATGATTAAAGATTATCAAGGGTTTGTATATGTAATTACAAATATTGCTGATAATAATAAAAAATATATCGGTAAAAAGAATTTTATCAGTAAAATTACAAAACAACCTCTTAAAGGATTTAAACGTAAAAGAAAAATCCTTAAAGAATCTGATTGGCAAGATTATTATGGCTCGTCAGATAAAGTCAATCAATTATTACTTGAACATGGTCCAGAAATATTTCATCGAGAAATAATTCATCTTTGTAAAACAAAAGGCGAAATGTCATATGTCGAACTTTGGTACCAAATGATCACTCATGCTTTGATATCAGACGAATATTATAATGGTATTATAGGTTGCAAGATAAATCATCGATCTGTTACAACTCTAGATCCTAAATCTCTTAAAACTAAACTGTAACAAAAATGTCACAGCTATAAAAAAAGTGCATATGATGTGCATTTTTTTATTTACAACATCTATGAATTATGGTATAATGATTCTATCAAAACAACAAAAGGACATTATATTATGGAAAAAATTACAAGAGAAGAAGCTAGAGCACTTATCCAACAAGAACGTCTGGATCGTATTGCTGAAGCCAAAAAAATAAAATCATACATTAATCATTATGGTTATTCAGATGTAACACCATATGAAGTGGTTGAAGTTATTTCTGATCAAACAGTTGTTGTCAGACAAATGGATGCTGAACTTGATCCAAACTGGAAAATGGAAGCTCACGTTGGTGGTTTTGCAGCTCACGTTGTTAATAATGGTGGAGAGTGGATTATCACTTCAAATCCTAAAAATCCAACTTATCGCGCTCGTTGGTCAAAAGCAAAAGGTCAATGGCAAATGAGAGGTGGAATGCGTATGCGTATGGCTGATCAACCTCGCAAATTTTACGATTATAACTTTTAGGAGTCTATGATGGAAGAAGAAAACGAAATTGAATGTGATTGCTACGGGTGCGTGACCATGCGTCACCCCTGTATCGATGAACAGCTTCGCGAAGATGATGCTCTGATGGAACGTCTTGAAGCTCTTGGATGGGGGCCTGCTGGTAATGGGTAGTATGCATCTCGTCAGAGGGCTTTATAATACAAAGTCAAGTAAACCAAAAAATGGCAAAGTTCCGCAAGATCGTCTTGCGGCGCTTCGCATTGAGTGGAAGAAGTATAATAAACTAATGAAGCAATCACAATTGCATTCAAAGATAATTAAAAAGTTTGATGATTTTGTTTTATATACTCAAGGTAAATATAGGCCAGAAGAAGCAAAACGTAAACGTCAAATAATTACAGAAAGGTTTGATCAAACAAATTATATTGCTGAATCATATGGCGATCAAATCGGTGGTATGGGTGCAGCAAAAGAAAAGAATACTTATACTGGTGATCTCATCGTAGGCATTGCTACCATGCATAAATCAAATCTTGTTCCAGTGATGCGAGGAACAAAGCAAGCTGAAGAGTTTGCAAAAATGCGTCGATAAATCTATTTACAAATGGACGTAAATAATATATAATGAATACATTAATAATTGAAAAGGAATATAATATGAAAAAATTTATGGATAGTTTTTCAAAAGCAAGAGAAATTGATAAATTTGAATTTTTGATCGGAATAATAATTTATGCATTTTGTTTTTTTAATTATTTTGTTGCATATCCAGATAATGATTTTGATTTTTTTGCTTGCTTTGTTGGTCTATTCTTTATGTGGGATGGACTCACTAAAATAAAGGAATATTAATAGATGATCATCATCGATTATTCAGCAATTTCTATATCAAATATTGCAATCCAAAAGTTACAACCTGATGAAGATCTCTTTCGCCATATGGTTCTCAATTCCATACGTATGTACCGTAAAAAGTATGGCCGTGATTATGGCGAAATTGTTCTTGCTTGTGATGCCGGAGGTAATTGGCGTAAAGACATATATCCAGAATATAAGTATGCACGTAGTCAAGGTCGTAAAGATTCAGATCTAGATTGGACTCGCATATATGAAATATTAAATAAAATTGTTGATGAAATTGAAACATCATTTCCATATGTAGTTCTTCGTAAAGAAGGTATGGAAGCTGATGATATTATTAATTCTCTTGTTGAATACACACAAGAGTTTGGTAATTACGAAAAAGTTATGATTATTTCTGGTGACAAAGACTTTGCACAATTACAAAAATATTCAAATGTTGATCAATATTCTCCAATTACAAAAAAGCTTATTAAAGTCGATGACCCACATGTTGTTTTAAAAACGCAAATATTAAAAGGAGATGGTTCTGATGGAGTTCCAAATATATTATCGCCTGATGATGTTTTTGTTCAAGAAGGTGGACGACAAACTCCTTTAAGAAAAAAACTAATTGAAACTTTTATTTCAGCAAAAGATGTTCGTGATGTAATGACTGATGATCAATATCGTAATTATATTCGTAATAAAAAAATGATTGATCTATCAGAATGTCCAATTGAATTAAAAGAATATATAATTAAACAATATGATTTACAATATGGTTCTCAACATCTTAATCGTTCTAAAGTGATGCCATATTTTATACAACATAACTGTCGTAACTTATTAGAAAATATAACGGATTTTATACAATGAAATTAAAAAAATATAGTTTAGTTCATGAAATATTTGAGGCTGCAGCAAAAGGTCGTCTTAAATCAGATAAAGTAGAAATACTTAAATATAACGATTGTGTTCAAATACGTGATTATCTACGTTGCTTTTATGATGATCGTGTACAATTTGCACTACCTGAGGGTACACCCCCGTATACACCCGCGGGTGAGCATACTGCTCCTACAAATTTAATGCGAAAAAATAAGGAATTACAATATCTTGTAAAAGGTATACCTGCATGTGATCGTATGCCAAAAATGAAAAGAGAACAAAAATTTATTGAAGTGCTTGAAGGTGTACACCCAAAAGATGCAGAACTTCTTATTGATATGGTAAACAAAAATACTCCAAAGGGAATTAGTAAAGAAGTAGTAAAAGAAGCATTTCCTGGATTATTGCCTGATTAATCCTTAAGAGATATATAATGAATATTTTTTTACTTGATAAAGATCCAATAATTGCAGCTCAATTGCAATGTAA
>Ga0099847_1000467_pt1 | contig 13773 bp, 7 predicted proteins | sample CB_VirMetaG_2_FD_78178 | JGI IMG/M metagenome (GOLD analysis project Ga0099847, IMG submission 78178) | Freshwater to marine saline gradient viral communities from Chesapeake Bay - CB_1504_2 Viral MetaG | ecosystem: Environmental > Aquatic > Marine > Coastal | place: USA: Chesapeake Bay...
ACCATCAAGGCTCTGTAGGTGATGAGTCATTGATAGATAAGATAGAGTACATGGCTCTCATGGGTTGTAAATATCTTATACTAGATCATATCACTATAGCAGTATCTGAAGGTGCTGAAGGCTATAGCGGTAATGAAGCTATTGATAAGGTCATGTCAGACCTACTGAAGATAACTAAGAAGCATAACATATGGCTAGGTATTATCAGTCACCTGAGAAAAGGACTCGTAGGTTCTAAGAACTTCGAGGAAGGTAAGCTACCTAGTCTAGATGATATCAAGGGTTCAGGCTCTATTAAACAGATATCATTCGATATTATAGGTTTTAGTCGTAACATGACTGATGAGAACGATGATGTACGTAACACTATCAACTTCACTGTTCTCAAGTCTAGGTTTACAGGTAAGACTGGTCCAGCTGGTGCGGCTAAGTATCATCATAATACATCTCGTCTCACATGGACAGATGGTTTAGACTTTGAGGTATTAGACTAATGACTGAAGAGTATCTGCGTAAGTGTCAAGAGGTAGAGCTACTTGGTAAGCATATAGATAAGCTTACTAAGGAGCGTAACATGTATCGTACACAGGCTATGATGCGAATGAACAGAATAAAGGAGCTAGAAGCTAATGAACGTAAGATACTCCAGGAATCACTCAATCAAGGCTCATGAAGATGCTGAGAAAATAATAAATCAACTAAGAGCTAATAAGGTAGTGAACTATCTTGTTGAGTGGTCAGAGAGTGAATGTAAGAATTACATAGTGGTGAAATTAAATGAAGAAAATAAAGAGAAAACTTATTAAGATACAAAATAATGCAGCTAAGAGTGGTGGTAAGATACCCTCTATAGCTGAGGCTTTAATCATGCTAAGAAAGGCAGAGGGAAATGACAGTAAATAATGTTAAAGAAAAAGCTAAACTTGAAAGATACGATTATCTATACATGGATATTGCTCAGCGAGTATCTGAGATGTCTCATGATACAGATACTAAAGTTGGAGCAGTTATTGTCAAAGACGGTAACATTATTTCAATGGGTTGGAACGGTACTCCTACAGGGTTTCCTAATAATTGTAAGGATAATACAACTGGTCGTACACTACCTATTGTTATACATGCTGAAGCTAATGCTATATGTAAGCTGGCTCGTTCTAGTACGAACGGAGAAGGTGCTACACTATACACTACGCTTTCTCCTTGTACGGAGTGTACTAAGCTTATCTTACAGTCTGGTATCAGTAATGTTGTGGTCGGACAAGCGTATGAGAAAGATATGGTTGGATACGCAATATTAAATAATAAAAAGATGATAAAAGTACTTGCAAAAAAGAAGTAAACATGTTATAATATAAGTCCAGAGAAAGAGAGAGAAATACATGCAGGACATAAAGGACTACCTCCTCAATAAAATAAGGGGAGACAACTTGGGTGTGAAGCCCAGACGTAACTTACAACTCATGCGTATGATTGATACGGATGGTGTTGACATGCTAGACTTCTTAATAGAAGATATGGTATCCTATGCTAGAAAGGTAATTCAACGTTGCTTTAAACGCAATAAGGTAGAAGGTGAGTCAGCAATAACTCAAGCCTCTATGGCTATAGGTAAATATATAGTGGAAGGTTGGGATAGCTCTAACGTAAACTTCAGAGATCATGTACGAGTAGGTGATCTAGTCATTGAAGGCTTCGTTATGTGTGGCTATCTAACTATCTCTGTAGGGCATATGAAGAGTCGTAAGCCAGTGACTATACATGCCACTCCTAAGTGGGGTGAGATGGAAGTAGTTGCAGGTAAAACAACTTGTATTAGTGCTACAGTAATACCACCAATCAAAGGACTATTCCAAGAGAACGGTAAGTCAGTTATAAAGACTTGGGATAAATCTAAAGAGCATAAATTCTTTAAATACCTCGACAAGCCATTTGTAAAGGCTATAGATAAACTACAGGCAACTAGGTTTGTAGTCAATAGCGATGTTCATAAGGCTATCTTAGAGAACTGGGATATGTTCATTAGTAATGAAGAATATAACGGTGAAGACAAGAACGAAAACGCTAAGCTCTATCAACGTCAGGCTTCAAAGAATAGAGAAGTCAAAGAGGTTATGGCTGCGGCAGATAAGTGGTTAGACAAAGAGTTTAGCTTCTATCTAGATGCAGACTATAGAGGTAGGCTATACTATAGTGAACCGTTCTTTAACTTTCAAGGGGCAGATATAGCTCGTAGTCAGTTATTGTTTGCCAAGGGTAGACTCTTCGATGAAACTGCTAACTTCTGGCTTGCAGTACATACTGCTTGTTCATTTAATCAGTCATACAGTATAGATCAGATACCTAACTGGGCATCTTCAGACTATAAGAAGATACTACTAGAAGAAGAACTAGATACTATATCTGTAGATAAGATGACTTTAGAGGACAGAGCTAGGTGGACTCAAGAAAACCTTGATGTGATAATAGAGATGGGTGAGATGAGAATCTTTGCAGAAGAAGCAGAGAAACGAATAGCATTCATGGCTTGTTGTATCGAGTGGTATAAGTACTCTCAGAGTAAAGATGAGTTCTATACCCAGCTACCTATACCTATTGACGGTGCTAACAATGGTTGGCAACACCTTGGTGCTATGTCTAAGGACTCACTCACAGGTCGGTTAGTGGGTCTTGTACCAGTAGATATTCAGAATGACTTCTACGTACAAGTGGCTAAGAGACTATGCGAGAGGATGCCTGAGTGGTTTGAAGAGAGGCAGATGCCTATGAAGCATATCAGGAAGGGCATAGCTAAACGAGGGGCTATGACTAGGGCTTACAGTTGTGGTCAGAAGAAGATGTCAGAGTCTATGTACAGTGACTGCTATCAGTTCGGCTACACTAAAGATTACAATATCAACACATGGGATTGTGATGAACTTAGTAGTCAAGTGATCAGAGCCATACAAGAGGTATGCCCAGGACCATTAGACACTATGAGATATTTACAGAGGTTAGCTGATAAAGAGATATCTAATTGGTTAGCTACATACGGTACTGATAGAGGTCGTGGTATACAATGGGAATCTGAGTCAGGCTTTCCTGTGATATACGAATGTTATCGTACTAGACCTGCTAAGGTAGACTGCTATGGATTCAATACACCAGACGGTGAGCTAAGATTTAAGCATGTAATACGAGAGAAGACAGATATACCAGATAGACGAGGGTTTATGTGCGGTATCAGTCCTAACTTTGTTCATAGCTCTGATGCAGCTCATATGGCTCTTGTAGTAGCCGACTGGGATGGTGAATTCGGTGCAGTACACGACTCATTTAGTGCTCATGCCAGTAAGATAGAAGATCTTATGATAGATGCACGAGATAAGTTCGTTAAGATATACGATAAAGAAAACTTCTACGACTCAATTCCATTCGGAAGAGGCTATGAAGGTGAGCAACCTACAATAGGTGCTTTAAATATTAAAGAGGTAGTCCAATCGGATTACTTCTTCTGTTAATAGGAGAATATAATGGAAAATAAAAATTGGTTAGCTCAGACAGGAAGAGATTTTAAAGATTCTGATTTTGGAGAAGAGTTTGGTATACCTCAAAGTGAATGGGGTACAGGACAAATAAATAAGATTATGTTAGATAGAGTTCATGCTATGAACCTTGCAGGTTATATAGCAGAAGGTATAGAAGAAAAGAAAGCTAGACATATGGCAGATAAAAGAAGAAGTATGGCTATGAAAGCAGCTAAAGATGCTGGTTTAACGTTATAAATAAAAATACCCCACAAGGTTTCCATAAGGATTCCCTGTGGGGTACGTTTATTTTAAACAAAGTTATCTGTTTTATCTAGTATAGAGAACTCTCCAGGATTTCCTCCATCAAAGTTAATATTAACACCCATTTTTTTCCAGCGTTCTTTTACTTTTGCTATAAGTTTATTGTGATCTTTACGTATTTGTAAATCATCTACAACTTGCATAAAGATTCTATAAAAGTCTTTAGCTTTTAATTTACGTTTACCGCCTTTAAACTCTTGAATTAATCTAGCTTGAGCTGCTGTCTTTTTTGTAGCATCAAAGATACCTTTCTTTTCTTCTTTAGCTTTGATATAGCTTTCTTGTTTTTCTAGGCTAGCTCTTTGGAATTCTTTTTTATCATAGCCCAGTATGTCAACATTTACAACTGCTTTTCTATAGTTATCATCAGCTAAGAAGTTACCAAATTCTCTGTACTCGCCTACAGGAGACAAATCTAATAAAGCTTCTGGATCACTATCAGTCATCTCTTTTAAACTCTCTAAGAAATTATCTAATGTTCTCTTTTCTTCAGTAAGAAGCTCCCATTGTTTCATAACATTGCCAAATTCTTCATTCATAATTTCGCTAAGTCTTACAAAACCTTTAACATCAGAAATATAACCGTCATACATTTGAATTACAAAAGCGTTTTTATCATTCTCAAGAAATCGAGTTAAACCTCTTGTAGTCATAGCCGACTCTGCAATATGTGTTGTACTAACTGCAAACTGATTCATGAGTTTACTAATAGGCTTCGGCGAAGTGTATTCTCCTGGGCTTATTTTTTTACTATCTGCTGCTGCTTGAGGATCGTCAACCGTTCTTGTAGCAGTAATAACTGTTTCAGCACCACTAGGAAGCGTATAAACTTCTGCACTAATAGGTACAGAACGTTTGCCTCCGAATTTGCCTATGAAACGACTATTATCGTCAGAATCATCTAACCTTGGACCTCTTAGTTCAGGTATAGTATTACCAAAACCAAATATACGACCAATACGCTTTGCCATCTTAGCATGTTCTAGTGCACCACCAAGGGCATTTGTTAAAGCTTCTTTAAAGTATTGACCTAACTCTTCAAATTTTTCTTCATCAGTTATTTCTAAGTCATCAAATAAATCTGAATTATCTTCAATAAATTTTCTAGCTGCACCAGTTTGAAATCGAGGTTCAAGACCAAAGATAGACGTCATAATAGGAGACTTAAGCAAGTCTTTTGTTTTACCTGCTGCCTCTATATTTTTAAATATAGTAGACCAGACTTGCCAATTAGAATTATCAGCATGAATCTCAGGTAAATCTTTTATGTAATTAAAAACAAAGTCTCTTATATCCTCCCCTATTTCTTCTTCGCTCTTAAATAACATTCCACCTCGAACAATAATTTCTTTAACTCCCATTTGAAAGCCTTGAATTGTTGCACCGTTAGAGATTCCATCTACTTCTCCAGTAGCTCTCGTGTTCATCTGAGCACCGTTAGCTGTCTTATTATATCGAGCTAATTGAACTAGATTATTTAATCCAAAATAAAATTCATTTTTACCTTGGTCTTCTACAAAAGCCTCTAAATCAGGGGTTAATTGTAATCCAGGAATCACTTCTAAATTTTCTGCAATAACATTCATGTCATCTTCAGAAGCATTCTCTAAGGTAGGGGCATTAGTTGCTACATAGTTAAATAAAGGTTCAGATAAACTACTTAGTCTAACGTAATCATTCTTAAAGGCTTCTAATAAAGGAACGTAGCCTTGTTTAGCTATCTTATCTGCATCAGTAACAAGAGTTCTTGCCATAACAATCATAAAGTGTTCTTCTTCAGTATAGCTTTGATTTATTTTTTTACGACCTTCTTCGTTGAGACCTAACTTAGCTTTCCTTATAGCACTATCTATCACTGCAATAGGGGTAGGGTTGCCATTAATTACCTCTGAAGTCTTAGTCAATGTAGTTGGCATTGCACCTTTAAGTATGGCTCTTGCAAACTTATGAAATCCAGGGTTTGCCTCGTCATTAATATAAAACATACGACCAGTGCCGCTGACTATTGTACTGTCTGTATATATTACCTTTCCAAGCTTTACTAGCGAAGAATTTAATATCTTACTTTTTTCATTATCGATATCTTTAAGCACTTGTTTAGATTTTATATCAGCCGCTTCTTCAAATGATTTTACTATAACACCAAAACTATTTCTTACTTCTAATTGTTCTGGAGTTAACCCTTCCTTCTCTTTTCGACCTTTAAAATCTTCTAAAAATTTATTTTCAAGCTTTATTTGAGTCATCATGTCTTGTTTCATATACTTAGAAAGCGTATTGCTCATAGAGTTCTTTATTCCAAACCCCATTATAACAGAAGCTGGGTCAAAAACCATAGCTACATCATTAAGCAATGACAAAACTTTTTCTTGTGCTGGAACAGGATTTACATTAGACAAACCTTTAGTTGTTACTCTAGTAAAATAATTAGCTTCACTAACCATAGATGAGCCTGCCTTATAAGGAGTTCCAGTGGTCCTTAAGGGTTTTAAAAACTCATTATATCCTAACGCTTTCTTTAAACCGTTTCGTATTTTATTTAATGAAACATCTCCAATTCTAGTTTGATTAAAGACAATCTTTTTTCTACCTGAATCAGGATCAACTATAGTTCTAGACTCTAACCACGGAAAAGAATCATTCTCTGCAAAGGCTTGTAGAAAGTATTGACCAGCATTGTCTTGTTCAGTATCAGTAAGTCTATATTTATAGCCTGTATTTTCGATCTCTCCGAAAAAAGCAGTTGGGTTCTGATCAGCACTAGGGTATGTCATTTGCTCAAATCTTCGCATAACCTTTTTACCAAGCTCTTGTCTTGATTGAGCGTTATTAAATCTTCTTTCACTAGGTATACCTGATTCATACTTTTGATCATCAAATGAACTTAGCATCTCAAACATTATAGCTAATCCCATAATAGAGCCTGCTGCACCTCTTAAAGGTGCGTTAGGATCTGTTTGATTAGTTGATAAATTTAATTTATTAGGAGAACGCATAACAAAGTTAACATCATTAGCCTCTCTCCTAAGAAAGTCAGTGGCTTCTAACGCAGTCATTGGTGTTGTATCATCTTTAATATTAAGCTTCATAGCTCCGAATATATTATCCGTTCCTTTATTTGACTTACCTAAAGAAGAAACAAACTCTTTAACAAACTCTTGATCTGAATTATCTTCACCTTGTTTTATAGGAAAGTATTTTTTTAAACCTTCTGGTGTAACTAGTGTACCTAGTTTTGTTCCTATATCTCTATTTATTCTACCTTCTTTGATATCAAAGTTAATGTCTTCTGCTATCTCTTCTCGTGTAGCATCACGAGGTATCGCAGGGTCTAATACCGACTCATCTTCTCTTGTCAATGACTTCTGTTTAGCAACAGTTTCATTAATAAGAGCTTGACTAGCTGCAGTAGGCTGCTGACCCATTGTTGGCATTTGGGTAGGGAGCTGTCCACTAGGTATTGCACCTCTGTTTTTTCTAGCAATAACTTCAGGGTCATCTGCTTGAACGATGCCTCCAGTTAATTCCTGTTCTTGGACTTGCCTTAACTGTTCTTCGTCTTGTTTTTTATTTTTCTTAAGAGCTAAGGCTGCATCCAATTTTTCTTGGCTTATAGCAGTATCTTGTCTTGTAGCTCCTTTACCTCTACCTATCATTATCTATTCTCCTTAATATGGCTCTAATCTATCACCATGCATTATTTGATTTATAAGTCGTCTTCCAGGAGTGAATGGTGCTATTCCAGGAGTTAACTTTGTTAATCCACCGACACCCCTTCGAGTATCGCCTTCCGCAAATGCCATTAATGACTTACCAGCGGTTTCTATATTACGAACAAAAGGAGCACCTCCTATTGACTCTCCAAATATTCTATCTATTATACCTTCATTTCTGTCTTTATATAAAGGTGCAACAGCTTGTAATACTCTTTCACCTGATCCTAATATTCCTGAAGCCATTAAAGCTCTTTGTACTAGCTGAAAATCAGTTAAATAAGGACTACTTTTTCCAAACTTAATATAATCTTTAAGCCATTGCGATACGCCTGCTAATGCCATCATAAGAACTATTAATGCAAAAGTATTATATCTCATAGCTGGAGTTCCGTTTTTAATATAGTCTTGCCATAGCCTAGGTATAATGACTGCAGTAAAATTAGATATGAATCCATTAAACTGTAAGAACAACTGATAGTGTGGGTCTTGGAATATAAGAGGTCTATTAAATCCTTGAGGATTCTGTATTCTCTCATTAGTAAAATACCAAGTAGCCACTTGCATTTGATCTTGTATAAATGCTGCATCGCTCTTTGCTTGCTCTCTTTCTTTAGGATCAGTTATACTAGAAAAGTCTGCTTCATATAAAACATCATACATCTCTGGATCAGTATACTTATCAAACATGTCTATCATAGCATCAACATCTAGCCCTATGTCTGCTAATTGCTGATATATGGCTAATTGTTTTTGATTATAATTAACAGTACCATCATTTTGTCTTGCCGCCCATAGAAGTCTTAGTCTATCACTAACAACGCCTGATGCTAATGCCGCCATCCCTGCTCTTTGGAATGTGGTTTGAGGTGCTATTAAAGTAAACTTAAAGAATTGTTTCATCCACCACGCTTGAGCAATATCTGCTTCACCCATACCGAGTCTAGTCGCAGCTACTGCATCATCATCATACATTCCTGTCGCTGACAGTCTTTGAACTGCTTTATTAGACTTAGGTACATCAGGTATGTTCTGTAAGGCAGGATTTTGAGGCATGTTTTCAATGTTCTTTATTATACTTACCATTTCTTTTATGGCTTTAGTTATACCTTTTCTTACAGTTGAAGATTGCGGTCCTTGATATAGTAACATAGCATATTCAACAAAAGAAGCCAGTACAGACATTGGAAGACCTATAATAGCAGAAAAGAAACTGGCTTTTCGTTGCCAGAAAGATAGCTCTTTACTCTCTATTCTATTATAGTTGCCAGTATCTGCATCAATAATATCTTTAACACCCATAGCTACTTCTTGCATTTCTTCTGGAGTTAAAGCACCTTCATCTTCCATTTGTTTAAACATATAGTCAAGGTCTTGTCCACCTCTTCCAAAGTATTTTGTATAGGTTATATACTTAACGCTTTGATCTATTAGTTTGATCTGATTTTGAACTATATCTGTGTTAGCAAATTGTTTAAAGCCTTCAAGAGCACTTAATGGTTCACCGTTCTTTTGTTTAAAGTCATTAGGTCTCCACATTGAACCATCAACCATTGAAAAATCAGTTGCATCTTCATTATTAGATATTTTATTATAAAGTATATTTAATTCAACATCAAGATAAGGTTTATTATCAGGAGCTAATGCATTGGCTTTCATAAAACTTAACCATGCTTCTTTATTTTCTCTAACTTTTCTCCAATCAAAAGTACCTGCATTAAGCCATTGAGGATTTTGTTTATCGACAACTCTTCTTTTAAAGAAAGAATTATCCATTTGTTCCATTTTAAATTCTTCGTCATAAACTTGTTGTAACGAATCATTTAAGTTTTTAATTGTTTGCTCTAAGGCTAATTGATTATTAATCATATCAGGAGTTAACTGAGCACCAGTTCTTTTAGCTTCCATATATGCTCTTAACAATGTAGATATATAGTTATAGTTACTTTGTTTATCAGAAAGATTAAATGCTTTTAGTATACCTTTAGGGTTTAAAGTTTGCAATATCATAGAGCGTAATATGGCGGCATATCCAGAAGCATTAACACCACTGTATATATTACCTAATGCAGTACCGACTAACGAAGCTAGCTTACGTAATGTTTTACTTTTTCTTAATAATGCAGGTGTGAAAACAGAAGTTGATCCAGCACGATAACCTAGTGGTAACCATTTTTTAAAATTTTTAAGTTTATCCCAAGTTGTTCTATCTCTTTTCTCTTGAGCTTTCCTTGCTTCCCCTTTTAGACGATATGCACTAGCAACAGAGTCAGGTCTATTAGCTGGTTTTACTTTAGTCTGTTTAGATACTTGTATATTCTTAGCCTGCTCTAAAGTTAATGGCTCAACACCACTATCTCTAAGAGCTTTTTCTGCATTCAAAGCTTTAAGAGTTATTCTAGCATCGTTTAATTCTCTTCTAATAGCTTCTACAGGTCTCTGTTGAGCTCCAGAAATATTAGTTCCTTGTTTGGTGCTGTCTCTTTCAGTCTTAAGTCTCTCAATATCTTGTAGAGTTGAATTTAATATACTATCAATATCTGTATTTTCTAATAAACCAACTTGCGGATTACCATAGGTCGGTATCGTGTCAATCCTTTCATAATCAGGTTTAGATAGATAAGTCTCATTTGCTTGCGATGAGGCAACCCCTTTCTTATTACCTTCTATAATAGTTTCTATATTTTCTGAAATAACACGACCATCTTCGGTCACAGTCTTTTCTGGTTTAAACTCTTCTCTTACCTGAGCATATTCACTAAGCTTACTCCTATCTCCTGCCGCAAGGTCAGCCATTAAAGATCTGTTTTGACCTTCTCTAACTAAAGCTCCAGCCGTTCCAAAGGAAGAACCGAGAGAAGAACCAGCAACTGCTGATTGTGCTAATAAGTTTTTAAACTCATCCATATCAAAGTTCTTTTCAAGTCCACCTTCTGACATACTCTTAGATGCAAGGTAGCCAACTCCTTCTTGAGCTGCCTCAGTAACACCTTCAAATGTAGCACCTCTAACAGAACCCTTAGCCATTTCTTTCATAAGACTAGGTTTGGCAACATTTAATAAAGCGAAATTACCTATACCATCTATGGTCTCTCGTATTGCTCTACGACTAGCATTGTTTAAAGCTTTCTTTGCTGCAGCTTTAGTTTTATATTTACCAGTCTGCATCATAGCCTGTAGTATTTGCACCTTACCTCTTTTAGTAAGGAATTCTCCAGGTCTCATAAATCCTTTCATACCAAGGTAGTCAAGGGCAGTCATAATTGTACCAGCTAAGATTGCTCCGCTAGCCTGTGCTCGACCCTTCGGTCCTTCGATATCATTAAATACCTGACCAGCATAACTTCCACCAACAGAGCCTAAAGCAATAGGCACTGAAGCACCAAAAGTAAATGGTGATAACACTGCACCTGAAAGTAATGTCACTAAATAAGGTGCTGACATAGCCATGTTATTAGTCATAAAACGAAAACCATCCCATACGCTGTCTATATCTCTATAGTCCATGCTGCGGAGTCTTGGTTCATTTAATAAATCTTCTTTAGCAACTTCAACTTTTCTTCCAGCCCAATCTTGCAGATCTTTACTTCCGACTAATACGCCTGCAATTTCTGCAAAGCCTTTCCAACCAGTAGCCAAGCCTCCCCAACCTTGATTCCAAGCAGTAGAGGTCTGATTATAAGCCACACCTTCTTTAGTCCTATCAGGACTTCTAAATTGCAAGTTTTCAAATGCAATGCTTCTTTTATCGTAAGATCCTGAATCAAGTATTTTACTTGCTTCCCTCATATCGTCAGGGTTAGATAAGTTAAGACCATTTTGGTTAGCAATTACTTGTATAACTTGTTGTGCATAACTATTTTCATCTAATGGAATCTCTCCAAATGCTTGTTCAAGTATGGGGGTGTCTTTCATATAAATAGGTTTTTCTGGCATTTCTTCTTGTGCAATAGATGCATAAGGATTAGCTATACCAGCTTCTCTTTCAAGCTCACCGTATTGTCTAGCCTTTAATCCGTCTTCTGTTGTATACTTATCAACAGTTAATAAACCAGATTGGTAAAGAGTATCAGATAATTCGTTACCATATTCGTCTTGTAGACTAATTAGCTTACGACCAAACTTATCTTCTTCACCATCATCAACGATGTTAGTAAAACCACCTGCAGCTGCAATCCTTTTAGTTGCTTCTGTCTGTGCTTTACCTCCTTGTTGTCCTTGTTTGAATCTAAGATTACCCTCTTCATCTTCAAATACATGAGGAGTTTCTAATGCATTAAATCCTTTAAGTCTATAACTAGTTGCTCCGTCAGTAACAGTGTCGGAATCTAGCCATGCATATGTCTTACCATCGTTTCCTTGAAATTCATTAATCATTTAATTCTCCGTTATAAATAAGGTATCCCTAAGGGATTCTCCCCTATAAGGGTGTGTTAAGAATCTCTTAGGGATAATGTTATTTTCCGTATCCAGCTTTAACTAAAATATCTTCTATTTCTTTTTCAGATGTCTTAGAGACCCAATAAGAAAAAGCATCCCAGCCTCTTCCTTTATCGTCAAGTCTTGCTTCAACGTCTTTTAATAGATTACCATAAGCAACCTTATCATTCCTTACCATCCATTTAAAAGCTATCTCTCTATATCCGAACTCTTTTTCTAATTGAGTTTGAAATCGAGGATCATCTTTAGCGTATGGTATATTATTAGTTACCATATCTTGTATTGATTCAAGATTCTTTTCAGTAGTATTTTTAACCATGCCTTGATCAATACCTGTTAATGGTACGAAGACTTCAGCATTTAAATATGATCTTAAAGTTACTGGTGCTTCTGACTTATTGATCTTAGCTTGAACTCTAGCATCTAAGTATTTAGCAATACCACGATTAATTGCTGCTTCATAAGCTGGAGCATCATTAACAGATATGGCATTACGTCTTAATACGTTTCTATAAAAAGCATTAGCTTGTTGACCTAAATCATTGGCATTAATTTTAACTGTATTATCACTAGGCTTATCTCCACCCACCTGCTTAAGTCCATATTGATCATTAGCAACTTTTATTTGTGAAGTTGCATTATCAGCAAAACGTTTAGAAACTGCAACATCTCCGTGTACCTGTGAATCCATCTTTTCTACTCGACCTCTAAGGTCTGGATGATTAGGAGATTTATATTGCCCTCTGTGAAATACTTTAGTTGTACCATCACTCATTGTAAATGTAGGTAGCTGACCAAAACCTCTTGCATATACACTTCCTGCTGGAGCTTTAACAGTTAATGTTTTAGCCTTAGGTATAAGTACGTCTATATCCCCTGTTCTAGCATACTCTTTAAGTGAATCCATTTCAAAATCATCACGAGCTTTTTCTGTAAGAGCAAACTTTTTAGCCGCTTCTGCATTAGCATCAACACGCTTGATATAATTTTTCATAGAGTAGTTTAAAGAACCACCATGATTATACCCCATAGCACGAGAGCCAGCATATATAATAGCCATTCTTGCGAGTTCTTCACCGTTAAACATACTTGAAAAGGCATCTTTAAAATACTCCATAGACTTGTCTAAAATAGGACCACCAACCTTTTTACCCTTATCAATAAACTTCTCAACAATATTTTTTTCTGGGTTATCTTTTATCCATTGAGTTACTTCTTTATTGTTCATCACTGTTTGGTCAATATCTTCTTCATCATTTAATTGGTCTGTTACTTTTTGTGCGGCTATCTTTTTTGCTTCCATATCTGCAGTAAATTCACCTCCACTTGGATCATCATCTACTATACTTTCTACTGAGAGTGAGTCTGGTGAAATACCAGAAGGTCCAAAGTGAGAATAAATATTTTTGTCCAATTCACCGTATCCGACTCCCTCATTTGGTATTTCTTTTTCTTTATCTGTTCTACTGCCATAATTCTGTGCATTAGGATAAGATAATTCACTACCGTCATACATAGCTGTTTGTACTGGAACATCGCCTATCTCAGCGTTCACTTTACCAGCATACGCTTGACCAACAGGTCCGATGTTATCTTTAAGTACATTGCCAGCACCTGAGTGATAGGCAGTCAATACTTGATCTTTAGTAAACTCTGGGTGTTGCTTAATGATACCTTGTAAATATTGTTTAGCAAATGCTCTAGATTTTTCTGGATCAAAACGATCTTCAAGAGAGATAGGTGTTGTACCATATCCAGGCTGTTGTGCTGTCTTAGGCATAATTTGATACTGA
>Ga0099847_1000470_pt1 | contig 13763 bp, 17 predicted proteins | sample CB_VirMetaG_2_FD_78178 | JGI IMG/M metagenome (GOLD analysis project Ga0099847, IMG submission 78178) | Freshwater to marine saline gradient viral communities from Chesapeake Bay - CB_1504_2 Viral MetaG | ecosystem: Environmental > Aquatic > Marine > Coastal | place: USA: Chesapeake Bay...
CAACCTGCCAGAGTGGGGAAGCAAGCTTAACAATGAGGACACTGTTGATGACTTTGCTAATACCCTTGCTAGTTACGCTCACAGGCTGCGGGGTTTCACGGTGTACCCTGATGGATGTAGGGGAGGACAGCCTCTATCTTCGGTGTCCTATAGCGAAGCTGTAGACAAGCTGGGCGAAGAGTTTGAGGAAGGACTAGAGACGCATGACATCTGCGACATCACGGGACATGGCGGAAGCTGTGGAGTCTAAGAGTCCCTGCGTGAACGTGTGCCAGCTAGAGAACAGGATGCACGATATGATCTGTATAGGTTGTCTGAGAACGCAAGAAGAAATTGCAGATTGGATGACCTATACAGAACTGGAAAAAGACAAAGTTCTATGGAGAATTAAAAATGTACGGTAATGTATTTAGGTCTGGCGAGGAGACAGGCACAGATGATTTTACTCCAGAGTTCTGCCAAGCTATAATTAAACTAGCAGATAACTTAGAGGAAAAAGAAGCCTTAGTCAGTCAAGGTAAGAGGATAGAACAAATTAGGAACAACTCTATGTTTGGCATAGACGATCCTAATTTTATACAGACTGTCTTGTACAGTGTCTTGGCCGCAAACTTGCAGCAAGGTTGGAACTTCGATATCCAAGGTGTACAACCTCTACAGCTTAGCAAGTACACAGTGGGAGAGAAGTACTCTTGGCACATAGATTATGACCACAAAGAGCAAGCTAGGAAGCTTACGTTCAACGTTGTACTCAACGACGACTACGAAGGGGGTGACTTCCAGTTCAGTTGGGGGTCACCCAGTGCGCCTTACAAGAAGAGGGTGATCAACGAAAAGGCTATGAAAATACCCGGCAGGATCGTTGTCTTCCCTAGTTACTACTACCACAGGGTAACACCAGTGACCAAGGGTGTTCGTTATAGCCTGACCGGCTGGGCTTGGGGACCGCCGTTTAAGTAGCAGTGTTGTGACCGAACTGCACCGCTTCACAGTACGCTGCCCAACTCTTGAACTGACCTACCGAACGTCTCTCTTCCATGACTGCTCTGACGATCTCTGTATCAGGACATTCGGTTACTTCCGAAACGTTGCTCTCAAATGAACCATCGTTGTTCCAAAGTAGGATAATCATCATAAGTTTAATTGTTACGGTCATGTCTCCATTACCTCGCGTTTTTAACCATTGAAGAACCAAAGTACAATCCTACAATTGCACTGAGCAGATGTGTGTCCAATGGTGTGATCACTAAGCCTTTCAGGGCTTGCCATTTTACAAGTTCCTTGCCTTCAGTGATGAATAAGAAACCCGGATTCCATTCTGTGTAGCCTATGGTGACAGGTATCTCAGGCCAGAACACTGCTATCACCTTGGGCCACACTATGATAGCTCCCACAGCAGACAAGGCGATGATCCTGCGCGTGACTTGGAAGCCTTTGTTCTCATACCTACGGGCCACGTCTGTTGCCTTAGACTGTGCAGACAAACCCTCTATGGCCCTGTTAAATGCGTCCTGCTTGGCCTTCTGGCTTTGACTCCACAGTGTCATCACACCACTGAGCAAGCCTGAGCCTAACATTGTGATCAGTTCAAAGGGTATACCCATCAGTCTGCCTTCCTGGTGTCTGACACAGGTGGATGTTTGCCATTGTGCATGGAATAGAGCCGGTCACAATTTTTTTCTAGCTGCTTGACATGGGTCAAAAGCTCTGCCATCTGCATATGGTCCCTACGTAGATTCTCAGGGCTTGCCATCTTTGCCAAGATGTCTATCCTCTGCTGCTGTGTCTCAGTCAACGTGGTCAACTTGTCTTCACGGCTGTCCATCTTACGCATCCGCTGCTCTATATCTTGAAGCTGATCAACTAACTGCTTGATCTGCATCTTGGCCACAGCACTGGCCCCTGCTACGCTGAACAGGATACCGGCAATGGTGACAACAAGGCGTATGTCTATTCCGCCTTCCATTTATCTGACAAACCTACGAGCAGACTCCATCCTTCTATCTAGGTGCGGCTTGCCGGGACGCAAAACTCTTTTAGAAAACTCACTTGTTATCGTATCAACGTCCCCGCTTTCAAACGTCTTTTTCATAGCTTTCCTATTTCCTGCGCCAATGTCATAGACATTTGAGTTTGAAAGTATTTCAGACATGAAATCTAGCTGAGACTGAGAGGTGTTTTTCAGATCGTTATCGGCAATATATTTATTATACGCCCGAAGCATTTGCCCTTCCATCTGAAACAAACCTCTACCCGGTCCCTTTGTCTGCTTCTGCATGGGGTCAAAGGTTCCTCCGGTCTCGACATCTATGTTGCCCATCATACCTGCAACGACTTGGGGGGAATACCTAGAGGAAAGAATGTTCCGCACAAACTCTGTTTTTGATGGAGGTTGCGGAGCACCCATACCAAGAAGCCCACCGGGTTTTCTTTGCGGTTGTGGTATGCCCATCACACCTCTAGCAGCAGGGTCATTAGACATATCTTCGGGTATGCCTATGAGACGCTGTACGTAATCTAAAAGGCCCATATCAGAAGTTCCCTGTATACCGGAAACCGGCTGTAATATTGTTGAGCAAGCTCTTAACGCTATCGGTTCGCTCAGACACAGGAGCACTAACGTTAGCGGATAGACCACCTTGTGCATAATTGACTCCTACGTTGCCACCCTGCGGTCCATAGTTGCCAACCCCAGTGAAGCCACTGCCCATAGGCACCTGTGCATTGACGTTGTAGCCCAGCAAGCCCTGCTGCCCCATGGTGGCCTCTGCGCTGCCTTGGACATAAGGAGAGACGGCGTTGAGGTCCAACCTTGGTGTCAATGTTGGATCAGTCAAGCTAGGGCTACCGCTCATGGTGACACCAGTAGGGAGCATCTCGTTGAACTGCTGCCTAGCGGGTTCTATGTACTGCTCCTTGGCAGCGTCGATAAGCTGCTTGGTATAGTCTACTGTCTCAGGAGCTAGGTAGTTAGTCCCCATGTAAGCAGCACCACCTGCTGCCTCTCCCATAGATGGCAGACGATCCATGGCGTAGTTGAAAGGCTCAGACGCTCCGCCTTCAGCAGCCACTTGTTTTATTCTGTCTAACAGCCCCGGCATTATCTTTCATCCTTTAAGCGTTTGTTGTACTTTTCAGCCCCACCTAGGAACCAGTTGTATACCAATGGTCCTATAACTGGGATAGCCCTAGCAGTGCTTTCAAGATCAGGATCATCTTGGAAAGGAGCAGCGCCAAGTTTGAAAGCAGCATCTATAACAGGCGTGGCAGGGGTAATTAAGTTTACAGCGGCCTCTGTTACTTCGCCTTTGCTAAGATATTTATCAGATGCGTATTTGTTGATACCAAAAATTCCTGTCAAGGCCCACAAAGAATCTTCTGGAAGGTCTTCAACATATACATCGCGGCCCAATAACATGTCTTTTATAGTCTTGGTGGTTAAATTAGCGGCGGCAAGGTACGTAGAAAGTACAGCAGCTTTCTTAATAGCTTCTGCTTTGTTGCCTTTTTTATATTCCTGCACTACTTCTCTACGAACAATGTCAATTTGTTTTATTGTAAACGATTTAAGAGAATATAAAATCCTGCCATTAGGATGGTCTAAGTAAGGCTGTGGCATTTCTAGCATTGTAATGGGCTGTACGTTAGACAACTCATCAAAGGAATGTGCCTTTACAAAATCAGTAACCTTGCCTGTTTTAAGATCAGATATTAGAGCCTCTATATCATCTCCGTAATACTTACCCCATTTTTCCCTGAAGGCCGCTTCGCCCTTCGGAGTTTTAACCTTTTTAAAATTATTCCTTAAGGCAGCATTGATGTAAGTTTCTTTACCAAGTTTATCTACAGCTTTAAATCCACTAACCTTAAATAATTTATTCAGAAGCTTAGCAGTCTTTCTCACGTCTGAAAATTCTTGACTCACGTTGTCAATACCAAGGTCTACCAGTTTAATATTCTTAGTACCAAACATGCTAGCTATGGTGTTCCTCATGCCTTTAAGACCACCTGAGATAGCTAAGTCACCAAACTGAGTAATTGCACTAATAGGATTAGCAATGGTTCCCATGTATCCTAGGTCACGTACAGTTCCTGATACAGCACCAGCATTCTGTTCTCCGCCTATGAAGCGAGACTTAACTAAACTTAATAGTTCATCTGCTTGCTCTGCTGTGATATTACCATCGTCTAGTTCTTTCTGCACAATCTTACCAGCAGATAAGTCTAAATCTGCCGCACCGCTGGGCTGCTTTGTAAAGCTCTGCCCAAAGAATTTGCGACGTTCTATATTATTTACAGCCTTTCTTATGTACATGCCCAGCGACTCTTCTGGAGAAGCGTAGAACTTAAGCAGATTATCATCTACTGATTGAATTGTCCTAGGCTGCAAGAAGCTTGGCTTATTATCTACAACTTTAAGAGTGTATCCTCTGAGAATTTTATTTGTGATGTCGGATTTAATATCTATGTCTAGAGAAGTTACAGGAACCCCCTTGGTTCTAGCATATTTTTCAAGAGCTTTCTGAATTAAAGTTTTCTTTTCTTTTCCCATAGAAGCTAACAGGCCATCATAGTCTTTGACCAACCTAGGAAAGTAGTTTTCTATTTCTGTAAACTCATGCCCAGCATCGTTGAGTCCTTGTTTAAAATCTTTAAGCTGAGCCTGTACTACCTTAAACTCTTGTTTCAGAGCTTGAGGCATATACGATTCAGCAGCTTTAAATTCACCGTTGGCTAAATGCCTAGACACATTGTTACGTGCGGCAGTGCCTAGGCTTTTCATACCTTGCAAGAAAGGTTCAGCTTCCTTCAGAGAATTAAAAGTATTTACATGTACGTTTCTTTCAAAGTTTCGCATACGCCGTAGGAACGGTTGAGAGATGTTACCAACTCTAGTAGACAAAACTCCTAGGTATTTATCCAAAGCTTTGCTATATACTCTGCTCGTAGCACTATCAGATACTATACTCCTGTCGATAGATGCTTGGGCTTGGGACTGATTCTTAGGCATGTTGATAGTTCTGCCTGAGATTTCAGAGTCCCTTTGTAGAATCTTAGCAAAAGGTAGTTTTGAAACTTCATCTATGGCACCTGACTGAGTACCACCAGCAGCTATGTGTTCGTCCACTACCTTCTGGGCTTGGTCCATGTTTCGATTAGCAGCTTTTTCAATGCGAGTACCTCGGAACTTGGACACACCTTTGCCCAAGGCAGTACCAGCTACTCCTCCGGTTGCTCCTATACCTGCCATGATAGCAGCTTTTTCAGGATCAATCTCTCCCGTAGTAGCCAAGTCTTCTAACGTGCTGAAAGAAAAACCTAGTGCTCCGCCTACAGCAGCGGCTGTTTTGTACCCCGCACCAAAAGGTATTAAAGTAGTCGGGTCTGCCAATGCTCCGGCAACTTCGCCAACAGTACCAGCCGTGCTGTCCTGCTCTTCAAAGTATGGGCCGTACTCTTGCATCAAATCTCTTTCACGCTTGCGTAAGATCATCTCTCTGCGATCTCCCGCAGGAGCTTCTTCAAACCCTTCTCCGTATACTTCTTCACCAGTTTGATATTTAAACCCTTGGTCAAAATCAAACGAAAGTTTACCAAGTGAGCCAACGTTGGCTTCTATAACGTCTGACAGATAATTAACCACGTTACCGGATTTATCAAATCCGTACATGAACTGAGTAAGTGCGCTATCAGAACCACTGTCTATAAGCTTACCGTCTACCCAACGATCTCCCGGCTTTGCACCAAGCCCTTGCAAGGTAGCGGAGCCGGATACATCTTCTTCAGACAATCGAATACCCATATCGCGGTTGTCTTGCTCAGTAGAGAACTTACGAACAATGTCATCGTTTTCCCATTGGTCACCCGGTAGAGCGCCCTTGGTCATCAAGGTGGGACTACCTTGAATGTCTTCCATAGTAAGTGTTATAGGATCAGCCATGTTATTTCCTATTTGGATTTAGGAGCAAAGCGGTCTTCTTTTATCTCACTAGGTGCTGCGCTGGCTTTAGCTTGGAGACGTTTAGCAGCTTCTCTAACTGCTTCAACAGGACTCATCCTTGGATTAGCATTTTGTATAGAGATAGCTTCCGCAGCTACGGCAGCTTGTGTATCCTCTTTACTAGCGCCTTGCCCACCCCCAAGAGTTTCCCCAATAAATCTACCAAAGCCTGTATTATACAAATCATTTATAATATCTCTGGTAACTTTATCAGTACCGGCCAATGCTGTGAAAGCTTCTATCTTAGCTTTGGTAATAACAGGGGTTTTTAACCTGTCTCGTGCATCTCTTTTTTCAGCAAGCGTAAGCCTTGCAGCATCTCGCGCATCTCTGGTACGGCGATATTCGTTTTCCAAAGCCTGTTGCTGATTAGCTTGGTCTAGCTGTGCTTGTTCTTTGGCACCGGCTATCTCAGCTTGGTTCAATCCTGCACCAGCCATGCCAAAAGCGGTCAAGGCGTTGACACCTGGAGTCAACATCTCTGGCCTCTGGAACGTTTTAATTAGTTGGTTTAAAATTCCCCTGTAGTCTATATCGCCCAATAGACCAGAAATAAGATTACCTTGGTTTCGATCTTGTGCTATGGCTTCTCCAGCAGTAAGCCCAGTGTTAACTGCTGCAAGGGGAGTACTAGACATAAGCTCAGAACTATTTGGCAGTGCTGTAATTTCAGTACCGGGCCTACCGGGTATAGAAGAAAGGAGTCCAACTCTTTCAGGTGGTACGTAGCTCCCAGCACCGTACTGTACACCATCCCGACTTACTGCCATATTAGGCGTTGATAGTTCTGGCGGAACGTATGGCATCTGTACAGAAGGAGATGCTTGCCTATAAGATGTTCCGGGAGGGAGTTGGTCAGGAGACAAAAGAGGCATATTGACAGACATTTGCATCTCTCTACGCAAGGCGGGGCTAAGCTCTTCTTCCAAATATTTTCTATCTAGGGCCATACTTCTATACCTTATATTAAAGTTTTAATACTGCGACCACGAATCTGACTATTCAGAAGTGTCTGCACAAGTTTACCAACTTGACTGTTGTACGCCTGAGAACCCTGCAAGTACGATGGTGCTGCATAGGGAGACTCTTGAGAAACATACCTGCCTCCTCTAACACTAGGCATATCTACACCGGGTAGCCTACCAGTTCCGCCTATTGCTTTAGGGGTCATGTCGCCAATTTTAGACGCGCCTTCCAGAATTTTTTTCGGGTCTATGTCTTTAAAGTATCTAACCTCGCCCGTAGACGGATCAAGTTCAGCAGTGTAACCTGACAGACTTCCTTCTTCGCCAGACATTGCATCACCAAAAAGACTAAAATCCTCGTCATCTCCGTATTCAAACCCTCGTTTAATTTCATCGGAAGGGTCTACCTCTTCCCTGCCCATGCCTATATCGTTAAAAAGACTACCCATTTTAATCTCCTATGCCAGCATAGTTGACCATCAGGTAGCCATGCTCGCCTTTAACCACAGACGCAGGTTTGATCTTCTGCACCTCTTGGGCAATGACACCAAAGCCAAATACACGGTTGGTAATCTCAGCACCACGTTTGTTCCAACGCCAGCGGTACACGTTGATACCATTCTTAAGCTTGGTGACAAACTTGATATCAGTTTTGAGCTTAATGTCTGACATAGCAAACGGAGCAGCAGCACTAGCAATCTGGCTGAACGGGCTAGGACCGCCACCAATGACTTGGCTTGTATAACCGCTACTTGTTCCTTGATTGATCGTGCTACTACCAAGACCCGCCAAGCCACCAAAGAGGTTAGACATTGTGATAAGCTGCGCCCTTCTGGCTTCTTGGTCCTGCTGTGCCAACCTAGCAGCATCTGCTTGTGAGGCAGCTTGACGCTGTTCAACCTGTGTGCCAATAGCCTCTTGGAGACTAGCAGGAGTAAGCTGAGCCGATAACATCTGTTGTCCTAGCTGCGGCGCACGGGCCTGTGCGGCAATGCGGCGGCTCTCTGCTTCCTGCAAGGCAGCAGACATCTGACGCTGCGCTAGCTCTTCACGTTTCTGCTGCTGCATCGTTTGTAGTTCACCTAGTGCAGTGGAGCCTAGACCAAACTGACCAGCTTCTATGGCCTGTTGCTGGGCAACCTGTTTGTCGCGTTCAGTCATGTCCCTAGCAGATTGTGCTATTGTCCCTAGCTGTGCTTGGTAGATAGAATCATCTAGGGGATTAGCCATTGCTCTTCCAACATCACCGGCAAACAAGTTGCCATATATGCCACCTAGCTGACTAGCTGTGTTTCCTACCTGACCGTAGATATCCCTAGCTGCCAAGGTCTGTGTTGAGAAATCAGGCACCAGTGAACCTCTGTAGAGTTCAGGAGTCTGGGTAAACTCCGTTCTGATCTCTGGAAGTATCTGTTCAAGAAAAGGCTCTACTGGAGCATATGGTTTAATTTCACCAGTGCTACTAGATGTCTGAAACGACGGTGCTTGCACAACTGTTGGAGGGGGAGAGCTAAATATACCACCCATCTTAAAGCTCCTTTACAATCGTTACACTTTTAACTTTATAGCCCATGTTACCAAACCTCCGTTGCCAGCCTTTTCTGCCGGGTATTTCTACAAACTTAGCGCCTTGCTTCCTGTAGTAGTCTTCCAAGGCTGGCATCATTGTTTCAAAGTGAAACTTGCCGCCCGTTGATTCTGAGATAATTCCTGTCTGTTCTGGGTAGTTAGCTACACCGATTAACAAACAACCTACTATGCTTTGTCCTTCTACAGATACCCACATATCACTGAAACCCGTTAAGAATTTATTAAACAAAAACTCTGGTTTAATATATTCTTCATTGTTCCCCCGTATCAAGGACTGCCTGACAAACTCTACGCAATCTGCAATCTTGTGATGAACATCAGGGTGATTCCTGTTTAATCTTTTATAGCTTAACCCAAACGCCGTTGGAGTCGTAAAAGTATATTCCTTCTCCTGAACCTGGGTTCCAGCTAGTGCCGTCTGCATACCGTATGTTTCCTTGTTGTGGCTTTTCAGGTACCACTGTTGTTACATCTAAGTGACCATCGCGCACCAAGTCTAGCACAGGCTGTATTTCCAACAGCATACTATCTATGAACCTAGGGATGTCCTCTATGTTCGTAGGACACAACGTAGGATCAAAGCGAAGGAACTCTCTGCTCATCGATCAGATACCACTTCTGATTCAACAGTGTATCCAGACAACCTGAACTGGGTAACAGCTTCGCTCTCTATCTTGATGGCCATAAACCTACCACGTACTCTACAATCAACCTTACTATCCGTACCTATAATAAAGGGAACAGCAGGGCTATAAGTTACCCCGGCAAACGGATGTAGCTCAGCGCCTATGCTAATGTTGACAACGCCAGTACCTTCTATGCGGGGGAATACCCTGCTTATGGCTTTAACAGCATCTGTACGACCAGCGTGTAACCCCCTGCGCTCAAGGGTGGTCAGGAAGTTAACGCCATCAAAAGTAGTTCCAGAGTCTGCTAAGTAGAACTTAGTGTCAGCCGTCCCGCACATTAGCAGAGAATCGATAGCAGGGTTGTACTCCTGCTGCGCCCAAGCTAATGTGGTAGCTTCCCAGACACCAGCACTGGCTCCCCATGTGTTAGTCTGGTCGGGGTTTACCAAGCCTTTGGTAGCAAAATTCAAGTTAGGCAGATCGCGAGTAGTCCATGTATTATCTCTGTAGTTCCAGATCAGGGCTGTGTTAGCAAAACCATTAGCAGAGCCGGTCCTAGGGTAGCAAATCCAGACTTCATTTTTGATCTTGTTGTGAGCCAAGAATGTTTTATAGAAGTATGTAGAATCAATCTCACTGAACAAGAACGTTTTCATATTGTCGTCTATGACGCTCTTCAATGAGTTACCATTGTGGATCAGAACGTCATTGGTAGCCATCATGACATGACGACCATCGCCTAGGTCAATTACAGCGTCCCTACTAAATAGCCCTGTGTCTTTGAACTTTTCACGGACGTTAAAGGTAAAGGAACCACCAACATAGTTCAAGGCGTAGACACTATCTTCTTTATAGACGATAAGCTCGTTGCCTAGCTGCAAGGCATTTAGCACATGGCCCTTGGTGCCTGTCAGCGAAGTCTCTGCTGATTCACTAGCCGTGCTCGCAGTGTTCCAAGTGTCTGCACCATTGGTACTGGCACCGGCAGGAATAGCATCGCTCCATCGGATAGTAAATGGTTTAGCCGTTCCGTTGTCTGTAAGATTCAACGCTACCAAATGGTTTCTAAATGGTACAATAGTTTTGCAGCGTAGTGTAGAAGGCCAATCAGACAAGTCAGTAAACAGAGAACCAGTTTGTACAAAGCTCTGGGGAACGTCTAGGCCGTTCGTACAGACAAGCACCCCACCTAGGACACCTCCCTGCCAATTGTTAGTAGTACCTGCCAGAGTGGTATAGGCACCGGACGATCTGGTAACAGTGCTATGGGTTGTCCCATCAATCTTGAAAAGGCCCGTTAAACCCCCGTATATCCATAAATCTGTAGAACCCTGTAGCCAGCTAATTGCCCAGTAGGGAGCAGCACTGGGGGTTCCTAGAACTTGAGAATGGCCTAGGATTTTTCCAGCTTTGCCGTCTAAGAAACGAACGTTAACACCGTCGTTGAAAAACGTAGGTGGCATATCGTAAGGAGATAAATCTTTGTTTACAGAGAAACGGCTTTGCCCAGAGCCTACCACATCAAAAAGCTGTTTAGCCATTTCCAGTATCCGTTTCCTCTGTCCATACAGTAGAGTCAAACTCTTGCAGAGCTATTAAATCTGGAACATCTTCTGTATAAAGATTTCCTCCACTTTCCTGTACAAGACAGAAATTATCAATGACCCAGTTAGTAGTCAATATGCACCTCTGCGGACCATAGCACCAGGATCGCCCTGTATGCTAGTTGTCATGACCGTACCACTGTAACGCGCTGCCTCTTCTGCACGTTGCACATCGTCTAATGCTTTTTGAAACACAGAGCCAAACCTGTTTGTCTGCTCTGTGTCGTTAAGATAGATTGCACCCTCTAGGCAAGCACCAAACAGGTACAAACTTGGGTACTGTGTTAGTACATCATTGGTAGTCACGTTGTCGCTAAGAGAGCGCAATTGTGAATAGTAGTTTATACTAATGCTGTACGCAGCGTCAGGTGACGGGACAAGTTTAAGATCGTTACCTAAATTTGTATATGCCCTAGGTTGGCCACTTACTACCGTACCGTACTCTCTGGTGACAGATTCAGGGGACAGGTAACGTAATGCATGGCTCTGAGAGTTGTTATCGTAGGTAATATTACGAAGCTCTATCATGTCACTAGGAAAATCGTAGAAAGCTTGCCCTGCTGTAGTAGTGGTGATAGCCCGTACCATGTTAGCACGTACTCTTAGCTCTCTATTCAGTCTATTCTCTGTTAAGGTGATAAACGTAGGGATCAATGTTGTAAGATCATCCCTGTTGAGATAATTTGCTACAGTAGCCTGTAGCTCTGAGTACGTGGATAGAGCCATTACAGATGGCTTTCATGTGTGCGGAGAAAACGATTTTCAGGATCATTCAGAAGCTGTTTGATCTTGGGCCAATCGTTTTTATTCATTATGTCAACGCCAAGTTCACGTTTCCATTTTTCAATTACAACCAGCGGAATGCTTGCAACTTTACGCATACCGTTGTTTGACTGTGTTCCGTACATAGAGTCGTTGTTAAGTTCTTTCTTGTTAAGCTCTAGCAACGGTGCTACGTCCTGCACATTTTCAAGGACAACGTTGTCTGTGCTGTGGTCGTAGTTGAATTTGGTTTTAACCGGATCGTTCATCTTTTGCCTCTTAGTTAGAACGGGGGAGAACAGGATGCTCTCCCCCTTTAGTCCTAGCCTTACGACAGATCGTAGACTGCGCCGAGAGCTTTCTCGTTCTTGACAACGAGAGTATGCTCAGCAATGATTGCCCGCTGCTCGCCGTCAGACGTGCTAGCAACTTCCCGCTGGAAGAACGGACGAAGATATGCAATTGCATAGTACTCAGGGTCAAGCAGCCAGACATCACGGCTACGCTGGAAGCGGTTAGGAACCACTGCCATTTCACCGAAGTCACTGACGTACACGTCCATACCACCGATGATCCGCTGATCACCAATGTCGTTGAAGTTACTGACGCCGGAAGCGCCACCAACACCAACAAAGCTGGAGAACGTCTGCTTCTGCGAGGGGGCCATCATCAGATACTTGATGTCGGCACCTTCATCAAAGGCGCTAAGAATAGACGCCTTCAGCAGAGATTCAGTAAAGGTACGAGGCGTGCCGTCGGTACGCGCAGTACCGTTACCAGCGCCTGAACCACCTGATCCAGCACTGACGTTGGTAGCTACCCAAGAGGTAAGCGACCCAAGTTTACGAACAGTGGTGTCCGCAGCCATTGCCGTCTTAGTCTGGTTGACGCCAACATACGCACGTTCCATATCACGCTTCAGTTCTTTAGCGCGTTTGGACATCTGGTACGCAAGCTCTTCTTTACGACCAGCTTTGGATACAGCGTCCAGAGTGCCAGAAACGAGCGTCGTTTTCAGGCTGATCTGGCAGATGTTACCAAGGCGAGACGTAGCGGTCGGCTCAGCAGCAGCAAGCGTCGAGCCTTCTTCCGCAAAGTTGTCAGCAGCGTCCGCAAGCGAATCTGTCTGCCATTCGTGATTAACCGCAACCGCATCTTCGCGACCACCCATTGACATAAATGGGGTATCAGTCGGAGAGATATCGTAGATTACATTCTCAAGGTCTTCACGAAGACCCTTCGCTGAGAACGTAACAAACACACCAGTAGGCTGTGCCATAGTTTAGTTCCTTTCAAGGTTAAGTGATAAAGTCCAACAAAACATTTGCAGCATCTCGCTGACTACCTGTTTTTGCAAGTCTCTCTCGCTTGGCCTGAACTTCCCTACGTGAGCGTTGAGCTTTTGTTCTGGGAGTTCCGGCCTTTACGACCCTTGGAGCAGATTTCTTAGACTTGTTAGCTGGCACCTTAGAACCTTTGTCCTGCATCATAGCTTTATGCAGCACCAAGATCACACGGTGGTCAGCTATTCCGTCAATGTCCTGTGGAGAAAAACCTAACCCAAGGGCGTAGTCACGGACTTCTTCCTTAAAGTTAGAACCCGGTTCAGTGTACTGAGGCAGTGCCTGTGCAAGAAGTTCAGCTTCTTTCTGAAGCTTCTCTTGTAAGACTTGACCCATTTCTGATTCGGTCTGCTGCTGAACGCGGATACGTTCGTTCTGCAACTCAGAAATCTTCTCCTTAGCTTCTTGGTATTCAAGACGTTTTTCCATGTACTCCATGGGATCAGTCTCTTTAAGATCAGCCCAGTCTATATTTGCATAGCGAGATAGCTCTGCATTCTGGTTCTGGGCCATGTTACCAAGAAGATGAGCGTACTGTTCACGCTCTTGCTGGACGGCTTGGAGATTAGCTTCATAAGCTTTTCTCTGTTCCGCTAGAGACTGCGATTTACGGGTATAATCCGCTTGCCGCTGATAGCCGTTCCGTAGCTCATCAAGATTAACCTCAACTTCTTCACCATCAACTTTAACGGTGTAGCTTGGAGAGGTTTCTATCTCAGCTACTTCTTCGTCTACCTCGTAGTCAACTTCCTCATACTCTGTTTCATCTTCCGTCGCTTCATATTCCTCTTCAGCGGCTTCTGTTTCATACTCTTCAGACTCTGAGGGGGTTTCGATAGTTTGTTCTGGATTGGTGTCTTCATCACTTC
>Ga0099847_1000472_pt1 | contig 13750 bp, 9 predicted proteins | sample CB_VirMetaG_2_FD_78178 | JGI IMG/M metagenome (GOLD analysis project Ga0099847, IMG submission 78178) | Freshwater to marine saline gradient viral communities from Chesapeake Bay - CB_1504_2 Viral MetaG | ecosystem: Environmental > Aquatic > Marine > Coastal | place: USA: Chesapeake Bay...
GTGATGCTTGTGACATCGAGAGCGGTGCGTGCAAGAGTATCTACAGAGATACCTGCGTTGTAACCAACACGCTCAGCAATAAGTGGATCCATAGCGATCATGGAAGTTCCACGAATAAGAGCGGTGTTTGTTACAGCCGTACCGTACTCACGCATAGAAACAGTAAGAGCCTTGCTTGAAAGCGTTACTGAATCAATGTCAATGTTTTCCAACAATGGTGTGGTCTGCTCAGCGATATCATCCACGAAGGAGAAACGAACTGAACCACCACGGTGGGTCGTGTTGGAAGCACGAACTGTAGCGAATTGATCAAAAATCAACTCTGGGCGCAGAGCCGGGTAAACGGCAAGGTCGTACGCCTTAGTAACGAACTGGCTACCAAGCGTAATATCTACGATAGGTGCTGGAGCGTTAATTGATAGAGGACCCGCTGCGGTGACAATCTCACCGGGCGAATACATCGGACTGGTGGCTGGACCGTTCTGGTTCGAGCCGGGAGTGCCTGTACCTGCTGGCATTTTAACTTCCTTTACTGGTCAATGTGTGTTGGGATACCGAACTGACGAGCAACATCCAACATGGCTTCCATTCCGCCTTCTTCCATCGCTGACTCAAGTTGAGCAAGAGCCGCTTCCTCTGAAAGTCCCTCATACGCGATTCCAGATGACGCAGACATAACCCTTTGTTGAGCAGCAGCAGCATTATCAACGACAGAATTATCTTCCTGCCCTTGTGATGCCAAGAAACCGGATTCTAAAGCAGCCTGACGAATAGCCTCCGCTGTCATTTCACCGTCATAGCCCTTAATGAAATAATTCATTTTAGGATCAGACATTGGAAGTCCAGCCTTAGCAAACGCTAGTTCACGCCTTAAATCAGCCAATTCCTTTTCCAACTGTTTCTTGCCACTAGCAGCACGCCGGAGACTTTTAATGTCCCCACCATCACCAGTTGCTTCAATATCGTTGGAATCAAAATCTTCTTCATAATCGGACATTGCTCTTCCCTTCCTTAAACTCGCATAGATGGGAGATCTATACGGAGGTTGATTTTGAGACATAGTTATCTCAGATATGGTTTAGCCAAAATACACACCATAGGCAGGCCATCGCCTAGATGGAAAGACCTTCACTACTAGCACACCCACTTTTCAGCAGGGCCAATACAAGGTACTTCTCATAGTATAAACATAAAGAACTATTTATGCTGCTTCAGGGTCAGCGTGTCGCTGCTGAACCTAAACCAGAAACTCCTTGCGTGCTAGCAGTAAATGAGCCACCTTGCTGGAACTGACCCATCCTGCCCTTTTGAACACGCTCAATAGCCTTCTGGCTTTGTTGATCATTCATCAAATTACCAGAAATTAATTGCTCCTGTGAAACAACATCTCCACGCCCTTGTGTGAATCCACGTTGTCTAGCAGTTTGAGCAAAGCCTTGGCGAGCCTCTTGTTGAGTGATGCCAGCCTCATTAAGTCTTTCAGCCATACCAGAAGCAATAGCGAAATCTTGCATTTGTGCTTCAGCGCCGATTTGAGCAGAAGCGTATTGTTTGTTAAGTAGTGGTAGTGCTTTATCTGGATCAAGGAAGTATGCGGTTAAGCCTCCGCTTTCGATACCGTAATAGTCGCGGAAGGTGTCGCGCATTTCTTGGCTTGCTTGGAAGGCTCCTGCTGCTGCCATAGTTACACGGTTTTCTAATTCTTGTGCAGACACTTCATTAGTTAGAAGATTAGTTACAGTATCTTTACCAAGCATCCCAGAAGGCAAACCATAAGCACGCTCAAGACCAGCAGCATTACGCTCAAAATCAATATACGCCGCCTCACTAATAGCCCGCTGCTTACCACGCAACGCAGCCATAGCAGGAAAACGATCCTTATACTCCTGAGTATCTCGAATCATTGCTAAAACAGCATCACCATCAAGACCTTCTTTAACATATGATTCAATCTTTCCCATAAGAGAAGTTAAACCATAATCAGTCATCAAACCACGCAAAGTAGCAACAACGTTATTTACACGCCTAGTTTCCGCTATATCAATTTCATCTTTTGTTTCATCTTTTGTTTCTTCTTCTGACACTTTTCCAATATTATTTGGAATTACATTATTTGTTCCAACATAATCTGGATTGCCAATATTTTGAAGAAAATCAGACCCAATGGGACCAGTATATTGATAGTCCCCAAAATTCATGCCAGTTAAATCAATAGCCATTTTAACCCACCAATCCAAACATTTCCATTACCCTACTAGCGGTACTAGCGACTTGATTCTGAGCCTTAGTAGTATTCATCCAACGAGGATCACTACGCAACGACTGTTGAAACTCCCACAAACCCTGAGGCTTAAAATTACCTTTATCATCAGAACTTGTTAAAGCCTTACGAATATACTGATCATTCAAATCAATACTCTGGGGATCAATCTCCAACTCAGTACCCATCGTATACAAATAACTACTAGCAAGATCCCGAACGTTATATCCAGCAAGAATCTTGTCACTATATGAAGGCCAGTAACTAGCAGCCTGCTGCCTAATATCTGCTTCAGCATCCTCAATATTACTCAAACCAAATACAGCACTTTTAGCAAGATCATTATAATACTCATCAGTAAACTTCAAACCATTCGCTGACGCAGTATTACGCAACTGCTGCGCATAAGTACGCAAATCCCCAGTCGGTTTAACAGTAGCATCAGGCTGGGCAGAAGAAGAAGTTTGTATAGCCTCAAGAAGTTTATACTCACGATCAGGCCTATCCCAACCATCAGTAACTCTTTTCTCAGCCAACATGTTCACAGTAGCAGGATCAAGAGTAAGCCCAGCGTTCTTTAACTGCTCTTGAACTGCTTTTACAGAATCCTCAATCGAAGCAGCGTAAGCAGCAGGATCAGTTTTCTGCAACTTAAAAGCAGCACGCGCATACTGATTATTTTCCTGCCACCAGTCAGAACCCATAATGGCGTTTTGAAAATTAGCAATACCCTTAGCGCCAGCCTCAGGTTCAAAAAATCCTTTTTCAGAACTCTCAAGAAAAACTTGCTTTAAGTCATCATTAGACTCAATAAGTTTAGTAATCCATTGAAGATCAGGATCCATAGAAGTTAAATCAACTTGATCCTGATCAGGAATACCATCATAATTAACATCAACAATACCTGACTCTTTAGCAAGCCTCTTATATTCTCGCTGCTTAGGTTTAAGATCCTTATTAGGAACTTTAGTTAAATTCTTAATACCTTGTTCTTTAGTATCTTCAGCCATTGTCCCTTATCCCAACATACTTAGAAATGATTGCAAACCAGTAGTAGACAACTGCGTTTCAGCATACTGCTCATCACTTTTAGCATACTCAGTAGCAAACTGCTGAGCATTAATTCCACCCTCAGTTTTTCCTGTAGTAGAAACAGTTTGAGCAGCAGGATTAGCAGAACCAGAAGAACGAGTAACTCTTTGACTAATTTGAGGAGTTGCTTCTTCCGTAGTATTTAATGCTTGAAGAAAAGTTTTATATTCTTTGCTAGTAGGTTTACGCCCCAAATAACTACCTATTGCATTATCAATAAGAGCACGCGCAGAAGAAGGATTAGTTAAATTAACACTCTCATCATTGTAAGTAGTTGTTGTTGGACCAGTATAAGGACCGCCATCTTCAGGGGCAGCGGGAGAACGAGCAGCCAACATTTCAGCCATATCCCAAGGACTAATTGGTTTACCTGTCGCACTAGAATAAATATTAGCCTGATCAATCATTTGTTCCCAGTGCCATTGGTTACTTAACCCAGTAGGTTTCTTACCAGTTAGTTGTTCAATAGCCTTATCAAATCTTTTAACTTCCTGAGGATTCATTGTTACATAGCGAGATTTAGCCTCATCGATAGTAAACATCCCATTAGAAGCACCCGGCTTCTGCAACATAGTAGGGACACCTTTAGTTAAATCATAATCAGAACCAAGATAAACCATTCCATCATTAACAGAAGGCTGACCAAAAACACCACTAAGCCCCATAGCACCAGCCAACTGTTGAGCCTCAAGAGAGTTCTGGTAATTACCTGTACCCGGACTCGGCTGCATTAAACTCATTGTCCAACTCCTTGTTCACTAGCCAACTGTTGCAAATAAAGATTACCCGGTGCTTGTGGATTACTATCTCCACTTAAGTATAGGCTATCAATCTCCGCCCATCGCTCATCCTGAGTACGCCACTTAGTACGCATAGCATCCCAGCCAATCTTCCATTGCAAATTACTATCATGCTCAATACTGTGCCCAGACTGCTCAAGAACAGTAAGAAGATTACGCCTCATAGTTACATACTCATCCATAATCCCCAACAAACCCTCTTTATTATCCCCAATAAGAAGATTACGGAAATCATCATTGCTAACAGCAGACTCAAGAACACGAACCGCTGACTGAGTTTTAGAACCACCACGATCCTGAAAATCAACAATCCACCCAGCATAATCAGGATTAGCCATCATGTTAGCCACCAAACGTTCCTTAGCAGCCTTATAAGGAGCAGCAGCCTTTAACTCGTAAGAAGTTAAACCAGCCGACCGCAACTGACCATCCAACTGATCAATCGCTTTACGATACACAGTCCAACCGACAAGTTTCTGACGCTCAGCGTTAGCCTCCTGAGGAGACTGAACCTCACGCCACTCACGGTTAGTACCCGGAATAACCCCAGTCTTCTGCCAGTTATAAGCACCCTGATCATATTCTTCAGCAGGACGCCGATTATTAACAAGAATACCAAGAACCCCAAGATCCTTCTCACCAACATTAGGAGCAACCTCACGAATCAAAGGCTCCAAAGTTTTACTATCAGAAACAGTCTGTGGATTAGGATTACCGCCACCAACATTCTTAGTAACCTTAGTAAGAGCCGCTTCCATACCCCAATCACCAAACATTCTATCCATTTCCATGTTTGCTGTTAAAGGATTAGCCTGCTGCAACTGCTTATAAACTTCTTGCAAAGCAGCCTGAGGAGTCTGAATCTGAGGACGAGTCAAAATAGGGAATGGAGTAAGAGGAGTAGGAAAACCCTGATTACCCAACAAACTAAACCAGAACGAGTTAGTTACACGCTTATTAATCTCTTCAGGAGAAGGAGCCTCATCACGCTCACCAGCCCTCCAACGCATATTCTGTGTATGCATATGCAGCGCATACTGATACCCATACTGTTCAGACAATTCATCACGAGATTGAAAAAACTTTTGCCCATGAGCAGGAATTAATTTATCCCAAGAAAATAATTTAGTTGAAGCACCTTGCCCTTCACCAAAAATATAATCTTTAAACAACCCATAAAACTCGTTACCATTCTCTTCACCAAAAATAGATTTAATAGCCTGCGGAGTTTCAACAGGAAAAGCATTAGCCTTCATTAACTCGCTAGCACTAACCTGCACCCACGGAGTAGGGCGCGGAACAATACCAAAACCAGTCTCAGGCATCCAAACATTCAAACCATCCTTAGGAATAGTCAGCATGTCTTTAGTATCTAAAATACCCCCAATAACAGGAAAATCAACATTATCTTGCAAACTCTTAGTCAACCAATCCATAGGCATTGGAAGAGTAAGATTTCCATTCTCATCTTCAATACCAAGACGATTAGGCATACGCCACAAATCAGCAATCATAGGAGCAAGCCACGGCTCCTTATACAACAACTTTCCAGTAACTGTTGCGCTGTTTTGAGTAGCACTAATAAATGGGAAAATCCATTCACCATACTTACCAAGATTAGTACGCCGCTCAATCGTGTACATCCACTCACGAGTATCTTTCAAAGCCTGCCTATGCGCTTGAATTTGAATTCTATTTAAATCCTCAGAAGAAATTTTAAACGAATCATGCGCTAAAGTGTTTCCTTGCTCAGCATTAGAAGCACTACGAGCCTTACCTTTACGCAACTTATCTGCTTGACCGCTATTAATTAAATGACGTTCAATAAGAATATTTCGAGCCGTTTTATACTGTGCGTTATAAAACCCACCACGAGTAACAGCATCTTCAGGCATACTACCCAAATATTTAAACATTTTGCTAGTAAACTTAGCCCAAATATTCATCACACTATCTTGACCCATTTGAACAATAGTTGCGCCTTGAATATATTTAAGATTCCCACGTTGATCTTTAGGAATCAAATCAAGCGCATCCTTAACCATTTCGGCAGTAACTTTATTTGTTTCCGAAACAGTACCCCGCAACTTTTCATTAGCGCGAGTTTCAAGAAGAGACAAAAATTCAGGCTGATGCTGCATCTGCCCACGAACCTGAAGAGATACCTCATCTAAATAAACACGAGCCTGATCCAAATCAGTAACAGTAACTCTTTGAATACCAGCCGCCGACCGTTCCATCTCGGCAAACTTCTTAACATTTGTACGCTGACTTACAGCAACCTTTTCTCCTACCTGAGCAGAACCAACGTAAGCATCAGGAACAGTTTTAGCAACACTTTCCATATTGCCTTGACCCATTTGACTCAACAAGCGGATAAGAAAATTATTTCCATCTTGCGTAGAAGTCATTTCTTCTAAAACCGCTTCACGATTCCATTTATTTTTAACAAGAGATCTAACAATCCAAGAAGAGGAGGCTTCTTCAATGGCACTAGCAACACCAGCGGTCCATTGTTCTAATATAGCCGGAGAATCAGGATCAAATTTAACAGCCGTATTAGGGCGAATAGTTACTTTCCTAAACAAAGAATTCCAAATATCTGCTTGCAAAGACAAAGTTTGTGTAACAGTATTATCAGCAGACATAAGACCACGGTTAATCTGATCATAAGGACCAGTAAAAGCATCATCATAATATCCACCATCAGGACCAATGGACTTACCGCTACCAATACGCTTCTCGCGCCCCGCCTGCGTACGATACATAGACATTGCTCTACTAGGACTGGTAGCAAGGCTTTCTCTATCCATTAAAAGTTTAGAGTTCGCAGCAGTAAGATCCGCTAACTTTTCTAAAGTTTTTGGTTCAAGAATATCCCGAATATTTTCTAAAGTAATATCTTTACCAGTATCAGTAATAGCGTCTATCCCAGCCTTACTACTTTTTATTTGTTCATCTAAATCAGCAAGATTCTTTTTACGCCACTTACCAAACGCAGTACCCTCAATAGCCTTATCAAACTTATCTATATTTGCCGCTACCGCTTCTCTAGCAGCAGTCAAACGATCAGCAGCAGCCTGAGCACCAACCAAATAATCAGCCTTAGTTACTTCCTGAATAGAATCCTTACCCCTCGTAATAATGTACGTAGTTTCAACAGCATCAGAATTTAAATTAGGGATCGCTGTTTGCCAATAATAATCTTCAACAGCAGCATCAGTAACTTCTTTAATATACGGTTGAAACTCAGACTCTGCAATAACCTTAGTAGCCTTTTGGCTCTGCTTGTTAACGCTTCTTCTAACAATTTGATTACGAATACCAAACGCAGTACCTTTAATAGGCCACGTTAATGGAGCAAGACTGGCTGAATAAGCCATAGCACGAACAGTACCTTCAAAAATATTACGTTGCGTATAAGACAAACGCATCAATGTTGCTGGACGCCACAAGTTATTAAACAAATCATATGCACCACCAACAGCATCAGCAGCACCAGCCATTTTAAGTTTAAGAGTTTCACCCTTATCTTTTGCGTATTCTCTTTTTAAAATAGTTTCAAGTTCATGCCAGTTCTGCATGTATGTTCCATTAGCAAGTTGCGAATCCAAATATCCTACAGTTTGAATTGTGCCATCATCAGGATCAACAAAGTATCCTCTTTTTCTAATAAGATCTAACTGAGCAGTACGTTTTTTATTAGCCTGATTCCAAACACCTTCTAAATCATCTGGCTTAAGACCATAAGCAGAAGCGTAATCGCTGGCAATGCGCCGTTCAATATCGTCAAGAACCTGCTTAGCATCTATATTTGGATTATTTAACGCAGCATAAAATTCAGAAAAATATTGTTGTCTACCATCTTTCCCACCAACAGTAACTGTTTCTGTTTTAACTCGAAGGGTTTCTTTACCAGAAGCATCCATAACTTTTTCTAAAACATTTTCGCCTTTAGCATTAACTACGTTTCGGGTAACTGTTACAGCATCACCAGTAAACAATTCGGTACTAAGGGCAGCAGTAAATTCACGTTCAGATCCAACAGTAGCCGTACCCTTTAAACCAATGTATCCATTAGGTGTTTCAGTACCCATCCAACGCCACACGCGAATGTTGCGTTGCAATCTATTTGTTCCTTCAAAACCAGATTTACTAAACCAACCATCAGACTCTCGTGTTACATCGCCAAACTCATTTTTTGTAGTAACTTTTTTTGGAAAAATACTTGTACCTTCAGCAGCATATTGATACCGCGCTGTACGTCTACGCTCACGCGAACCCATAACCATACGGCTGTAAGCATTATCGTATGCAGGAAGAAACGTTCTGCTTGTTGCAGCAGCATCAAACATATTAGTGTGCAACATTTGGTCATACACATCACCAGAGCGGAACAAAGATTCAATAATAGAATCTGCACGATCCTGACGATAAAAAGCACTTGTTGGGTCAAGAAAATCTATTTGTTTTCTACCAGTCGCAACTTCATGTAATTCAGTTAATTCATCTAAATTTTGTTGCAAAGTTCTAAGACGTTGATTTAACAATCCGCTGCTAGTTAAATCTTTAGCCGAAGGTTTTGCTATTTCTTTAATACCACGAATCTGCTCTTCAATAGTAGCGATGTTTTGTTTAGTGTTTTCAATTTCTTTAAGATAAGCATTACTTGCTTCTTTAACTTTTTGTGGCTCAGTAGCACCAGACTTAAACGCTGCTTCTTCACGGCGATACCTAAAAATAATATCTGCATAACCAGCATCTATTAAAGCAAGTTTTTGTGCAGCACCCGGAGTGCCAAGTGCAGATTGAAGAATTAAACCAGAAACTGCTGGACTATCTGACTTGTGAATAAGATCAGCAATAGTCGCTCTATCCGTCAATCCATCAAAACTAGGATCAAGTGAAATTTCTTCAACAGACATTTTTCGCCTGCCTTGATCATCAACTGTATGCCATTGATGAAACAATCTAGCCATTTTATTTTTGTAAGCAGGAATAGGATCTGCTGCATTATAAGTTACAGGTTCAACTAACTGTTCAGGGCGAAAACTTGGATCATTAGTAACACGATTAATAATTCCTTCAGGCATTTCTTGCCGAGCATTTCGCTCCTCACCAAGTTTAATTAATTGCTCAATACGAGCATTACCTTCCCCACCCATTTCTTCAATACCATCATCAATAAACGCTTTCATTGCTTGAGAGGTTTTAACAGAAGCAGGTTTACCAAGAAGACCAAGACGCAAAACTTTAGTACCAACACCAAGACCAATAAGAGGATCAGCAAACATTAAACCAGCATCAGTAATGCCAGACATCCATTGTTCAAAACCAGAAGAAAATGCTTTCTCTCGCTGTTCCGTATCCATAATGTTGAAACCGTCTTTTTGCAAAGGACTTGTTTCTGCTGCAAGAGCAGCAAGAATAAACGGTGCAGTTGCAGGATTCATTAACAACACATCTGAAATACGTGCGCCACCTTCACGAATACGTTTTGCTTCAGTCGCTACAGACGCAATAGCAATCTGTCCCGCTGATGGAGCCATACCCGGTTCCATTTCACCACTAAGAACTTGTCCAACACCTAAACCGCCAGAAAGTTCATCATAAGAAAGTGTACGTACACCACCGGGTGCAGCAGATATTAATCCACCGAAACCAATATTTAAAAGATCGTATCCACCTACGAGGTGTTTAAAGAAACCATCCCATACTGATTCAACGCCGCTAAGATTTATTCCAAAGGCTGATAAGTCTGCTTCATCCCGATAGTCAAAAATTCGGGCCATCATGTTTTTGCCCTTGTCAATAAGGGACTGTTCGTTATTTAAATCAGTAATGTTTTCCTGAACATAGCCTTTAGGGTTGTTTCTAAACTCAGTTATTTCTGCTGCACGAGCAACTGCTGCACCTGAAGGAATAAGGGGATCAACATAACGTCCTGATGGGAGAGGTTGAGATAGTTTTGGATCGCTAGGGACGGTTGGTAAGTATGCTGATGGTTCAAAAGGGTTAGATGCGTATAAAGGATTTGCTACACCTTGTTTTTGAGCACGATTAGTAGCAATATCTTGAGCAAACTTCCTTTGCTCTTCAATACGTTTTTGGCGTGCTTTTTCTTTATCAGTACCGATCATTAATAGTTCCTACTCATGTCGATACCAGTCAAGCCTTTAATAAACGAATCCCTAGTGGCATCATCAGGCCAAGGAATGATACTCATATGTACAATCGTTGGAGCGTTATCAACGCCTAAAGCATCCGTAAATGCTGCAAGATTTTTAACAAACATATCCATTTAAGCACCTTTAATGTAACGGAACAAAGACCTTACGCTATCTGGTGTATCTGGGTTATCTAAATATAAACCAATTAGTGGAAGGAATCTTTGTAGTTGTTGGGTTTCTTCCATGCGTGTGTCTCGTGTTGGTCCTGCACCGGGACCGCTTCTTAAACCTGCCGTGATTGGTTCGTCTGGGAGTTGTGTTGGGTCAGTTAAGTTTGGTGAGTCGTCTGGGGTTTGCATTGGTGCTGCGGGCATATCCATGCCACCAGCAGCAGGTGATCCTGCTTGCTGGTCGTAATTTTGTATTAAATCTGTGCGGTTGGAATAGCCTTTTCCGGGTGTTCCTTGGCGCTTACCTCCCCTTGGCATTACGCTTCACCACCTTTTGACTAGCGGGTTTAGATTTAACAATTTTGCTTCCATATTTTTTGTCCCATTTAGCAGCAATTTCTGGGTGTGCTGCGTGCATGAATTTGCGTTGTGTTGTGCTTCTGTACGGCATTATGCTGCTCCTCTACGTAGTGTTGATAGTAGGGATCCTAGGTTTTGCTGGCTTGGGTTTGGGCCTTGTACGGCTGCTTGTTGGCCTGCTGCTTGTGGTCCTGCCATTGCTTGTACTGTGGCGTCTGCTGTGATGGAATCGGGTGTTTGTTCTGCTTGGGCTTGCTGTTCCTTCATGGCTTCTTCTGTTACTTTGTTAAGTGCTTCTGCTAGTTCCATTTTGTCGTCTCTGACAAGTTTCATTACTTTGGCTACAACGAGTGGCGCGATTGCCCCTGATGCTGCTTGTTGTTGTAGTCCTGACATGATTGCTTGTTCTAGTCCTTCAGCGATAATGCTGTCGTGTTCAAATTCTGGATTGTCAATGTATGGGTCTAGTGTGGATGCTGTTTGTTTTGACATGATTCCTAAACCGACACGTTGCCCTATACCAATGATGAGGCTGTTGAGGTCTGCTCCGCTTGCTGGGTAGGAAACAATGTGGTCTTTTGTTTCAAAGGTTTCGTCTGCAACGTAGGAAACTGGGCGTGCTGAGTTGCCTGTTCCTACGTAAAGTGTGCGTTTGTTTTTGCCGTCCCAGTTTTTAGCCAGTTCGATGGCTGCTTCGTTTTCTTCTTGGAGTGCGTAAGCGAATGTTTCTTGTGCTTCTGCTACTGGGTAGTCGATAACAGCGGAAAGTACAGCGTCACCCCGCCTACCAGTACGAATATTGCTACCGGACTCTCCACCAAACTCTGCGGGGATTCCAGCGGTAACTCGTTGGTTACGTTCCAACCGATCAATGGTTGGGTTAGTGAGATAACCGGGTTGGGATTGTACTTCTCTAATGTCTCCGCCAGCAATGATATTGACCATTCCTGTTCGACCATCATGGGGTCCGTCAAGGAAACGGCCCACTTCACCCGGACGGCTAACCAGATACGTGTCAGGGAAAATACCTTTCTCAACAGCGATGGTTTCAAGTGCCATAAGTTTGGCTTGCTGATAGTACATGCCTATCATGTTGTCGAATTGTCCCCCTGCTGTATCAAGTGTGATACGCATTGGGATGACGACAGGGTTTTCATCTCCACTCATGTTGGCGTAGTTTTCTAAAATAATGCCACGCATTTGGGAGCCGCCCATTTCAAGTTCAATATTTGAATAGGGGTCTGCTGTTTTATAAGCGGCAGCGATAAGCATTGTTTGTTCTGTGTCTACGTATTCCAAAAGAAGAATACTGGCGTCATTGGGCATGTCACTATCGCCTGTGAGGGCGCGTATTTTATCTCCGTATCCTTTGGAGCGGAGCCATGATACTGACCTGCGGTATGCAAAAATACAATCATTAGGGGAAAGGTGACCGGGGATAACATCTGTAGAAGGATAAGTTTCTAAAGGATGCCTGACCTGCCAAGTCGGACGCTTATCTTCATTATTCCAACGTATAACAACAGGAGACATGCCATAAGCAATCTGATGCCTTCCTCTTTGTTTCATCTTCATAGACAAACGATCTGACTGCCACCAGCCAGTAACAGTCCGTGAAGCAGTCATCGCCCTACGGTCACTATTACGCACACCCGGCTTTATGCTGGAGAACACAACTGAAGGAACAACTGAAGTGATACGTCCAGCCATCTGGTCTACGCCCTGTGCAAGCAAGTTAGGGACGGAAGGCATTGTGCTTTCTTCCATGTCAGGAAGAGGGATTTCCATAGTGCCGTTGTAAATGGATTGAATGATTTTCATTTTTTGATGCAACGGGCCATAAAAAGCGAGCCTTTGACGATACAGTTGAATAACTTCTTGAGCGTTCATGCAATTCCTCTGCGAGCGTTAGACAGCCATGCTGGTCGAGCCATTTGATACATGCCTTCCCTGCGTGGCGTGTAGTGGTTTTCTACCGCAAGTTTTTGAAACCAAGTTGACATAAGAGTATCATCTGTGTCTCCGTCTGGATATGATATACCCTCTTGTATTAAATAACCCATCTGTAGCCGAGATTGTGGTGTCGCCCACGGGATACGGATCATTCCCTGTCGAAACAAATCACCAATAGATTCAAACCCAAACTTAGGGTCACGTTTATTCACAGACGTAGTGTGCGGGATAAAAATCTGCCCCGTCTGCTCCATCCACTTCTGCACATGAGGTTGGGATAGCAGCCAGCGTTGAGCAGCGTTCACTTCAACCACAACATGGGTGATAGGGACACCAAGATTGTTAGACTCCTCCGTCACCTGAGGGATAAGCCCACTCCATTGGAACGTGTTTAAGTCAAGGCTGATGAAATCTTCAGGGTTCATCCTTTGACGCCACAAATTAATAATGTACCTGCGATCCGTGTCAGGGTCATACATCCACCAGATCACAGCCCAAAATTCAGTAGGGGACGGGTCAACTGTAATAAACGACCACGCATCACTATCTATAAGATGAGGGGGAACCTCGTAGATGCTGCGCTCCAAATCCTTACAACCCGGAGCATAATAACCCTCACTATCCAACCCGCCATCAATCCACACAGGATCAATCAACCCACCAACATCAGTCCCCTCCTCCTGCTGATAAATAAGTTGATAATGACGCGGGTTCTGAAACTTAACCTGCTCCAACATTTTCCAAGGAATCCGATACGGATCCAACAAACAACCCTCAGGCCACGGCTTCGCATCAGCCCCATGATCATCCTTACACCCCTCAGTATCATGCGCCTTAAACACAACATGCGTGTACTTAGGAGTCTCATCCAAATTCTTCTTATCAAGACAATAACGATACAAATCATTATTAGCAATCCTCTGGCCCTGCAAAATCAAAACCCCA
>Ga0099847_1000473_pt1 | contig 13749 bp, 13 predicted proteins | sample CB_VirMetaG_2_FD_78178 | JGI IMG/M metagenome (GOLD analysis project Ga0099847, IMG submission 78178) | Freshwater to marine saline gradient viral communities from Chesapeake Bay - CB_1504_2 Viral MetaG | ecosystem: Environmental > Aquatic > Marine > Coastal | place: USA: Chesapeake Bay...
TACGCCTAGAACGGTCCGTATCATGAAGGAGGACCGCGAGGACAGCCTGGCAGAGATCAACGCTCAGGTGTTTGACCAAGACACTCAGGAGTTCGTCACGGTCAATGACCTCTCAGCGGGCAAGTACGACGTGGTATGCCGGGCAGGTCCAAGCTTCCGCAACCGTCAGCAGGAGACTATCGAGGCCATCATTGAGATCGCCAAGGTCGATCCTTCTATCATTCAATTGGGTGGTGACATCCTCCTGGATAACATCTCTACGCCGGCCGCCGAGCAACTGTCTAACCGTAAGCGCGCCATGATGCTACAGCAGGGCATCATTCCTATGAACCAGATGACAGAGGAAGAGCTCGCAGAGCAACAGCAGAAGATGGCTATGGCCGGTCAGCAGCAGGCTCCAGATCCTGCAATGGTTCTAGCACAAGCCGAGCAGATGAAGGCAGAGGCCGAGATGCTGCGCTCACAGATCGAGATGCAGAAGCTCCAGAACGAGCAAGTTAAGCTACAACTGGAAGCCCAGAAGCTACAGACCCAGACGATTGGGGACCAGGCTGACAACCAGATCGACGCATTCAACGCGCAGACCAAGCGCATGGAGGCTCAGATCAAGGCACAGCAGGCAGGTGCTACCATTGATCACACCGCCGCTAAGACTATGGGCGAAGAGCTAGAGAACCAACAGAAGATGTCGGACATGATGGAAGAGCAGGCTCTTAAGGCTCGCATCCCATTCATGACAGAAGCGGAGTTAATGAGCCTTGCCAACCGTCAGTGAACTAGCAGCACAAGAATTAGCCAAAAGGTACTCACTAGCCAATAGGACTAGAGTAGCGCCTCGCGTTCAAACCATGAGGGCAGCAGAACCTTCTATACGCTCATCTCTTAGTGAGTTTATGAGAGACGTAGTAGATGCTACAGGTCTTAGTGGAGGATACCGTCAAGGACTCCTTAATGCCCTTAGTGGAGTTGAAACAGCGGTTGATTTCTTGCCTGTGGTTGGTGACGCTTTAGGTTTAGAGGACGCATCAAGAGCTTATAGGCAAGGCGACATGGTTGGCACTGGCATAAACTTAATGGGCGTTGTTCCTATTATTGGTGATGCAGGTGTAAAACTAAGTAAAGGAGCTAGATCGGCTTTAAGAGACCAAGGTTTTACAGAGGGTTTTTTCCACGCATCTAAACAAGATATCCAAGATGGTTTTAAGGCTGGATATAATGACGGCATGGTTTTTGTAACGCCAGAACGAGAATTTGCAAACAACTGGGTTGGAAAAGGAAAATATCAGCAAAGGCTAGGCGAAGAAAGTATAGATGATATGCGACGCGCAGATCGTCAAAAATTATGGGATGAATACGAATCTCAATATGGTTCCTATGAAAATTGGCCCGCTGAAATAGAAGATGAGTATAACGCAAGATCAATGAATTTAGCGCGTCAGTACCAAGCATCTGGCGGTGCAATTTATCCTGTCGCTGTTAAAGCCAATAAGCAATTTGACCCAGAAGAAAATCCTGAAATTATTGCAGAGTTTTTAAAGTCACAGGGCAGAGACCCTAACGCCACAACGATTGTTAGTGGAAAAACTGATTTAGAGGCTTATCAAGAAGGCAATTATTTGTTCTATGAAAACAAAGAAATGGCAGACTTCTTGAGAGATAAAGGTTATGACTCTGTTTGGCTAAGAGAGGACACTACTTCACAGGGTTTGAGTAAGCCATTTTCTACCTTAGCTGTTTTAGACGAAACTGGTGTCAAGCCTGTATACGATTTTGCCAGAGAGGCAGATGCGGCAAAACCAAGTAGAAATAAATTAAGCGAATCAGAGCCTGTTTCAACCTGGAGCCAATCACCAAGAACCCCAAGCTCTAACGAAAAAATAATTGATATACCTATATCCATGATTGAGCATGGAGAGGCGGCGATGCCTGGGGGAACCTTGTCTTTCCCTAATGCACAAGAAACAATTCAAGAATACGCTCAAAGAAATACCGAAATCCCGGCCATAGATGTATTGATGCCAGATGAAGATAGCCCGTTTTTTATTGTTGAAGACGGATCAAGGAGGCTGGAGGCGGCAAAACTTCGTGGCGATAAAACCATTAAGGCCATTGTTCCAAAAGATTATATGGCAAAGTAAAACATACCCATAACACTGTTGTGGTATACTGTAGTACAGCCCACCGGAGCTTATCCGGGCATTTACCCAATTCGGGGTTATAGGCCACCTGACCTTATCAGGGCATTTACCTTTCAAAGGGACATTAGTATGAGCGAGCTGATTTCAGACGATTACGATATTGACGACGAGCAGGAGGTGATCCTATCTGAAGACCCTTCCCCAGAGGTGGAGGAGGATTCCGACTCAGCACCGGATACTGGTGAGGACCAGGAAAAACATGTCCAGTTTACACCGGAACAGCAAGAGATCTTCAACAAGACCGTAGGAGTCAAGGTCGCCGAGAAAAGGGCGATTGAGCAAGAAAAGCTCAGACTCGAGAAGGAATTGGCGGAGCTCCGAGCTAGGGTTCCAACTCAGTCACAACCCGTCGTACCGGACCTGCCCGACCCGTTTGCACTTTCTGACGAGGAGTACAGACAGCGGATCCAGCAAAGGGAAAGGGCTCTGATTGAGCAGGCGCAGTACCAGGCAAGGCAAAGGGCTATCGAAGATAACCAGCGCCAGGCTCAGTACCAAGCGCAAATGAAGCAGCAAGAAGAGTTAAACGCAAGCATCAAGAGCTACGCAGACAGAGCAACGAAGTTAGGGATTAAACCCGAGGAGCTCCAGGTAGCAGGAAGCACGGTGGCGCAGTTCGGCATGGACGACACGCTGGTATCTTACATACTGGCTGACGAGCATGGTCCGCTGATCACTAAGTACCTGTCTACCAACCTGACAGAGCTTGATGAGCTATCCAGAATGCCACCTACCCTGGCGGCAGTAAAGATAGCAACAACGGTTAAACAGAAGGCTGCATCGCTTAAACCTAAAGTTAACAATGCGCCCGACCCGCTAGATACCCCACGAGGGGCAGGGTCAGCTCCCAAACCGAAGGGGCCACAAGGCGCTACATTTGAATAGGAAAATGTAAATCATGGCTAATAATCTCAATAGTAACGTCACCCGGAAAGTCGCCCGGGTATTCCTCGACGCGTTCGAGGCATCACGCGTACTCACTAAGACTGTGGACACACAGCTTCTGTCTGGCAAGTTCAACCCTTCAAGCGGTTCAACTGTAGACTTCAAGCGTCCGCACGATTACAACTCAATCCGCACTTCTGGCGGTGACATTAGCTCAAGCACTAAGAGCGACATCATTGCTGGTAAGGCAACTGGTACGGTCCAGGACTACTTCACTGCTGCCACTGAGTGGGGCAATGTTGAGGAAGCTCTTGAGCTAGACCAACTCGACCAGATCCTTGAGCCAATGGCCCGTCGCATTGTGACTGACATGGAGCTCGACCTGGCTGCATTCATCCGCAAGAACGCTTCACTGTCTTATGGTGCTCGCGGTACTGCGGTAGACGCATGGTCAGACGTTGCAGGTGCTGGTGCATTGATGGATTCAATCGGCGTTCCTATGAGCGACGACAAGTACTACATCATGAACCCTTTCACAACTACTGCGCTGTCTTCAGCTCAGAACGGTTTGAACGCGGCTGACGGCCTTGTACGTACAGCATGGGAGAAGGCTCAGATCTCTAGCAACTTCGGTGGCATGATGGCTCTGACTTCTAACGCTCTCGGAAGCTACACTTCAGGTTCTACTACTGACCGTGTTGGCGCGCTTGCAGCGGCTCCTGATGCAACTTACGTTACAGCTAAGGACACTATGACTCAGGTTCTGTCTCTCGACGGTCTGGGTACTGGTACTATCAAAGCTGGTGACCAGGTTACTATCGCGGGCGTTTACCGTCTCAACGTAGCAACTCGTCAGCCTATGCTCGACGCTTCTGGCGCACAGGTTCTGTGGACAGGCACTGTACTCGAAGATGTGACTATCGCTGCTAACGCTGCGACTATCACTGTCTCAGGTGCTGCTATCTACGAAGCTAACGGCCAGTACAACAATGTCACTGCGGCTCCTGCCGAAGATGCTGTTGTAACTATCCTTGGTGCTGCTGACACTCTGTACCAGCCTAACCTCTTCTACACGAAGCAGGCGTTCGGCATCGGTACTGTCAAGCTTCCTAAGCTCTACAGCACTGACACTATCGCTACTACTAGCGACGGCTTCTCAATCCGCGTATCTAAGTACGCAGACGGTGACGCTAACACGCAGAAGATTCGTTTCGACCTTCTGCCCGCATACGCAACCTTCAACCCGCTCTTCGCAGGTCAAGGTTTCGGTGTAGCATAACGATAGATGGAGAAGGGGGCTTCGGCCCCCTGATTCTTTATGGCAAAACCACAGAAAGGCAAGGCCAAGGTTAAGGTTACAGCGTCAGGCAAGAAGGTCTCCTACGGGCAGGCCGGTGAAGCCAAGGGCGGTGGACCACGTGTACGTCCTGGTACGAGTAAGGGTGATTCCTACTGTGCTAGGTCGCTGGGTATCAAGAAGCGATTACCCAAAGAGAAACAGAACGACCCGAACACGCCAAACAATTTGAGTCGCAAGCGCTGGAAGTGTAAAGGTGCTAAATCCGTGAGGTACGAATAATGGCCGGATTGTACGAGAACATCCACAAGAAGCGTAAGCGTATCAAGCGGCAGAAGGCTGAGGGCAGAACCCCAGAGCGCATGAGAAAGCCGGGCTCTGAAGGGGCTCCAACGGCCAAGGCGTTTAAGCAGTCGGCTAAGACGGCTAAGAAAGCAACATTTGAGTGAGGTGAGCTATGCCAATGGTAAACGGAAAGAAATACCCGTACACGAAAGAAGGCAAGGCTGCGGCTGCTAAAGCTAAAAAGAAGTCTAAGGGCAAGTCTAAAGCTAAGGGAGCAACTTACGAATAATGGCTACTGTCGCTCAAGTCGCTAAGGCGGCGCTACAACGAATTCTGGTCCAGGCATCTGAGGCTCCATTAGAGGCTGACGAGTACCAGGACTTTATTTTCGCTATGAACAACTACATGGCAGAGCTCGACGCGCAAGGCATTAGCCTGGGTTACACGGTCGTTAACGATCTAGGTGATGAGGTCACCATCCCTACCGGCGCGCTTCGAGGACTAATTGCTAACCTAGCTATTGAGGTCTCTCCTGATTATGGAGGTGTAATATCTCAAGGTTTGGTTAAGGCTGCACGTGACGGATTCCAGACCATGAGGCTACTGGGACAGCGCATAGCAGCTACTAGGAACCCTTCTACCCTGCCCGTCGGGTCAGGCAACGAGGATACTGTCTACGGCTACCCAGGACACTTCTACACCGCATCGGAAGAAGAGATCCTGGCTGAGACTACTGGCGCCATTGGATTGGAGAACAACACGAATGGTTGATAGAGCGCAGGGCAGAAAGAAAAGCCAATTCACTCAGCAGAGCACGGTCCTGGCTAACAGCTACCTGGACTACTTTGTTAACGGCACTAACTATAAGATCGCCTACAATGATTTTGTAACAGGCCTTGGTGTTACCGGGACAATTGTTCAGGATGGCGCTGTCACCGGCGCTGCTGTTTTAGATGTTGATGGTTCTATAAACAAAATCAGAAACATTGAAAATGGTTCCGGAGTGTCTGCAAACATTTCAGCAGAGAATGGGATTAAGCTCTCACACAACTTTGTTAATGACGGTACTGGTACTCCTCTATTCTTAAGCACGGCGGCAGACCAGCCTGTGTTTGCTAGTTTGGTAGCGGGTAATGGTATCGCGCTAACCTCTACGGATAATTACGTTACCATTGCTCAGGTAGGTGTTGCTGAATATGCCAATGTAACTATGCATGGCAACTCTACTGAGACTGTAATCTCAAGCAGTGCTACAGCGGTCAAGGTTGCAGGGACATTCGTGGTAGGTGATGAGTCTGGTTACACCGGTGACACTACTGGTCGTATTACGCACACAGGCAACACTGCTAGGCATATCATAAACGCCATTATTAGTATTTCTGTAGCCAGTGGTACCAACCACAGAATTTCTATGTACATTGCCAAGAACGGTACAATAATTACCTCCACAAAAACCACTGCCACGACTTCTAGCGGACTTTACCGAAGCCTGGCAACCTTCGCCAACCTTGAGCTGGACGATGGTGATTACGTTGAGATATTCGTCAGAAATGAATCTACAACTGACAACCTAATTGTATTGGATGCCATTATAGGGGCGCTCTAATGCCTGTAACTCAGTTACCCATAGCGAATGGTTTCTACATATCAGACTCTCTGCCTATCGCTGCTCAAGAGTGTACAAACTGGTATCCGAACATTGTTCAGGGGCAAGCTCTGAGCCAGGAAACGCTATTCGGCACCCCAGGTCTTACCTTGCTTGCAACATCTGGCACCCTAGATAACGAGAATCGGGGTGGTCATGAGATGGCCGGCAAGCCTTATTTTGTAAACGGTGGAAGGTTGTATAGACTTGATCAAACGATAGTGTTCGATCAGGTGACCTACAACTTAGTCTTCTTAGGGGACATATCTGGAACTGGTAGGGTTTCAATGGCTGATAACGGCACTCAGCTCATGATCCTTGTTCCTGGTGGTGATGGGTTTATTTACAACCACGTAACAGACACTTTTTCTCAAATTACAGACTCGGATTTTACAGCTAATGGAGCTCCTCAATTCGTCGTATTTATTGATGGCTATTTTCTGGTTACCACAGATTCCAAGAAGTTTATCGTCTCCGCAATCAATGACGGACTCTCATACAATGCATTAGACTTCGGCACGGCTGAATCTGACCCGGATGATATTGTGGCCCCGGTGGTCTATAAGAACCAACTATTTATCTCTGGGCGTCAGACGTTTGAGGCGTTTCAGAACATAGGTGGAGCTGACTTCCCGTTTAGCAGAACAGGTCTATTCCTTCAGAAGGGCTGCTTCGCGCCATACTCACTTGTTAATGCCCAAGATACATTTATGTGGGTAGGTGGTGGAGAAAACGAAGGACCGGCTATTTGGGCACTGAATGGCAACAGCACAACCAAGGTGTCGACCACCGCAATAGACTCTATTCTCTCAAAGCTTACAGATAGTCAATTATTCAACATCTTCTCATGGGCATACGCCAACAAGGGAGCGTACTTTATAGGCTTCTCCCTACCCTCTACGACGCTCGTATACGACACGACATCTCAGAGGTGGCATGAAAGAAAATCCCTCATAGACGGCTCCCTGGGCGTTTTCAGGGCATCCTCAGTGGTAAAGGCCTATAACATAATACTCTGCGGAGACTCGATTGACGGAAGAATTGGTGAGCTTGATTCTGATGTGTACACAGAATATGAGAACGCGATCATAAGGCGCGTGGCTACTCAGCCATTTCAAAACAATATGCAGTCTGTTTTCTTCCCTACACTAGAGCTCACGGTAGAGTCTGGTGTAGGTGATGTTGACGCCCCTGATCCTCAGATCACGTTGGAGCGCAGCAAGGATGGTAAGACTTGGAGTGGACCGATAGCCAGAAGCATAGGAAAGATTGGTGAATACAGCAGAAGGGCTATCTGGCGCAGGAATGGCCGGGCGTCCAGGTTTGAAATATTCCGATTCACCTTAACTGATGCGGTTAAGCCGGTAATTATTCAGCTTACAGCTAATATCATTGGGGGCGATAAGTGACAGGGCCAAGACTTAATGCGGCTCAGCCAATCGTCCAACCAGATGGAACTATGGCGCAACCGTTTAGACAGTTCACTCAGGACGCAAGCTTAAGCATCCCTATCGTTGGAGTGGGCTCACCAGAGGGTGTGGTACAAGCCAGGCAGTACAGTTTGTACATTGACTCTACCGGGTCCACAGGCTCAATAGAATATAGGAAGATGCAACCAGATATTGGCGGTGATACCTCTCAGGGATGGGTCGCAGTCTAAGTGTGCTAAAATCAACTAAATTTAAGTAGGGCGATAAAATGGATCCGTTAACTATTGCAATGACCGCAGCCAGCCTTGGTGGTTCAATACTTGGCAATAAGGCTCAAGAGAAGGCGGCAGAACAAGCGGCAGCTCAACGCCAGGCTAATATGGGCCTGATTCAAAACTACGGGCAACGTGCGGTTGAATCTCTAACGCCTGGATATCAAAGCGCCCAAGCAATACGACAGCAGGCCATGAACCAGAATATTGGCATGGCTGGGTCCACATTTAGGCCAATGATTGAGTCTGTACAGTCTGGAGACTTGATGGCTCAACAAGCTCTTCTAGCCGGGCTTATGGGGCAGCGCTCAGCTATCTTGGGTGAACCAATGAACTACGGAGCCCTACAGGCGCAAAGCGTTCCTGTTAACTATGCGGCTCTCTCAGGGTTAACATCTCCCCAAGGATTGCAATTCAATCAAATCACAAGACCTGATTTTGGTGATACCGCCCAGACCGATTGGAAGGCGTTCGATGCTAGAAACTACCTGGCTGCAAACCCGGATGTCGCTGCTGATTACAATGCGAAGAAAGATCAGTTAATCGCCGGCGGCGACCCACAGTTTAGAACGCTAGAAGGTTACGCTAAGTGGCACTACGATAACTACGGCAAAGCTGAGGGTAGGTCATTGGCTCCAACAACTGCCGCACCAGCAGCTTCTCCTCAAATTACAACTGCCCAGGTTAAACAAGTTCTTAACACTGCTCCAGGCTCTCTCAACCAATTCGGAGAGGAAAGATAATGGCTGCTATTCAAGACATTCAGAATCTCATAGCTCGTCAGCAGCCTATTCCATTGGATCTCCAAATGGCAGCTCTGCTGGAGGCTCAATCACTGGGAATGGATAATCAGGCTCTAGCTGATGTTTTTGGCGTTCCTGTGTCTATGGTTGAAGATGCAGCGGTTGCTACTGGTGTTTTAGCTCAGCCAGCCCCTGCCGCAAACCCATTGGCAGGGATTCCTGTAGATAATGATTATACCGTGGAGGAAATAAATACCGTAAGGAATCTGATTAATTCTGGACAGGTTGATGTTAATCAGGTTGCTCAAAATTTTAATGTGACGCCAAACTATGTTGCTGCGGCATTGGAATTGCCAATGGATAATATGTCTATCCAGGCGATAAGCAATGAGCAAGCAAGGGAGGTAATAAAGTCGATCCCAGTAAATCCTGCCGACGGATATACAGATGAGCAGGTAGCAACGGTAACCAACTTATTAAACAAGGGTCAAATAAACGTAACAGATGTCGCCGATCATTTTAAGGTTGATGAGAATCTTGTAATAGAAATAATCTCAGAGATCCCTAAGTCAGTTTACGAAGAAGGCTCCTTTACTCCAGAGCAAACCAAGAAGCTTGAGAATCTTATTGTTACCGGCGTGGCTACTGCTCCGCAAGTGGCTAAGTATTTTGATGCCCCGGTCTCTCAGGTTTCTGATTACCTAGAGCAGAACACAGGTCTCACAAGGGACCAGATAATCGACAGCATGGTTAGCAATGTAGTCGCTGATAAAGACTACAACATGCAAGACGCCCAAAGGGTGGGCGAGCAAATTAGCCAAGGCAATATCACAGTTCAAGAAGCGGCAGATCAGTTTGACGTTACGATTGATGGTGTAACTAAACTAATGTCAGAGATGGGGCTAACAATCCCAGACCAGGGCGCAGCTCAGACACCAGCCCAAGCAGCAGCTCAAACAATCCAATCAGCAGCTCAAACAACTCAGACGGCAAATCAGATAGCACAAGCAACCACACCAAATGTCCAGCCTCAGACAGGGCAACAGCTATCATCAACAACTCAGTACAACGCTCCTGAGTTTACCTCTGTGATGCCAAGTTATGCACCAATGTCTCAAGTCCCGGTATCAACAAGCATACCAACAGGACTAACCGGATCTGAGATGGCTCTTAGGACCGGAGCTAGTGGCGCCATTGAGATGCTTGATCAACTTAACGCTGCGGGCAGGGCTGACCTAGCGGATCAGTATGCTCGAGGATTAGAGCAGGCGGCAACTCAGGCTCAAATAGCCAGGGGTGATATTACCTCTGGTACTACTGAAGGCCTTAACGCTTTAGGTGCAGGATTTGGTCAAGCAAGACAAGATATAGGTGGGGCATACGGTCGCGCCGAGTCAATGTTTGACCCATACATGCAAGCAGGTAACACAGCCCTACAACAGCAATTAGCATTGTCTGGGGCTTTGGGTCAGGATGCATTCAACCAGGCTTACCAAGAATCTCCACAGATGGCCTTCTTGCGTGAGCAGGGTATGAGAGCCAACCTAGCAGGCGCAGCAGCTACAGGTGGTCTCGGAGGCGGTAACGTCCAGAAGGAGTTACAGCGCTTCGGGCAGGGCCTAGCCTCACAAGGGTTACAGCAGCAGATAGCCAACCTTGGCGCTTTATCAAGTCAAGGATTGGGCGCTACAGGAAGTGCGGCAGGGATAGCAACAGGTGCAGGAACAAATCTTGCAAATCTGGCAACGGGTGAAGCTCAGGCCAGAATGAATGCTCTAGCTTCTCAAGGTTCTAACCTGGCAAACATAGCCACAGGATTGGGCTCTCAGCAGCTACAGGCGCAGATTGGTTTAGGTGGACAACTGGCCGGCAACCTGGCTCAGTATGGACTCCCTGCGGCTCAGACAATATCTAACCTTGGCACAAACCTGGCGGCAGGAAGGACCAGGGCCGGAGAGCTACTTGCTCAGCAATACGGTCAGACAGCCGGGGCGCTTGGTGGTATCTACTCAGGCCAGGGTCGTGACATCGCAGCAATGACTGATTCACAGCGTCAGATGCTAATGAACATGGTCCAGAGCGGAGCCCTAACAGAGGCCCAGGCTCAACAGGCTTACTCAACCAACATGGCCAACCTGCAAACAGGAATAGGAAGCCAGCTTGCCGGTGTCCCTAACGCCCCTATCGTCTCTCCTGACTACGGACAGCAAATAGGGCAGGCATTTCAAGCTGGAGGCATAGGCGCGTACCTAAGTGGACAGCAGCAGAACGCCCCAGCTCCAGTTTTTAATTCTACTGGCGTGGTTCCAAATCAGCCTATAGGCTTTCAATCTAACATCCTAAATCTTTAAGGGTTAAAACATGGCAGACCTATCTACAGCCCTTATGGGTATAGGCGCAGCCTTCCAAGGACAGGCGCCGCAGTTCTTACAACAACAGCAGCAACGCCAGGCTCAAGAGCGCGCTCAACTGTTGCAGAACGAGCAACTGGCCGAACAGCGTCAGGCGACCATGTTCAAGGATGCCATGATGATGAAGGCTAATCCTCAGATGGCCGGGTCAATCCTTGCGGACCGTAAGGCTCAGCTACAGCGCTTTCAGCAGATGGGCGTTCCCATAGACACCAGACACACAGACGAGATGCTTGCTCTCTATCAGTCTGGGGATATGAACGCTTTTAATAAGTACCTGGATAACACGATAAGAGCTGGTCAGGCAACAGGCGTCCTCGCAGCACCAGCAGCACCTACAGCATATAAGCCTGGCGATGTATTAAGGATGCCTGATGGCACCATGCAGGTGGTAGAAACACCAGAGGGATATGTTGATCCAGAGAAAGCAAGAGAATTAATTCAAGATACAAGTAACTATCGCAAAGAATTTACAGCGTTGCCAACAGTAAAAGAATTCGCAAACCGTCGCGGTGCTCTTGGTGTGATTGAATCGGCCGCTCAAGACCCAAGTGCAGCGGGCGACTTGGCGTTGATTTTTGCGTACATGAGAATGCTAGATCCTGGTTCTGTTGTTCGTGAAAGCGAATTTCAGTTAGCAGCGCAGGCAGGTTCTTTACCGCAGGTCGCCCAAGCTGGATACAACAGGGTGATAAGTGGTCAGAGGCTTACAAAAGACCAGAGAGAAGATTTTATCAGTCGATCTCAAAAGATATACGAAAGACAAGAAAAAGAGTTTGGCAATGTTTATGACAACTACGCCAGAAGAGCAGAGCGCATTGGTTATAACGTGGACGACGCACTTGTTGACTACAGGTTTGCCGATCCTATGGAAGTTAATGTGATGGTACAGATTCCTGAGTCTGCCAGAACATTGGGAGTCACCCCAGAAGAATGGGAAGTAATGACCGAAGAAGAAAGAGTTGACTTTAACTAAGAGATTTGATATGGCAGGTCCAGACGAAAGACTTATAAGGCAGCAGCAGGCTATAGCTAACGCTCGCGCTCGTATTGCTGAAAGGGCTGAGGCATCAATTATTGGGGCGTCAGATGTTTCTCCAGATCAAATGGTCGGCCCCGCTGTCCCATCAGATATACAACAAAGACAACAGGCTGCAATCGCGAGAGCTCGAGAGGCTACGGCTGCTACTCAGCGCGGGGAGCAAATACGCGAGGCATTTGAGGAGGCTCCTGAGGTTTCTATGGCGGGCGTTAGGTCTATTATGACGCCATTACCAGAAAGCGCTGGGATGATGGAGCGTATAAGAAGGGGCGCGCAAGAATTTTCAACATCTGCGGCTGGGCTTACGGCCTTTGATCCTTGGGAGTTTGGCCAAATGCTTATGGAGCAGGATCCCAACATAGGCGTGGTTCAGTCGCCAGAAGGGGAATACTTTGCGGTCAACAGCGCAACCAACAAGGTAGTTTCCCTAAACAAACCTGGCGCAAGCCCAATAGATATTATGCAGTTTGTCGGGACCACAGCAGCAGCAATGCCTTCGGCTAGATTGCCCTCATTAGCAACCAGAGCCGCTGGCGCTGGAGGTATACAAACAGCTATTCAAGGTGGGCAAAAGTTAATGGGCGGAGAGTTTGACCCAGAAGATGTGGCGCTTGATGTCTTAACCACAGGGGCGGCTGACGTTGCTCCTATCGCATTCCGTGGAGCTAGAGACAGAATGCGAGGAGTCACACCAGACGATTCCAGAATGCAGCAAACAATAAGAGAGGTTGGAGAAGCAGCTATATCAGAGCAACCATCCAGGATGGCAAGGGCAGCAAGAGAAGTACAGCCTGACCCAAGCTTGGTGGAATCAGCGACAAGGCTGGGGGTTGAGGGTGATGTCCCTCTTAGCGCTTTGTCTGGAAATGAACAGTTCCGAGCAGTGCAGGCTGGCCTAACAGCAAGATTGGGTTCAGACCTCGCGGACGATCAGGCTCAATCAATTATCTCTTTGTCGGAAAATGTTGCTAGAAGGCTAGACGATTATGGCGCAGCCGCGTCTCGGGGTGGGTTTGACGATACAATCAGGGCAAGAATAGAAGGAGATATTGCTGACCTTACCTCGCAGTCAGAGCCATTATATAAATCCCTGAAGAAAATTGTAGACAGGTTTGGAGGAAGGTATCAGGACGTAAATACCCCAGTCTTAAATTCTTACTTTGAGCAGATCAACAAAACATACAGAAACACAGCCAATATCCCTAAGGGAGTCAGGGCGGTCATGGATCAGATTACAGATCCATTAGGTATTACTTACGATGCCTTGGACAAACTGCGCCGTACAACCGGGGAGAATTATGCGGCAGCTCTTCGTGGCTCTAACCCTTACCCAGACACAGACGTAAGGACCTTGGGGCAGCTATATGATGTTATTACAACTCAGCAAAACAAAGCCCTAGAAAACATCGGGGGAGTAAGAAGTTCAGATCTCTGGGGCTCGGCAAAAGCGCTAGTATCGCAACGCAAACAGCTTGAGGAACTTTCCGTTCAGGCTCTAGGTAAAGACCTCAGTAACGACATTATGGCTGGTGTTGAGCAGA
>Ga0099847_1000477_pt1 | contig 13665 bp, 12 predicted proteins | sample CB_VirMetaG_2_FD_78178 | JGI IMG/M metagenome (GOLD analysis project Ga0099847, IMG submission 78178) | Freshwater to marine saline gradient viral communities from Chesapeake Bay - CB_1504_2 Viral MetaG | ecosystem: Environmental > Aquatic > Marine > Coastal | place: USA: Chesapeake Bay...
CAATGAGTTGCGCGAGAGGGTGCTGGTTTTCTTGGAGGAAGAGCTACGTGAAGCTGGGTGCGCCCTTTTCGGTCTTTGGATAATGGATGCCGACTTTATCGAACGCTGCGGCAAGAGACTGGGCAGCCCAGATTTCAACTTCACCGCCAACCACGCTCTTAATCTGTTTCAAGACATCCCGTTCGCGCTTGAGGAGTCTGTTTCGGGTCCTCTCCACTCGATCTTGGTCAACGCGGACGCCTCGCATGGTCATGTCGACGAGACATGGGAGCAGATCCAGTTCGAGGTTCGCGATAGGCCACAAGTCTTCTTTGCCAAGCTGGACGGAGAAGTAGTTCCACAGTTCGAGGGTAAGTTCAGCGTCAGCTTCCGCGTATGGCCCGACGTACATAGCGGGCATCTTCCACATTTCAGCTTTTGGGTCGATGCCGAACTCCCTAGCGGCCTCGACGAGGGCCTTCTCTGATTTGGTTTTGTTGAGGTGGTCATAGCACAGCGCATTTAGGCTAAAGCTAAACCGGTTTTCGTCCAGCAAGGACGCCACGACCATTGTGTCGATGATGCGACCGTTGACCTCGAATCCTGTCGCTTTAATCCAGCCCAAGTCATACTGAGCGTTGTGCATGATCTTGTCGGCAGGGCATTCAAAAACTTTTTTGAGCCACCGATTGACGATTTTTTCGTCAAGGTTTCCTCCGCCCATGTGGCGGACCGGTAAATAGCCCGACCAGCCATCAACAGCAACGGCATACCCGACGATGTAACCGTCTTTGGTAGGCCAACCCGGACCGTTTTGTTTTAGGTTCGGATCTTTCGTTTCCACGTCTATGGCAATCTTTGATGCCGACGTGATGTTAGGTAATTCGAGCGGAGGCACCCACTCACTTTTTGGTGCGAACATCGCCATCTGTAATCCTGCCAAACTTACGTTCCTCTTTTTTTAGGGCAAATTCGCCGCCCAGTCCTGTGTAGCCTGCTTTGTCGATCCACGAGTCTTTGTGGTCGATGCTTTCCAAAAGCCTGCTTGTTTTGACCCAATCCATCATCAAAGCGACGTGGGCCGCGGTTATTTTGCCGTGTTTTTTGATTGCAGTTTTGGCAATAACGTCCCAGCCGATAGCTATGCGCTGGTGGTTAATTAGGGCATCGCCGTAGTCTTTGGCCCGAGGGCCCTTCAGCAACTTACTCGCTTGGTTGAGGACGTCGTCTCTATTCATTAGTCTTCTACCTTATTTATGTATCCTGCAAAAACAAAATCGCCTATCTCTCTGTCGAACTCAAATCTGACAGCAGGCAAGTCCTCATTTTTAACGTTTGGGTCATTCCACATTTTTTTCGCGCGAACGGTATCGAAGTCGACTACCCCGGTCTTTTTGTATTTTTCGCGCTTGGCTAGTTCTTGAGCTCTCCACTCATCCCAAGTCATTTTCTTCATCTTTTCTCTCCACAGAATGCGTAACAATGTAAAAAGCGCTACATTCGTTACATGAGTAATTGGATTCAATGCCTACGCCACCGTCCCCATCTTCGTAATTTTCATCTCCGCCCCAGTGGACGTCACTTTCACAAATAAAACACTTCATAAATCATAACTCCTCGATAGATCTTCGGCGTCTACGATGTAGAGATTTTGCTTTGTCCGTGTCACGCCCACGTAGAACACACGGTGCATGTCATCAGGATTGATGCGCATTTGTTCGTCGGCTGCCGGACTAAGGTCCGTGAACAACACGACATTATCTGCTTCTCCCCCTTTTGATCCGTGGATCGTGGACGCTGTGATGCGGGGGATGCCATTGAACTTCTCACCTCGGCGTAACAGGGCCGTGATGTATGCTCGGTCTGTCTCGGGCAGCTTGTCCAATGCTTCTGACCAGATCATGTTGCTGGTGGCAAGTAAGCCATGGTTGACGGACAGATCTTGCATGGTAAGCAAGTCGGTATCTTCTATACCCGGAAGCTTCTTAAAACCCCGTACAACGCGATTACCGATAGACATGAAGCTGTAGATCTTGCGAACGACCTCTCCAGTAACCTCTTTTCCTTTGCGAAGTTGTTCCCAACCATTTACTGCGTCAGAAACTTTTTCGCTGATGGACCGATGGCCGCGATAAGTAAACAGGTAACCGCTTGATTTTAAATCATTTGCTACGGGCTGTAGCTGGTATCCGGCTTGGGACAAAATGAGCCAAGATCCTTGTGTCATGTCGAGCGAGTTGATGGTGTTGATCCGCGTCACATTGCCGAGTTCTTCACGAGGTTCATACCGCTTCGGAAATCTTCTGGCGATGCGGCTCACGACATTTTCAGCGACTTCATGCACACGCTTGGGGATACGATAGGACTTAGACAGCGTTTCAGATCCACCGGGCAGGTTGATGAAACGGTCCACGTTAGCGCCAGCCCACCGGTAGATAGCTTGGTCGTCATCGCCTGCTGCATACATGCGCTTGGAGTTAGCGTCCAAGATGTCGGCGATCTCCCATTGCAGGTTGCTCAAATCCTGCGCTTCGTCGAGGAAACACAGATCAAACTCGGGGCAATATTTGTCGGACTGCCGCACGAACTCTTCCAGCATGTCGGTAAAGTCGTAAACGCCCATCTTGTCTTTGTACTCGCGCAGGCATTTATCGACGTAGTTGACCGTGTTCCAGTCAGCTTCGATGTGGCTTAGGTTGTATTGGTCGCGCAGTGAAACCTTTCGCATACGAGCCAAGTTAATCAGCCCCAGCACAGGATCGTTGGCCGCTGTCATTGAGGGAACATCCTCAAATTGGTCGTGTTTTGCGCCAATTAGACTTACGCCGATTGCGTTCCCCAGCTCTTTGTAATTTTGCGGCTGCATCACCTGCTCTGATCTAATATCTGTGGAAGTTAGCGCCAGCGAGTGCAAGGTACGGAAATAGATAAGGTCTTTCTTAGGGTCCAAGTTAAAACGCAAAGCAGCGCGTTCCTTGGCTTCGTTAGCGGCCTTTCGGGTGAATGCTAGGAAGGCTATGCGGTGTGGGTGAATACCGCTTTCTAAGGCCTCATCTACCATGTTCAGCAAGGTGGTTGTCTTCCCTGTCCCGGGAGGTCCAAATATCCTAAACATTCTCTTTCTCTATTTGTCTGACTATCTGTCGAATGCGCTCACGAGTCAACCCGTAGATCACCCCAATGGCGGTAAAGGTCATGCGATTGCGCTTCCAAAGGTCATAAATGTCTTTGTTGCGCTTGATGTATTTCTTCTGCGTCAAAACGGTGCCCCCTGCGTAGAACCAAACTCTGGAGGATTGATGTCGATGTCTGCGCTATCAAACGACGGTATCTGCCAGACACGAACGGCACGGCCTTTGATCTTCAAGACAATACTTTCGCCATTGATGTCGCGTAACCGCTGGGCAATCTTGTGCGACTTGTACTCAAAGAACTTGTTCTTGCGTAGGAAAGCCTCGAAATCTTTCAAGCGGAAATAAGTGATGCCTTGTTCTTCGTCGGTCCAAGGGCGGCGGAGCAAGATTTCTTCTTTGTCCTGCGCTTGCTGTAAATGACGGCAGAACTCTTCAAGGTAGTCATAGAACTGGCCACTGATACTCGCGTCTTGCGCCACTTCTATGATTGCGCTTTCGTTGTCGCGCATTTCGTTGAGCAGGGTGCTGATGCGGCTTTCCCACTGCTGCTTTGCAATGGATCTCGGCATGAAGTTCAGTTGTTCCATGCAAGCTCGCTGGAACGTCATCTGGTTCATCAGGGCTTCTGTATCTAGTTCCAGAGGCTCGCCGTTGACGTCCATGAACCATACGGGAGGGTTAGAGTTGTACTTTCGTAGATTCGCGATTGTAGCCCCCGATACGGCGGCTCCTACGCCGTGTTTGCGGGTGCGGCACAGCTCTTTATTGCAGTGCGCGTTGATCGGAGCGTCGTTGCACTTGTAGGCGTAGTCTTTGCGTTGCACCTGCTTGGCAACTATGTTCACCTCCGGCAGTGGAAGCGGCGGTGATAGGTATTCCATGTTGTATTTAAGTATTTCGGATTCCCAACTATCTGGATAGGCTTTGCGTAAATAAACCCCGATGTTGAAAAGGCCATTATTTCTGCCCCCTTCACTGATACCGGCTTTACAAAGTATCTGTAAGCAAGGCGGTCCATCTTGAAGCAGTTCGGTCTCACCGTTGCCTACGACTTGCAGCTTAACGACTTCTTCGGGTGTTTGAACGTGTTTATCGTACAGCCCGTAAAACTCTTCTAGCGTAGCGGATGTGCCATCATCTAAGAATGCGTAGCGCAGCCCATCTTCCGCGTCGTAATACGGCAGGTTAAGGAAGTTACCTACGTCGCCGCGATCTAAGTGTAACTTAATCTGCTTTGGAAATATCTCACTCTCGCCATAGCCAAGGGCCGCGGACATATGTTGCAGAGCCTTCTGCATGTCTTTGGCTTCGACCCACTCAGACGAGAACAGGAAACAGTGCGCCCCGCCCGACTTGGAGCGGCAGACGACCAACGGCAATTTCAATCGCCGGATTTTTTCAACCAAGAGCTTGTGGTCTAGCGGGTACTGATCGACGTCGATGCACCCCCATCTGCACATATTGTCTTCGTTGATAGGGATAATTCCCAGCCCGGCACCTTGCCGGATAGGTGGTTTTCCCAAACCTTTTCGGGCCGTGGTTGTCGAATGACACCAGCCTTACCTTTGGTTTTACCGCCGGTACCTGTCTTTTCTATTTTGAAGTAGCCGTAAGCTTCCTTCAGGCCATCAAAAATGGCCGCAAACTTCTCTGCTGACATTGTTGCCCCCTACGGAAAAAGATACGGCGGAGCAGAACCCCGCCGCAACGATGATTTAAAACGGTGTGTCGCCGCCTGTTTCATCTTCCGAGTGTTTAACAACAACGTCACCGGCAGTGATGCTGTCAGCGAACGCTTTTGCTCGACCGTACAAACCTGCATCAGTAATTTGGCCGTCTAGCGACATTTCCCAGCCGTGCCACGATCCTTTGGAGTTTTCTTCTTGGATCGTTTTCAGGTGGTAGATGTGAGAGAAGCGCGGTGGCGTGAAGGGCCCATTCTTGCCCTGCATCTGACGCGAAGCCATCATGCTATTCCACTTACGAGACTTTTTAAGCTGCGTAGATTTCATGGCAATAAGAGCTGTCTCAACGGCAGCGTCTTCATTGAGAAGAACCACGAAGTGCTGATGGGTCTCTTCAATGTACTCGCCATTGCCGTCAACAACGTAGTCTTTGTTGTCGTCTGGAGAACGTTGAGTCTCTGGACGCTTTTCACCGGGTTCGTAAATTGCAACGGGGGCACCGGTTCCGCTCCCACGAGGAGCCCACTGGATGAAGCGACGCTGGTAAGCACAGGGGATCACGTGGATGCCTTCCTTACCTTTATAGATTGCACCAGTAACGGTGTTGTAAATATCGCCCTTACGAGCATTTTCGTTTTCGTCCAACACAGGGTCATTGCCTGAAAGAACTTTCAGGAATGGAAGCGCAAGATCTTCCTGTCCCATGTTCTCCATGCCACGGCCTGCATCGGCTTCAAACATTGATGAATCGAACTCTACAATTTCGGAGTTCTGCTTCGTTCCGACTTCTTTGCTAGTCATGATTATTTTCCTCTCTTGATAACTGCACGTTGGCCAATCCATGCTCCGAAAAGCTCCATAGGAAATGCCTCCCCTTCTTCTACACGTTCTTTTACAAAAGCGCGTAGCGTCTGCGGATGGATTTCAGTTTTTTGCTCGGGAACATAGCCTTGTTGCTGCGCGAACGCAGCGAAAGCACTTGCTTGATCGTCTTCTCCACGTCCAAACTGGCACCTGACAGTATTTTTGATAATGTCGTCGTACCCGTTGTCACGTAGCCACTCGTAAGCGGCTGAACGGTTGTCCGTTAGGATTGAAGCTCCATATGTTTGCTTAACCTCGACGGTCGAGCCGTCATCAAGGCTAAACGAAGAGATGCCGATTTCAGCAAGCATTGCTGGCATTTCTTCATCCGTGAGTTTAAGAAGGGTCTTCTTCTCGTCCTTAAGTTTTTCCTCAAGGTCTTGAATCCGTTCTTCTTTGTCTCGGATTTGGCGAGCCAACTCAGCTACCGAAGTAAGCCCCTGTTGGTCTACTTTTTCTACAGACGAAGCTAAAGTCTCCTCAAAGTCTTGCTCCATCAATTTTGTCAAGTCATTACTCATCGTGTTTCTCCTGTCGTGGTTAAAGGCACCGTTTGGGCCTTGACAAAAACAGATAATATCTTATATCATGATTCTGTCAAGAGATTTTTTCACAGGACACACAAGATGGGATTTGAATTTAAAACACAGCCCTACGATCACCAGCTAAAAGCGCTTAAAGACTCGTGGTCCGCGGAGTATTACGCACTCTTCATGGAAATGGGCACGGGGAAATCGAAGGTGGCTGTTGACAATATAGCCATCTTATACGAAGCCGACAAGATAACGGCAGCGTTGATAGTAGCCCCGAAAGGAGTATACGACAATTGGGTCCGCGGGGAGATACCTGCGCATCTTCCGGACAGAATTGTGCGCCAAGTCATGCGGTGGAGTCCTGTGAAAACGCAGAAGTACGAGAACGAACTAAAGGACTTTATCATTGACAAAGACAAGAAGCTCAAACTTTTTGTCATGAACGTCGAGGCGTTTTCGTCGAAGCGCGGCTTTGAGGCAGCGCAGGCGTTCTTGTACCAGAACCCGAACAACATGATCGTCGTGGACGAAAGCACGACCATCAAAAACCGCAAAGCGCAGCGCACTGTCAACCTGATTAAGCTGCGGGAATTTTCCAAGTATCGTCGCATCCTGACGGGATCTCCGATTACCAAGAGCCCAATGGACCTTTTTAGCCAGTGCGAATTACTTAACGAAAAGTGTCTCGGCTTTAACAGCTATTTTGCCTATCAAAGTCGCTACGCCAACGTTCAGAAGCGCAGCATGGGGCATCGCAGTTTCCAGCAGATTGTCGGCTACCGTAGGCTGGACGAGCTGTCTGAGAAGCTGGACAAGATCAGTAACCGGACGTTAAAAGAAGACTGCTTGGACCTGCCAGAGAAGGTCTACATCAAGCGGTTCGTTGTTCTGACGCCCGAGCAAGAAAGTGTCTACAACCAGATGAAAAAGCTGGCGCTTGCCCAGCTAGAGACTGGAGAGTTAGCCACGACGGCCAGTGTGCTAACGCAAATCATGCGCTTGCAGCAAATCTGCTGCGGCCACTTCCAGCCCGACGACGATGAAGCCATAAAAAACCTGAAAAACAACCGCATGAGCGAGTTAATGGATTTGATCGAAGAGGTCAACGGTAAGGCCATCATTTGGGCCACCTATACGCACGACATCTTGAACATAGCGTCTACGATCAGGGAGCGGTTTGGCGAGGACAGCGTAGCGTGTTACTACGGCGGCACCGAGCAGGACGACCGGCAGGATATTGTGAACCGTTTCCAAGACAAAGGTGACCCTTTGCGGTTCTTTGTGGGTCAGCCCAAGACAGGCGGTTACGGCATCACCCTGACGGCTGCCAACACGGTCATCTACTACTCAAACAGCTATGACTTGGAGATACGCCTGCAATCGGAAGACCGGGCGCACCGTATCGGCCAGACAAACAAGGTCACCTATATTGATTTAGTTTCACCCGGCACCATCGACGAGAAAATTCTCACCGCGCTGCGGAGCAAGATTGATATTGCCGGGCAAGTGCTTGGCGAAGACGCCAAGGATTGGCTGCGTTAGTAAGCGTCGCGCTTACCAGCCCGGATGACCTCTAGGAACCGCATGGCGTCCTCTTGCGACATGGGTCGCATCTCTTCATGCAGCTTTTCGTCGTAAGATCGCAGTTCTTGGTGCGAAAGGGCCGTGGGCCATTTGATACCGCTTTGCTGTGCGCGTTGCGCGGCTTCTTCTACGTCTAGTATTTGTCCGTCCCAGACCGTTGGGATTAGCGTTGGTGTCCCGTTTACGTCAATTTGCGCCGTATACACGGTTGCGACAGAGCCGTCTTCATTCTGGACGGCTTTACCCTCTGCAAGGTTGCGGTAATGGTGTTCTAGGATAGGGTCCATTAGTTAGTTTTCTTTCTTACGGAACGGCAGGTACCCACGGTAGAAGTTAATTATCTTCTGGCGCAGTTCCGCCAAAGCCTCTTCCGAAATCTGGTTGTCTGTCGACATATCAACCCCCCATCAAGCTGCCAATGCCAAGAAGCTCGCGGTCCTCGGGAAATAAAGCTGCAAACCTAGTCCGATCCACAGGGCCCGAAGACTGCATGGGTGGCCGCTGTGGGGCCGCGGAAACCTGCTGAACCGGACTAGGTACAGCCCCGCTGCCCTGAGTGGGACGTTGGGCTGGCGGAACCAGTGCCCCTTGCTGGTCAGGCGGGGGCAAATTCGGTGGCGCATTGCGCAAGTTTTCTTCTTGTAGACGCTGGCGGAGCTGCTGCTCAACGTCAGGACGGCTTTCGGGCAGACCCGGGAAGCCCATATACGGTGCCCCTGTGCCACGATCCTCTTCCTCAAAAGTTTCCCGGGTTATTCCGGGCTGCCCTGACGTAGCCGCGACAAAACCACGCTCGGCAAATAAGCGAAGAATACGCTCGTATTGGCGCTTGAGTCCTGCTTTTGTGCTGGGGCGCATCATTAAAGCCGCAGTTAGCTCAGGGTCCGCGAACACCATATCGATTGCTTCCAAACGCTTGGATTGGGGCAGATCGTTAATTAAGCGACGCAGTTCCCGCGCACCTACACCTGCTGCCGAAATCTGACCGGGGCCCTCGCCGCCGATAGCGCTAAAGGTGCGTGTACCGGCTGCCGAACCCAAGATACCGACATAAAAGTCCATAATCGGTCCAGCCTGAGCTGCAAAGTCTGGATCGTTCAATTTGCCCGCAGCATCTGCTGCTTGAACGCGAACCATTTGCTCCGACATGAACCGCATGCGGTTCCGCAGCGGCTCGTCGAAAACGTTATAACGCTCTGCGAGGTCCATCAAAGACGTCCGCGGGCTATTGGGCAGCGGCCCATACAAAGTGCGGTAAAAGACCTGCGGGTTAAAAGCACCTTCGCCGCCAGCCTTCATATAGGCATATTCAAGCACCGCGGTCCGCAAGCCCTGATTAACTTCGTCAGCCGTTAGCTCGCTACCACGAATAGCGTCGTTTCGGTTTGCCCTCAAGCGTTGTTGTCGCATTGGGTCGGCACCCACGCGACGCAGCGCAAACAGGTTGTTGAAAGCCCGAACAGGGTTTGGAGCGTCGAACGCTTCGCCTACTGCCACCACCGGAGAGGTGCCGCCGATAAGCTGCGACAAGTATGTCTGGCGGCGAGCAATAGCATTTGCACGGCTTTCTGTGGCGCGGAACATGTCGAGAGTGCGCTGTGCTGTAGCGGCATTGGCAAGGTCCTTCTGCAACTGTGGAAATGCTTCCAGCAAGTTTTGGTTTTGCGCCTTCCAGTCGTCCAAAGCTTGTGCGTTGATAACGGTACGAGTTTCTCCGGTCCGTGGATCAAAGACTTCGCGAGACGCTACGTTACGCAGGCCGCGCAGATAGCTGTCTATTAAGTTGTTGACCGTCGTAAATACAGCCTCACCGCCGGTAGCGGCCTCGTTCATGTAGTTTGTCAGGCCCTCCGCGTCCGCCCATTCTGCCATGCCCTGCAACTGGCGCACACGAGCTAGAGTGACGCTCGGATTGGCCCGGACATAGGTCTGGAAAGTTACCTCGGCAGGAAGACGCGGCGCACCAGTGCGGGTGTTTGCGGCGCTCGGGCCAATAATCGTGCGCGAGAACATATCATGTCGGGCACGAGTAAAGGCGCGGGCCACGTCATAAGTTTCACCAAAGCCGCCTTGGTCCAGATCGTCCGCAACAGCTTCTGCCAATAATCCAATGCGACGGCCAAAGTCCCGTGTTTCGGGGTTCGCGGAGAACCCACGGGACAAGTCGAGCATACGGCTGCGAACCTCCGCCAAACGCTGCGCATCAATGGGCGCGGTGTCGTCTGTGGCCTCCCCGGCACGGCCCGCGGCCCGTGTTTCGACAGACGCCTGCACATTTGCGAGGTCAGCCATTTTATCCAACGCTGCCGCCAAACGACGGTCGCTCCTTGTGACGTTGCGCCCACCACCGGATAGTGCGGCTTCACTCTCCGCCCGGAAAAAGGCGGCTTGTTCAGAAAGTGGCAGATTGCGACCTTCTGCGGCAATCCTTTCTAATTGTGCCTCGCCGGGATAACCCGACAAACGCGTAACCGCGTTATCTACCTGAGTGCGGTATCGCGCAACGTTGTTCAGCTCGGCATCAGAGAACTCAGGTGCCGGGGTTAGACCAAGATCGCGACGTGCGGTGTTAATGAAATCTGTAATTTGAGGAATAGCACTTTCAAATTCACGCTGGATCGCCGGATCGCGGAACGATATGCCTTCCCACGCCTTCAAAAAGTTTGGCAATTGGTTGGGGTCTGCGTCCGGTCCAAGCGGTTGGATCACATCAACGTTGCCGACTTCTCTCCAAAGCTCACGTTCACGGACCGATGAAGCCTTGATGCTATCTTCAACAATCTCGTAAATTTGCTCTGAAAGCTCTTCTTGAGTTTTGTATCCGGCCTGACCGGGTTGTGCGCGCAAACGTTCGTTTGCTGCTAAAACGGCGTCTACACGCTGTTGCATGTTGGTACGCAGAATGTCGTCAAAGATAGACTGGCGCAGAACCGCAGCTTGGCGCACTGAAGCTTCGTCACCTTCTGACATCAGACCCTTAATAAAGTTATTCATGAATTGATACGACGCGTTTTCGGCTTGTACCCGCGCGGCATCCAAGCCCCGCGAGCCTACAGCTTTAGTCGCTTCAATCGCCATGATTATCGGGTCACCGCCCTGTTGTGCTGCGGTGAATTTGACGCCCGGGAAAGCTTCTTCAAGCTGACGGGTCATCTCCGGACTGGTTAGGTTAGCAACAAGCTGATCGTACTGTTCCGGAGTGCCGTAATCGGCATAAAGCTTGTTGATGTCCTTGAACAAGCGACGCTGACTTTCGTTTACTACGCCGCCAACAACGTCTGGTCCGCCCTCTGTCCGAAACGAAGTTACAACGCGTGGCAAAATCTTCAGGAGTGTCACGGCCAGAGTATTTGCACCAATAATTTCGGCTCCCAAACGGGGTAATGTCCGACCCGGGTACATTTGCTCCGCTTCATAGGCACCAATTGTTGCGCCTGTCGTCGCCCCAGCTTCGGCAATACCGGTCAAAACAGGGGCTTCGCGGGCCGTTTTTCCTGTCCTGCCGATAATGTTTTCCAGTCCGGTAGTCATGCGTGCTGCAAGAGGGGCCGGAGCGTCGGCTGCCAAGTTATTCAGCAACATCCGCCCGCCAAGGTTTACAGTGGTTGGAAAAGCCCACGGCATGAATGCGCCGCCCGTAAATCCGCCAAGTGTCCGATATGACTCGTAAAGAGCGCGCTGGTTTGGCGTAACTACGATGTCTGGGCCAAGCAATTGCTCTTCAATTTCGTCAGCCACCACATACGTTAAGCCTGCGGCACCCAGACCGGCAAGACCGGAGGCTAATGCTGCCCCTCCGACGGCCCATGGGTTGCCCGTAGTTGCCGCAGCGGGAATAAGACGGCTGCCTGTCAAACCTGTCGTGCGGACCAAGGCATATGTTGATGGTGCAGATTTGGCCATTTCAGAAAAAAACGGACGGGCAAAAGGTGCCTCTTCCGCGTTGCTGAACATGATTGCAATTTGATCGTCGGTCCGCGCGCGTTCACGCGGGTTTGTTAAGCCACGAGTGGACGGAATAAAGTTCAAGATACCGGCGGTGCCGTTGCGAAGACCCTCGTAAGTCAAAAAGTTGGGGTCTTGTTCAATACGGTCCGCAAAGTCGCCTTGGAACGTAGCGACCAAGTCCCGGGCAAACGTTTCGCCCGGGTTGTCAAAGCTCATCACAAAATCGTCGACCACTTCCGGAGTTACGATAACCGGATCAATCGTGATGTTTTCTTCTGGGGTCGGTTGCGTGGTATTTGTATCTGCCATTTATTTCCCCAAGTTACTCTTTGTTCTGAGACGCGCGCGACAGTGTGCTTGTTCTAGAGCGGTCAGAGGCAGCATCGCCAAGCCCATTATTGCTAATAAACCGGTCGTAAATCGAAACGGCTGCGGTAGTTTCTGCCAGCAAGCGTTCGATTTGTTCCTGCAAGACCCGGGCCCCTGTGAATGTCTTCTGGTCGTACAGACTCGGGTTCATGATGATGAGTTGAGCATCATTCCAGCTCGAAGCCAAGGCATTACGCGTTGTAACCAGCGCGTCGCGAGCCCCGTTGTCGGTCTTGAAAGTACCGGGGCGGAATTTGCTGACTTCGTCTTTAAGCAACTCAGCATCCAGCTGAAAGATACGACCATCCGTGTCGCTGCGGATAACCCGCATGACTTGGTTGGCCAAACGCTCAAGCTGCGTATCGGCTTCCGACGTAATACGGCCCGATTCCCCAGCATAACCGCTGCCGCCCATTACAGGCTGTAGCTGACCCGCAATCTGGTTGAAGAAGCGTCTAACACCCGAGACCCAGTCCTGCGACTTGGTAAGGTCAACGCCGGTAATGATGTAGGTCGGATCGTTCTCGAAGGACGAAAAATCAATCGATCCGTCATCATTAAACCGCACACGACCTTTAGTTTTATCTGTCGGGTTTTCTGATCTGGGAGCCCCGGTCTGCGGGCCGCCAACATCGGAACCCAATGTTGGAACAGACAAGCCGAGTTCGCGACGCTGCTGAATAACGTCCAGAACCTGATCCGAGAGCTGTGTTGCGGACACAAGCACTTCGCGGCCCAAGGTCTGATCCCAAACGGGACGTGCCTGAGTTGACAAAGTAAGCGTGTTGGTAATAAGCGCCGCTTTGCTTGGATCGGTTTTGTCCAAAGTACCGTTTGCGTAGGCTGCCATGGTTTCTGCATCGGAAACCAGCTCCAACATACGAGCGTCGAAGCTGCTGCCAAGCAAGCTGTCGGAGCCACCGGCAATATCGTCCAAGCTTGGATTGTCGATCATGACGTAATCTGTGCCTAGCGCAGTGGCTTGACGGCGACCTTCCGCCGTGCCGAGGTCCAAGCGAACCATGTTCTTAGGATCGTCGCGGCTTACAAACGTCCGCAGGTTGGCCGCCGTCGGCGCTTCGGCCTTGAGGACACTTACTGCGGATGGGAACTGCTGAAGCAGAGCTGTTTGCTCGCTACGCGTTGCAATAGGACCGGCGTAAAGAATGTTACCTTCCGCGTCACGCAGCTCGTAGGTCTCCCCCGGAGCAACGTTAGCCGAAGCGGCAGAACGAGTAAGCTCGCCTTCATACATCTGCTGCGCAGATTGCAGAGCGGCAACGTCCAACTGGCGTTTCTGTGCCATCTGGGCATCTTTGACTTTCTGGAACTCGCCAGCTCGTGCGCCGATGTTGCCAAGCGGCTGCACAAACGAAGCAGCAAGCTGCTCCGCAGGCGTACCACCCGGTTTCGCGGCACCAGAAGCGAACATTAGGCCGCCCTGTGCTATATCAAATAGCATCTGCGCTTGCGTCATCTTTTTCTGCTCTTCAAGGTCATCCGCTTGCTGGGTCGGATCAATTAATTGTCCATACAGCGCACGTTGCTCATTGAAAAGCTCTTGCTGAC
>Ga0099847_1000478_pt1 | contig 13644 bp, 18 predicted proteins | sample CB_VirMetaG_2_FD_78178 | JGI IMG/M metagenome (GOLD analysis project Ga0099847, IMG submission 78178) | Freshwater to marine saline gradient viral communities from Chesapeake Bay - CB_1504_2 Viral MetaG | ecosystem: Environmental > Aquatic > Marine > Coastal | place: USA: Chesapeake Bay...
ATTTGACCGTTGCCAGGATAACGAGCAACTTCGCGGAAGTCGCTGTTCTGACGCAGGTGCATCAGGAAGGTGGGATCGCAAACGCAGCGATAGAAACCATCCTGGAAGGTAGGAGTGTTCCGCTTACGCAGGCTCTTCACCACGCGCAGCAGGTCATCCTTAACGTCGAACTTGGCTTGCTCGGCGTTGGTATAGGTCAGGGAACCGGTTGCCAGATCACCAGGGAAGTAGTAACCGCCTTGGGTATCGGAAGCTTGGCCCTTAGAAACAGCCTTCAGGAGTTCATTGATGAACACCCGGTCGCGCCAACGACGATAGTCGTCGAGCAGAGTCAGGCTGCCGATGGACTGGTGGAAGGTGGTGAGATTACCGGTGTCCAGCAGGAGACGCTGTGCGGTGATCAGAGTCTCACGAGCAATCTTGAAGGTGCTCGGTTGAGTCGGATCAGACGGGTCAGCAGGACCGGTGTATTCACGCAAGGTCACAAGGACCTTGTCCTTCACGATATTGCGGCTGTTAGCAGTACCGATGGTCTGCTCAGCAGTACGCTCGCGAGATTCTTTGGAGCCGGGGTTACCGAAGAAACGGTAACGATCAAGCTGCACAGTCTGGCCGGGTTGCTTCGAGAAGTCGTGAACAACCACAGGCTCCGCAGCCATCTCAACGATGTATGCGGGGTGAGGACGGTACAGTTCAGCACCAAGAATCTTCGGGAAATCATTATCGATGAACATCGATAATATCCGGAAGAAACTACAAAGGTAATCTTAAATCCTCAGGAGAGCTATAAACCCTAAGGTTGTCGCGTTCTTAGAGGTTTAGAGATTAGTGCCTGGGCTAAAAGTACGCACCATGTTACGTATACCTTCTCCAAGCACACCGTATACAGAACCGTAGTTAGGTACATAACGTAAGGATTTCCCTCGATAGCTGTTACGAACAGGTGATCCCATCTGACCAGGTACACCTGTGTATCTCGTCTCCGTAAATGATTGACAGTAGACGGGATAGTGATACACCCAAGCTGCCCGTGAACCGGAAGTATCGTTGGTGGGGTTAGTCAGAGTAGGTGCTTGGTTTGTGGGGTGAGAAACACCACCTCCCGTAATACCTCCTCCGTCAAGAGTGTTGTCGTTAGAGCCGGGTGTCTTAAACGGAGCGTAATTCTGATTATCCGGGACCTGCTCTCCGTACCAAGTGTGTGTTCCGAAGTTCCTCAACCCCGGCTGTGGACCAAAGGCAGATTGAACCGTGGAGTTCGCCGTGCTGTAAAGACCTTGTGCCCTAAAACCGACGTAACTATCTAAAAGTCCCGATGCGTGAGGCTGAGTGTTTTCGTAATTCGTCCAGTACCCAGAGACTGCTGGAGGTACTGCTCTCCACTCAGTAGTGAAGTAACCACTTGAATTTGGGGGTCCTACTGGGATCGTCCCAAAATCGGCTCCCTCATCATTCACTCCATACCAAGTTTGAGATATGCCGGAGGGAGTTACATAGCCACTAGAGATTGTTAAATACGTATCACGTAGATCTAGATCATCACCTGTTCTCTGGGGACCAGACTGAATAGGGTGATATAAATTTTTATCGTACTTCCAGTTAGTAAGCGGCGTATACACCATAGTGACACCTCAGCTATTTTAATTTTACCTGTTTTAGGATATTTAAGAGATACAAGGGTCTGATGATTCCACCTGTTGAGAAGACTCTTACCGTCTTTTTTGAAGACCCAGAATCATCTATAGCCTGCTTCTCCGGCTCAATAACCGAGAGTCTTGCTCACCCACGGGGTCTTAAAAAAGTTATACCGTACTTAATTAAGGCCTCTTTAGTCGGCTACCTACTCGCTACCTTCGTCAGTCCAGCGATAGAAGAACGATTCAGACTTACAAAAAACGAGGCCATTGCGACCTCGTTCATTCTCGGATATGCGGGTATTCGGATTCTTGCAACAGCGGAAAAACTCGCTGAGAAAGAGGTTGAACGCCGAATGAGTAGAAAAGATTAACTAATAGTCACGGATTCGTCGAAGCTCTGAGTCTGTTGATCAGCAGGTGCTTCGGCAGTAGAGCTCTCAGGAGCTTTTGTCTCCTCCTGCTTCGTCTCCGGTGCGCTCTTACGCTGACGATCTCCGAGGGTACGCATAAGACTTAATCCTTTGAAATAACAATAGCAATAAAAAACCCTCCCGAAGGAGGGTCGATGAACATTCCGAAGGAATTCTATCAGGCAGGATCCATAAACAGGAGCTTGCTACGTAGAGCTTCAGGACCCATGTTGCTCAGGTAACGCCAGGCATTCTCGGGGCTGCGATTCATCACGTCGCTGAATTGCTCCCACTGCTGCTGGGGTTGGGCGCCAGCGTTAGTGCCTCCGGCATTAGCGGGAGGAGCAGGCATGTCGTAGTTGGGCTGGTAAGCCTGAGCCTGCTGCTGGAACTGAGCGTCACCATCGATATCCACGGGGACCACCTCGGTGAAGTAACGGTCGGTGTAGTTAGCCAGGTGATCAGGATCAGTCAGGATGGTCTGCATCGCGTCGTGGCGAGCAGCAAGAGTATCCAGTTTCTGAGCCTGATCAATGAGGAGATCCTCGAGACCACAAGCGTACTGATTCAGGATCGCAGGGGCCTCGATCCCGAAGTGATTAACGACCTCGGCGGTTACGGGGCTTACGCTCGTTGGCTGGGCCGTAGAAGTCTGCGAGGAAGCTTGGGTCTGTGAGGCGCTGGTAGGCAAGGTCTGCGCTACCTGCGGTGCCTGGTAAGCCCAAGGTTGGACCTGTGAATTCTGACTGCTCAGTTGAGTAGCCTGTTGCTGAGTTGCCTGGTAAGGCGACTGTTGAACCTGGCTGGGGGACTGAGAATTGACCTGAGTCAGCACCCGCTCCAGCGTACCCATCGCTGCTTCCCAGGGATTGCTGGGGGAAGACTGCGACGTTAACTGGTTGAACTGGTTGCTGATAGAAGGGTCCGTAGCCGGTGCCACCTGCGACGGCGGTTGGGCTGTAGGAACCGAAGCTACCGTTGGGGTAGCCGATTGGGCCACCCACTGTGGGTAGGCGGTTGAGCCCTGGTCCGAAGTTACCGCCGGGGCTGCCGCCGGGGAGACCGGGCTCGGGGTCGAAGCTTGGATCTGCTGGCTCATAGCTACCCGAGTAAGTTAGTTCTTCCGCGAGGTGGTCGAATGTCCTATAAAGGAGCGGAGTGATATTCAGTCTAGGATCAGCCGCAAGAGGCTGATTAGGCGCAAGAGGATGCGGAGACTGCAACATCTGGCTTAATAATACCAGAAACTGTTGCATCGCTGATTGTGTTTGTTGGACCATTCGGAAGGGGAAACCCTTCAACATTTCGGCCCGCTCAGAATCAGTCTTTTCGGGGAAAAGAAACTTAAGTGCCTCGATACTGTCGACACCAAGTTCTTGTAAGTTACGAACAACAATAGACTTTTGGTTGATGTCGTAAGCAGTGTCCTCATAGACATCCCCTTGGAACCGGTAAGAAACATCGCGATCCCCATCCTCGGGCATACCAATAACACCCGGAGGAACCTTGTTCTCCTCCAACGCCACCTGCATTGACTGGGTGACTTTGTTCTTGAATTTAAGGAGAGAATTTTGATACTTCTCCAGATTTTCTTCCGTTTCTTCTTTAGGCGGCTTGGGCTCTTTCAAGCCAGCAGCTGCAATAAAGGACTCACGGAAGATGACCTCCTGGTGGTAGATCATCATTTCCAACAAACGGCAGAAACCGTAAGTAAGGAAACTTTTGTTCTTGCGAAGAGCTGTGGCTTGGGCGCGACCCATCAAGCCCTTGATCTCAGTAGCAGTTGCGCCAGCTGAAATCGAGATTTCGTCGACGCCGCCCAGTGCGGTACGAATTTCCTCCCTAAGAAGGAGGGTGTACCGGTTCATATCCCCGTTAACAGGGTCCGGGGTCATATAACCCACACGGTCTGAGGGCTCGACGTTCGCAATAATGCGAGGGACCCGGAGACCTCCTCCCATACTTGAGCTGAAAGGCTCACTTACGCGAGTAGAAGGTGCGTCAACACCGGCAAAACCGCTCTGACTGCTGATAGTCGGTCGGAAAGTGCTCTGAGTGTCGCTGGCTTCCACCAGATCACTCCGTGGACGCGAACTAATCAGCGTCGGGTTGCCAAAGAACTCAATATTCTTCGCAATATTGCGAGTTAAGTCGTCATGGAGCACAATTTGCTCCATAAACGGGTCAAATTCACCCTCTCCCTCGGTTCCGCTGGCGTTTGGCTTGTTAAGAACCTCTACAGCAGGGATAAATCCGAGAGTATTCGGTCTTTTCTTCGTAGGAGTAAGAACTGATCCAGGTTCAAGATCAAAACTGAGCTCAGTATCAGTCTCAATCTCGCTAATTTCGTCCGCCGTGATGGTCAGACGGACGTAGCGCTTGTTTTGCCCATAGCTATTACTAGGTAAGCCGAGATTGGCGTTCTTTACCTTATAGCTATAGACAATTATGACCTCTTCGACGTTACCGTTTACGTCATGGAAGACACGGTACTGGTTTTTATTGAAGAAGTAGATCTGATACTTAAGTTTCGGGTCCGGTCGAAAGTAAAAAAGGCCGCAGCCGTCGATCAAGAAGTTCCGAATGATTGCCGGGAAACGAATATCCAGCTTGTTCAGCGAGATAACGTCGTTTAAAAACCGGTTACGAGCTTTGAAAGTATCTTGATCGCAATAGAAAGCAAGACCCTTCTTGATCATCAAGAGGGTCATTTGCTGAAGGTGACTCAAAACAACCATGGTCGACGCCTGGTTGCTTCGATCCTGAGTGCGTGATGCCTCTAAGATCTCGTTGAATCTTTTTCTAATTTCAGTCGAGGTAGACATCTATACGCACAAATGAGAGGGGATCCTCAGAGGATCATTTACGGAAGATGCTCTCCTTAGCCTTCCGTGCTTTGGCGGCTGCACGCTTACGAGTTTCGGCAGAACCACTCACAGCTTCACCGCTCGGGGCTTTTTTGGCCTCACGATCGGCAGCAAACTTCTCAAGAAGTTCAGCAGGCATCTTATTTGCCATCGGGAAGTAGATACTTACGAACTCTTTCCAGTTTAACTGCTTCCTCAGGTAAATCTTCGATGGGGTAGGAGGTCAGTAAATGATCCTCGCGACCCAACATGTCGGTATTGCCCTCCTCAGGCTCGAACTCATCACATAACTTCTGTACCTCAGGACGATCCCAGATGTACGCCTCAGCAATAGACTTCAGTTTGGTCCGCCGACGATCAGCGTCACCCATCCAGGACAGGTGCCAACCCGCGTCGCGATCACCAAAGTAATAATTCTCCTGGCTAGACCTCATAGAGGACAGGGTCCCGAGCTCCTTGAACTGGCCGACAGTGCTAACCACACCGCAACGCCAGTCAAAAAGCTCCCCCGTGGGCGAAACAAGCTGCCGGTCCGCCCGGCCATAGTGCATACTCATGCTGAGACGAACGATCTTTTCCTTCTCTCGTTCGACAACCTCAAGAAGCTCCGGAAATTTCTTGGGGTTGGCGATCTCGTCGCAGTCCGAACAGATAAATACAGTGTCCTCAGGCATCATGTGAAGCCCAACTCCAAGCGCATCCCGCTGGCCCCGCTCACGAATCCAAGGATCCGGAGTTTCTTCTGCGGACGGAAGTTCAACGTGGAGGACTTGAATCTTGTCTTCGGGGAGCCCGAGCTCTCGGATGGTGTCCAGGCAAGTAAAAGCCTTTTCCTCACCCATGTGAGTTCTGTTTGCGTCGGTGATCAAGAAACCATCGACATAATTCTCAAGAGTCCGAATACGGAGCTCCAGGATCTCGCGCTCAGTGAAGTAAGGAAAACAGTCGATTAACACCAGCAACAAGCGCTACTGGCAACATGATAACTCAGTCTTTCTCGTTTAAATACTTCGAAACCTTACGCTTGGCCCGCATAAGAGAGTTACCGTTCTCGTCGCCAGCTTCGATACCATTGTCAGGACCAACCCCAGAGTATTGCTCGGTAGGGGGAGCGGGGGACTGAGGATTTGGTTGGTAGGTCAGGCTGCTCTCGATATCGGAGACGCCCTCAGCGAAGGCATTGTCCGCAGGTTCATTAGCCCGTCGCTGCCGGTCAGCAGCCTGCATATTCATTTGGTAAGCCTGAGCAAAACCAAAAGCAGCCTGGTTATAAGGATTCATGCCAATCACCAAAGAGCAATAACGCCTTGAACTGAGCCGCCACTAACAGCGGTAACCCCAAAAGGCAGCACAGAATTACCATCGAGGTTCTGGATTTCAATCATCTGACCCTGACCATCGTTGAACTCAACGAAGACATTGTCAGTACCCACGGTGGTTTTTGCTTCTACAAAAATCGCACGCGTGGTCGGAAACCGCGCCTCACCATCAGAGGGCTGCCAGGCATAACCGCTCGCATAAGGCAGAACTGAAGTCTGGCCAAACACCGAACCAAAGGCGCGGATATCCATATAAAAAGACTCTTTCGCCTATCCTAGCTTGATGGACTGTTTAATTCCAAGTAAGCAATAAGACGATCTAAATACCACTTCGCCTTTTTAAGATCCTCTAACCCGTTCTTGTGCTTCTCTCTAGAGATGTACTTAATGATATTGAATTTATAGCCGCCACAGATCTCCTCGCGGCTCAAGCAAGATTCAATGTAGTCGATCGTCTCGATCGAGCCTTGGTTGTAGTGGCTCGGGTTGCTAACGGGATCGTGAGGTTCTTGGGGCATGAGTAAGTTGCAGGTTGAAAGAAACTAATCTCAATAGGTCTAACGGGAAGCGTACCCAAACATTTCCGAGATATCCAGGACAGAGCCCAACTGCTCTTCCAGCTCTTTGCTGTATTTGGTATCACAGTGCTCGAGAAGACCGCACGGAGCGATCTGGACTCTGTCGCCATTCTTCACTAACGGCACTGCCCTTCGGTGCTCTTGCCCTGGCCTTAATTTTTCAAAAGCAAGTCCCATAGAACTTCTGTCAGCCGTCGGCCAGCAACGAAACTGTGTCAATTCAAAACTTTTTATAAAATCTGAACTAGGGGAGAGAATGTACTCCTCAGCCATTTCTTGGTCGAGGATCATCATTCCTGCGTAGGGGTTACCCAAAGTCACAAACCCCAAGAACTCATCGTTAGGCGTTAAGTACGATTGAACTTCGTAGGGACGCTCACCCCAAACTGCGTCTGTTTGTTTGTTCAGCTGCCATACCCTGTGGTTATCGAACGGAACGAGTTTTGACTTGTAATCTTCGTACCTGCAAAAACCTGGCTCGAGATTTAACTTTTTGAGTCGATCTTTCCAGTAAAACCAGTAGAGAAAGTTTTCACTCGTAAAGACCATATCGTTCTCTGTATAGATATAAAAGTCATAGATTTTATTGACGACTGCTTCCCTGAGCAAATTCTTGTGTGCCCACGTCAATGTGAAGCCCTGCCAGTCTTCAGAGGCGACGATTACGTTGATCGTTTGAAGTCTGACGTTTGGTTCTAACAGCTCCTTGAGAATCTCGGCATCGGATTCATGTTCGTAGTCGATGAAGATAAATACATTCTTAACGCCAGGAAGTTCCGAGTACCCCTTTAAGGTTTTCAAGAGGGCGTCGAAACGCGATAAAGGATCATGCGCTGTGACGAGAATCAGAAACTTAAGGTCTTCCATCAGTACTCCATTTCGAAATTGCCCCTGCGTTGCAGGTAGCAAACCAAGTGTGTGTAAGCGTCTAGAAGGTCATCGTGCGAGGTCGCACCGATGTTAATTAACTGATCAAAGAGGACATCGAATTTACGGTATCTGTTGAACACCACCTTTTTGTTCTCCAGCAGCCCGAGCGTCCCCCTAAATCGAGCAATCTTATCCCCTCTAAATCCCTTCACCTCGTGGATATGTAGATTGCCGAGGCCCCACTCGTTCAACATCACCCTCCTTAAGTCTGCGGCCAAGGATGCTTGGTAAGCCACGGACTCCACAACTAAAGTGCAGGTTGAGTATGTGGGGAAGTACTTACCCTCAGTATCCTCCTGAAGGATGCCCCACTCGACGAGCATTTTGCACAGGAGGTCAATCTTCTCAAGGTTCCCGATGGATCGGACTTGATGAGCATCGATGATGTAGTACTTATCTTTGAGTCGGCCACCCAGAACAAACGCTGTGTAGTCTGAGGTTTCGTTTTTACTAGCTGACAAGTCGATTCCTACAGCAAGACTATCGAACTCAGTTACGACATCTCCCTTAACAAGCAGATCAGGAGAAAGGACTAAGTCCGAAGTCATCACAGGTTGTTGCTGGTACTGGAAAGCAAAAGCAACCGGATCTAACTCCTTTTGACCGAGAAGGTAGTCAACCGACCACTGCTCGGGCCAGTAGGAAACTGGCTCACCGTCATTGTCATAGGTAAGAGCTTCCTGCACGACCTGCTTCCAGCCCTTGTCAGGAACAAACATCGTCTTGTGGATATCGAGTGGGTGGAATCTCGTACCCAGACAGATGGAGCGTCCGCCCTCAAAAATAATCGGAGCAATAACGGAGCTCCAGTTGTTGTTCATCTCCTCCCGAATCGTTGGGTTTTTAATGTCAGTGCTTGATTTAATAGGGTCATCCACGATGACCAGGTGTGCCCGCTTAGAGGTGATGGAGCCGCGAAGTCCAGCTGCCCTGAGAGTAAATTCCTCATCACCGACTCGAAGGATCCCGGCGTAGTCGAAATCAATCGACCAACCGATATCACTCTGCATCCCAGGTCTTAAACGACAGGTAGGGAAAATTTTCTTAAAGGTCGCGCTATCTACAATCTGCTTAATGATCCGACTTTTAGGGATTGCCGTGGCGACGTTATAAGACACATAGATAATCTGTAGTGGTCTCTTTGCCGCTGTATGCCGACCGATACACCAAGCAGTAAACAAGTTAAGGACAGTCGACTTCGCACTTCCTCGGGGACTGAGAATATCGGTATTAGGTCCCGCGATGTCCAATAAGTATCTGTTGCTCTCACCCGTAACCAACTCTCTATGCCACTCGAGCATGTGCTGAGCTGGCGGTTTATCCATCAAGGTACAGAAGGTTAGAAAATCACTATGAGCCCTAGCAAAGACATTATCAATAGATGAGTTTGATTCGCTTTCAATCGCTTTAGCGGCACGTAGTTTTAAAGCACGACGATAAGCAAACGACTCACGGCTAGGCATTTTCTTTTAAATGTGTCTGTATACTGTTAGCAAGAGTCTACACCCAAATGGCAAAAATTCTGTGGTACGGTGATATCCTCTCGAACACAGGATTCGCTAGAGTATCACACAGTATTCTTGAGCACCTAGCGGAGACCAACGATATAGTCGTCTTTGGTATTAACTACGCAGGCGACCCACATAAGCTGCCCTACAAGGTATACCCCGCTGCGGGCAAGAATCCATCAGATCGCTTTGGTATCGGTCGGCTGCCACAGGTCGTCGAGGCGGAAAAACCAGACTTCGTGATCTGTCTGAATGACATCTGGATTGTTAACCAGGTGTGGGAGAGAATCCACCTTTTAAAGGATTCTCTAAAGTTTAAGTTTATTGCGTACTTCCCGGTAGATTCCATGTACTACGTGAGCTCTGTGCTCTCGTATATTAAAGACTGGGACTTCGCGATCACTTTCTCAATCGAGCAAGCTCAGCGCTTGATGAATCAAGGAGTCCAACCAAAGCTTCTTGGAGTAGTTCCGCACGGGTTAGATCAGGGCAAGTTCTACCCAACGGAACAGGCCGCTGCGCGAGACAGGTTGCGCTTACCTAAAGATAAGTTCATCGTCCTCAACGCCAACAGAAATCAGCCACGCAAGCAGATCGATCTGACGATCAAGGCGTTCGCAGAGTTTGCTGCTGATAAACCCGACACGCTCCTCTACCTTCATATGAGCGAGAAAGATCTGGGCTGGGACGTTAGGGCTCTGTTCGGTATTGAGATGAAGCGGAGAAATCTCAGTTCTGACAACCGCCTCCTAATGACTTCAACCAATATCGATTACACAAACGCACCGTCCGACGAGCTTCTCAACATTATTTACAACGCTTGCGATGTCGGCATAAACACGGCCAACGGCGAGGGTTGGGGGCTTGTGTCCTTCGAACACGCATCCTGTAAAAAGCCTCAGGTGTTGCCAAACCACACGTCGTTCAGCGATATCTGGAAAGAAAGCGCTCTACTGGCAGATGTTGCCGCCTGGATCTACGACAAAGATCTTGGTGTCGAGCGAGGAATTGTGGATGTAAAAGACATGGCAGATAAATTAACTCAGCTTTACGAAGACGACGTGTACTGCAAACACGTAGGGGAAGCCTGCTACAAGATCACCCAAAATCCGAGCTATCGCTGGGATCGAATTGCTGAAGCATTCAACAAGGCGATGGAGGAGCTCAGCAAGTGACCCAGTTCCACCGTTACCGCACGCTTAATAACCGTGTCCTGCAAAGAGCCTTTTCTCCTGCAGCCTCCGGCTTCCCAACTGTTTTTGATCAGGCTTACGAACTAGGCGGTACTTTCACACGGATCACGTCTGGTCTACCGGAAAATAGTTTCGCTAACTTCAGCCCTTGTGTAATCAACCATAAGGGAGCAACCCTGATCGCGTGGCGGTCGCAGCCAGAACACTTCGTGTTTAGGCACGACATGAAGTACTTCTACTACAACAACACTCCTACCGACATTTGGATCGGTCAGATGCTTACCGACGATACAATCGTCGCTCCTAGGAAGCTGATCGATAAGCCTCACAAGCTCAGTTACGAAGACCCACGGGTCTTCATCTCCCCTGACGACAACCTCCTGTGTCAATTCGTCACGAGTACCTACGCGACTAAATGGGACTCAACTAACCACAAAATGATTAAGACGCCTAAGGTGTGCACAGGCGTCGTAGACGAATACGGTTCTCTTGTAGATCGGTTCTTCCCTCCTATCGGAGCCAACTTCGAAGAGGGTAAGGCTGAGAAAAACTGGTGCTTCTTCAGCGACGATGAGCAGTTGCGTCTCCTTTATTCGACTCAACCAATCGTCATCAAAACACCTGGCCAAGAGGATATCGTCGTCGACGCGTCGTGCTTGAAGGAAGTAACTGGCGAACACCCCACCTTCAACTCCACAGCGCCAGTTTTGTTGGAGGACGAGTGGCTCGTCTTCTATCACTGGAAGTTTATGTGTCGCGAGCTAGATCGCCGTCCTTATCTCATGTATGCCCTCGGTGCATACACACTGGATAAAGACTTGACTCGAATCACTCGCATGATGAAGGAACCTTTGTTTACTGGTTCCACTAACGACGACCTCGTCACCTGGACAGACGCAGTAGGTAACGACATTTCGAACCAACCTGCCTGCGCTCTTCCCTTCGGGTGCTTTATCGACGAAGGGGATGATTTAGTTATGTCACTAGGTGTTAATGACTATTTTATGGGCATCTTCAGAACTCCTGTGCTTAACGTGCTATCTTTAATGCAGTCCGTTAGTTGAGGGGACTCCGCTCCCCTCAGCTCTGAAGCCAAAACGGGCAAGAAGGTAGGCCTAGGTCTACCTTCGCAAAAAAGATTTAGGTCTTCTCTTCCTTCTCGATCGTGGTCCACACCACGAGTGAGGCTTCCTCAAGCAAAGCGTAGACAGAAGGAACATCCTCAAAGCTGTTCATTAGCTCGCGCATACAGCGATCAGCCCCCGCCAGAAGCAGACCGCGTCGATCCAAGCCATCCGTAAGCTGCCGGACTGCCTGAATGTGGCTCCGAATTTCCTTCTGTAGAACGGCAATCTTCGTAGCTGCCGTGGCGTAATCGAGCATGCCCGTCAAAGTCATTTGACGAACGTTATGCAAATCAGTTTTTAGCGAGTCGATCTCGATTAAGAGGATCTTTCGTAAATCCTCCTTTGGGTACTTCTCTTGAACCCACGCGGTCAGATCGGAAATTGATCCTTCGTAACCAGGCTTCAAAAACCGAGCATAGAGGTAAGCCTCAATATCACTGGTGGAGTTCTTGGCGTAGTGCTTAAACGCATCCTGCTGGGATTTGTCTAACGAAGTAAGCCAAGAGCCAACAGTAGTGGAATCTCCGATGCTCGATTTAATCATGCAAAAGCGCGAGTACCTGCGAGTGCTTGGTTTGCACCAAACTGCTTGAGAGCAAGCTGACCCTTTGTAGCAGCTTTGGTACGTGCCAGGTCACCCAAGGTCCGAACTTTATCAAGCTGTGCAGCATTCTCGAAAGATTGAGCACCTAATGCGAGTGCACCCTCAGTAGAGGCACGCTGCTTGACGATGTCGTTAATCGTCTTGGCCATGTTGGAAGCAACGTCCCCGCGAAGCTGCTCTTGGTAAGACTTAACACCGATGTTGGTCTGACCTAATTGATTAGCAAGTTGATTCTGACCGGCAAGAGCTGCAGAACCAGCTTGGGCAAGAAACTGAGGAGCTTGAAGTTCAGTGGCAAGCCGCGCTTGACCCAAGTTATACAGGGTATCTAAGCCTTTACCGGAAGCATAACCAGCCACAGAAGCCTGAAGCGTGGCATCCTTCTGCGCACGCTGCAAAGCTTCTTGCAGAATGCTCAGCTGGGCGGAAGCTTTTGTGGTTGCCTCAGTACCGATAGCACTTGCTAAGGCACCCTGCAACAAGGTCAGACCTTGGAAGGCTGCGGTTAAGGGAGTGTTTTGAGCAGCGAGCTGTTGTGCATAAGCGGCAGAGGCATCACCGCCACCACCGCCGCCGCCGCCGCCGCCGCCGAATATACCTCCTATGAGGGCAGACCCGACACCCGTACCGAGGCCTGCACCGAGGGCAGAAAGAAAAGCCATGGCTTACTTAAGAACGGAGGCTGGAGTACCGAAACCTTGACCGCCAGCTGTTGCCAGCTGAGCAGCGGACTGAAGCAGAGCGCTATTGGGCATACCTGACTGGTAAGCCAGGTTCATCATGCCGAGACCCATTGCGGCATCTCGCTGAATTTGAGCTTGAGTTACACCCTGCCATGCGGCAATGGTCTGAAGTTCAATATCGCGAGAAGTCTTCTCACGCATTTTCTCGAGACCTGCAGCCTCCGCAAGTTGCAGCTGCTGCTTGTAAGTCTCTAATCAATTGCAGCTTTCTGGGGGTAGTACTCCCGAGCTTGTGCTGCTTCCTCTTTCTGCGCCTGAATAAGTGCACCCAGGAGGGCAGTGATATCCCCACCCGACACACCACCCGTGGGCAGATCTTGTTTCTTAGGCTCGTTTCCAGCGCTTGTACTAACGCTAGTTGTAGCTGGAGCTGTGTCTACAGAATCCTTCTTAACTTCAGGCTTAATGGTCTCACTGGTGTAGTAGTCAAGCCCTTCTTGGAGGGCTTTACCGAGGGGATTAAGACCTATGTAATAATTCAGAAGATCCATAGGTTCCATCAGAAAGCCCTCCCAACTTCACTCATAATAGTTCCATAATCGGGTCTATTTAAGGTAGAAGCAATACCTTGTTTGATTACCTCAGACAAAGCAGTATTGCCAGTTCCTGCGGCTTGAGCAAGAGCCGATTGAACCGCACCTTGTTGACGTAACTGTTCGATAGCGTACTCACGAGCACCAGCTTCGGCTGCCGAACGGCGAAGCTCTGACTCACGCTCCTGAATAATG
>Ga0099847_1000485_pt1 | contig 13539 bp, 37 predicted proteins | sample CB_VirMetaG_2_FD_78178 | JGI IMG/M metagenome (GOLD analysis project Ga0099847, IMG submission 78178) | Freshwater to marine saline gradient viral communities from Chesapeake Bay - CB_1504_2 Viral MetaG | ecosystem: Environmental > Aquatic > Marine > Coastal | place: USA: Chesapeake Bay...
CCTTTAAGACCTTGACAGTGTCAGTGGTGGATGATATGCTTGGTTTATCCCCAAAGAAAGGAATATCATGTCAAAATATGACATCACCGTAGAACTCTCTGGCATTGACAGCAACGCATTTTCAATTATGGGTGCCGTAACCAAGGCAATGCGACGTGCTGGTGTCTCTAGCGAAGAGCAAGACCAGTATTTCAAAGAGGCAAGGGCTGGCGATTATAATCAATTGTTGGCAACGACGATGGAATGGGTGGAGGTAGTCTAATGGCCGTTTACCATATCGCAGGAGAATACACTGAGTACTACGAAGCTTTTATTGAAGCGGACAGTGCAAATACCGCTCAGCAAATCTGGTACCAGAACACACACCGTATGCAAGCGGTCGACACCAATATTGATGTACATATTGAAGATGAGGACCTGAACGAAGAGCCCGATTACACCATGGAAGACTATGACCCCGATGGAGGAAAAATTGCCGTCTAAAAAGCAACAGCTGAAGGAGTTCGAAGTACTTGAATCTAAGGCCTACATCGTTCATGCATTTGATGAGGCACATGCATTGCGTAAGTTTGGTAACTATGACTATGTCTCTGAGGGAGATACATGGCCAGATGTACGTGAGCTAGGCCTTGTCAACATGAGCGGTACTGGACCAGCGATCGATCAATAGATTTCTCTGGGGGGAGAAATAGACCTAGGCATGTCTATCCTAAACTGCCGCATCCCCAGATATACGGCCGGCCCCCCAAAATAACAAATTGATAACACCTTTAAGATAAGCCTATTATAAGCTTGACTATGTCAGTGGTTAGGTGTATAGTTAGTTTAGTAAGCAAATAAAACCCCTAACGAAAGGTGTCTCATGGCACACGAACTAGAATCAGATAAATCATTCGCTTCATTCCGTCAGCCCGCTTGGCATGGTCTCGGTACTGTCTTTGAAGAAGAAGTCAGTACTAAGGAAATGCTAGAGTTGGCTAATCTTCATGAGTGGAATGTTCACTTAGAAGAAGTTGATGTTCCCGCTGGCTTCAACTCTGATAAGACATACAACTATGTCACACGCACCAATCCATTTGACCGTAGCCAAAAAGATATTCTTGGCGTGGTAGGTGAACGATACCGTATTCTTCAGAATGAGGAATTGTTTGACTTTGGAGATGCTCTGCTTGATGGTGGTGGTCGTTGGGAGACTGCTGGCTCTATCAAGGGTGGTCGTCAAGTCTTTGGCTCACTTGCTCTTGAGCGTGAGACTGTTCTCGACCCAACTGGTGTTGAGGATAAAATCAACTCTTATCTGTTGGTGAACACCTCACACGATGGCTCGATTGCTATTCAGGCAAGTGTTACGCCTGTTCGGGTTGTCTGTGCTAACACTCTGAACCTCGCTCTTGGAACTGGTGTTGGTCGTAACCGTAGTGTGAAACAGTCTTACAAGATTCGTCACACTCAGACTGCTAGCGGTAAAATCCAAGCAGCTCGTGAGGCTCTTGGTCTTGCTAATGTCTACCTTGACGCATTTGACAAGTTGGCTCAGGAGATGATTCAGCAGACAGTAACTCAGGACAAGTTCATGGAAATTGTCAATGCTGTCTACCCTATGCCTGATTTAGACAAAAAGGGTGCTAGGTCTAAATGGTCTAATAAAGTTGAAATGATTGAGGACATCTACAAGGGTGAGTTCAATAACACTATTGCTGGTACCGCTTGGGGAGTTCTCAATGGTCTGACCGAAAGGCTCGACTGGCACCGTTCAGCTCGTGGTAGTAAGGGTAACGAATCTATCCTAGCCTCTGCCTCTGGCTTTGACCCTATGATAAATGCTGAGAAGAATCGCATTCTCAATACCGTTCGCCAACTGACTACGGTATAGCCCGACACACCTAGGCAGGTGTCTAAACTGCCTACCCTTCGGGGATCTCGGAGCCGGCCCATTTTTATATATATACTATTAGTCATTATTATCTAATTAAGAAGGATCCTTAAAAACCCCAGGAATATTTGGGCGTGTCAGTGGTCGATGCTATTCTTGTTATATGGCAAAACACGAAGTAGTAAATGAAATACTAGAATACCTCGATGAGAGGCGACACGAAATATCTAATGAAATGGGTATGTTCGTTGAAGAAGGCTCTAATGATTACATAGAACTTGCAGCTATGTTTGATGTCTATGACCATCTTATTACTAAATTGGAGGATGACTACCGATGAGTGAAATGGAATTTCGTGAAGTAACAATCAATGCTCGTGTATACAGTGGTAGTGATGACCACGCTAAGCATGGAGTGTTTTGGGCATTGAGTGAAAGCGAACACATTGAATCTATTTTAATAGATGAGATTAAGATAGGAGACGAATAACCGTGATGTCAGTGGTGGATGGTAGATTAGTAGTAGAGGATGTATGTAAACTGTGTGCCCTCGAAAAAGAATTCTATCTATTAGATAGGATATGCGAAGATTGTTGGGAAGGGATGAGTAATGTCAGAGTATAAGCGAGTACTAATCAAATGGAAAGATGAGCCTGATGATTTGTTTCTTACTACTATCTGTGTAGATGGTGAATGGACAGAGGGTGAAGATGATGAGAATGTGTTTTTCTATTTCTCTACCCTCGAAGAATTCGAAGATGCTAAGAAACAAGATAATGATTTAGAGTTTGTCATTGTAGAGGAGGAAGTCAATGGTAGGTAAAGTTGTTGTTGAGGTAGAAGGTGGTATTGCTTATGTTGTATCTAAACCAGAAGATGTAGAAGTTATCATTAGAGATTTGGATGAGGAAAATGCCAGGTAGAGAAAGCGATTACGAGAGAGGTTTTATTCGTGGGGTATCTGCAATGATGAATCTTATCAGTTCTGATAAGGTCAAAAGACTTGACAAATCCAATGTTTTACAGTATGCTAGAGAACTAGTCGAAGCACAAAAGGAAGAGACTAATGTCCCCCAAAGATAGTATTATTAGTTGGTCAGAGTGGGAAGATAAGTATAAACCACTCCATCAAGATATGCTAGATTATTCTAGCGAGGCACAGGAACTTGCTGGTGAATCCGAAGAGTCTGTCAAGCACGTCTGGACTGTTGTAGATAACAATCCTAATAGTGTTTATCTAGATGTTCTTCCTGGATACCGCGTGTTCAATCGTTTAGGTTATTTCGTTACCGCCGAGAAGTGGGAAGATGTAGATATGGTGGTGAGCAATGACCCATCATATTCATAACTATATTGGTAATGATTCTATTCCTGGATTTAGTGAATGTGAATGCGGCAGTGCTAAGTCTGTAATCATGGGAGAGGTCAAATATGTATAAAAATACAATGGAGCTAGAGCCCGAAGAGATTTGGAATGCTTGGCAAGAGTGGAAGGATGGAGATGACTCCGCATTATATGATAGCGGCTGGACTGATGGAATCAATGAATGTATTAAGATACTTAAGAATGTTGCGGCACAACCTGAATTAAACAGACTACCATCAAGCTTTACCGTGTCAGTGGTCACTGCTACACTTAGAAATATACTAGAAGGAGAAGACTGATGTCTACAATAGCAATTCCAATGTCCGCATACAAAGTTGTATATAAATATACTGTAGGAAAAACAGAATGTCCTAATCATAAAGGTGCGTTTGATTGTACCCCCTTTTGTAATCTATGTGAAGGAGAGCAGGAGTACTAATGATAAACGATAAGTTCAGTGATAAGGAATATTGGCAGGGTGTATTAGAAACCTGTGAATACTTTCGTGATGAGTTAGGGTTCGAAGACGCAACTGATACATCTTTATATCAGCAAGCAACAGAGGAGTTGGCACTAGTATGAATGACCTAGTAAGCAATAAGATTGTATTTGAGGTTGAGTTTGACAAAGAAGTTTGGGCAACCATGAATCGTGAAAAAAAGAATCTGTGGATTGATGATGTAACAGATTCGATAAACGAACATGCAAGAGTAAGTAGTGTAATGTCAGTGGTGAATGATAGGGTAGAGCTATGAAAGATGAATTCGAAGAAGCAATGCAGAATGTACTCGACTATGGTATGAAAGCCATAGATAACCTTACCGCCGAAGACTTGGCAAAAATTCAAATGATGTTTGAAGGAGTAGAGTAATGGGTGACCGTGCTAACGTAGGAATCAGAACAAGCAATAACAATACTATCTTTCTTTATCTTCATTGGGGAGGAATGGATAGGCATGAGATTGTTGCTAAAGCTATTTCAGAGGCAATGCTTAGAGAAAATGATGAGTCATACTTTACACGTATCTTTGTTTCAAGAGTGATTGACACTGATTGGGATAAAGAAACTGGTGTAGGTATGGCTATCAATGAGTTGCCTAGTAGCGGAGACGGATACGACGTACCCGTCTATGACTACACTAATAAAACTATTAGTATCCACCAAGAGGATTGGACAGATGGTACTGGTGGACTTGCCCATTACATCTCAGAGGTGTATGATAGAGATGAGTACCTTGCCAAATTTGCTGTTAGAGGAGTTGGAGCACATGTCTGAAACAATTAGCCTAAACAATAGTATAGTTACTAATAACTACGACCTAAACATTTGGGATAGGCGAGGGTATGAGACTGAGTACCAGGAAGAAGGATGGGAAATCAGTGTCTATCAGTATCCATACATTGGTGCCTCATATGGTAGTGGTACATTTATGGAAGACCTCACCATCACCCTTACCCCGACAGAAACGAAGAGGTTGACTCTTGGTTGGGGGCCAGACCTAGGTGGAGACTATTGCGAAGACAGTGATTTCTGGTTAGATAAAGATACATTCTTCCATACCTACACAGACATTCCTGAGCGGGTAGCAGGACTGCTAAAGGCATTGCCTGAGTATGAGCAGATTGACGCATTCAGGGAAGTAGGGTAGAATGGGGGATATGGATAACGAACAGCTTACAAAATCTTATGACCTAAATATAGTCAATGAGGAAGGTTCTGGAAATGACAAAAACTGGGTTATAGAAATATATGAGTTCAGGCTGGAAGTGAATAGGGAAAACCCAGAATACTCCCAAGAGTTCTCATACAGCAGAAAAGAAGATGGTAGGTTTATGCTAACCCAAGAAGAAGCAACGGCTTTGTCTTTGGGGTCGAGCGAAGGCTATTCTGATAAGGATTATTTTTGGGTAGATACAGATAACTTTTTTGATTTCTATAAAGATATTCCTGAGAGAGTTTTAGACATTCTTTCTAACTTGCCAGAATACAAGATGGAGGTGGTGTTTGTCTAAAGCACATAAACAAACAAGAGAAGAAACAATCACCGCAAAGTTGATTGACCTACTTTCTGACCTAAGAACTGACCTTGATATGATTGGACTTTACTTTGGAAGGTATGCTAGGCTAACAATCTACAAAAGACTAGAACACATATATGAAGTAGCAAGACACCACAGAGAGAACGAAGATAATAGAGAGGCTCACAATGAGTACATCAGAAACATCAACAACTAACCAAGCTCTCGACTCTCTAGCCTCTATCGTAAGATAGTTGGCTAGGGGGGCCGGCTAAAAATATCACAAAACCATAACAATGTCAAATCCTATAATAAAAACATTTACGAAGGGCATTACGAAATCCCACAAAGTTTACTGATATACTATAGCTATAACTATTAAGGATATATATGGAAGATAATGATCAGACTGGTACCCCGTTCGATAAGCGTTGTGAGATCCTAGCAGAGCTATGGATGTATAGCAGGGATGATGTTAAGCTTAAAGACTTCTTTCAATACAATGATGTAGGTCTGCCTGCTGCTTGGTTAATAGATGAAGAGTTAGTTACTCCTACCCCTCCGTTGATGTTACTTATATCAGAGAGTTTTGATGTCCTATTAACTGCCCTGGAGATCAAAGAGGACACCGGGTTCGACTCTATTGATGATTTATTTGTAGGATAGCATTACGAAGAAGTTTGCAAAATCGTGAATATTCGGGTATACTATATGTACCAGGGTATCCTGTATAACTACATATCCCCATAACAATTCAAATAACTTTCATAGTGATTGTATATAGAGGGATATGAGAGATAGTTGTATAGGTACCCTGGTTTTATGAGGAGAGACATGACATTTCTATTTATATTATCAACTATACTCATTGGGGTATGGGTAGTCATCAAAGCTGAGTAAAAAAGGTATTACGAAGAGCCTTTTAAAATCGTGGGAAGTTTCAGGGTATCAGATAAGTGTTACATATCCCCTATAGTACCAACACTTAATGAGCTAAGTGTTGGTTAATTCATTTCCCCTGATTTTTAAATATATTAGATAGTTTTATATATATTTAGTTATTTTATTAAGGATATTTGGATATTTTTCAGGGGTATTTCCTGATCAAATCATACACATTATCCCCTATATAAGACCTTATACTATACATTTGATATTAAATGTGCGTGATAGAACACATTATATATCCTGATATATCATTACGAAGAAGGGAAGGAAATCGTGGAAGTTATTAAGTTGTTTAATTATATAGGCTCAAATACCCATTAAACAAACCCCAACCTATCTCCAATCATCATATCAACATACTGGTAACACGTATATCCAAGTTATCCACAGGTTATCCACAACATGTGTATAGAATTGTGTATAACTTTCGGGGTATCAGAAGTAGTTGGATATCGGGCTATGAGGCTATTGGGCTAATGAGGCATAGCTCATACGGGCTGTATTCCTTATATAGGTGTTTTATATAGGGGTAATTGTGTCTTCATTTGATCCCCCGAAAAAATAATTGTCAATTTGCGATCTATACGAATATCTGCTATCCTGATACCATGTTCGCAAAGATACTTCTTGTATGGTTAACTTTTGCTGTTATGTTATGGGCCATGTTGGCTGCTGTCCTTTTTGAGAAGCACATCAAGATATTCAAAGAGTCTCTAGAAAAAGAAGAGATCGTAGCTATGTCTGTATACTAAGGTATATAGTAATGGGGAGCATCTTTCTTGATGCCCCCCATTTTTTATCCCTAGTAAGGATAGCTTATTGAACTGGATTAGCTCTCCACTCAAGTTCACGGATCTCTTCATCAAAAAGCCCATATACTTGATCTTCAACTTCGCTCCAGATATCATTCACAGTTGCAGAGAACTCCTTGCCCTTAAAGTACTCATCGTATTTTTCTGCTGCTTTTTCTAGCAAAAATTCTACCTGAGCTACTGTTCTAAACATAACAACCTTTTCTTTGAGTTTGCTAGATAGAAGCTCAGCTGCTTCTGACCTATCCATAAACTCTTCGATCATTTGTGTTGTGATACTATCTAGTGTTACCTGTGTCATTTCTCTCCCTTTTCATTTTGTTTACGTACTCGCCATGCAGCAATGTTAAAGATACCAATAAATACCACAAAGGCAATGGCACCAGTTAACACTCCATTAAGTAAGATTTCTAACATACTCTCTCCATTCTATGTATTTCTATTATAGCCATTACGAAGGCATTTGTCAATACCCTGGCATATTATAGATATTGCTCCTTTGGAGCAGGTTAATTCTATTTACCGCCGAACTTTAAATTCATATTATCGCGGAGACTTTTTATCCTCGATAAGCTCTAATAGTTTTTTTGTCCAAATCAAAGTGCCTAGCTCATCACGAGTAGGATCTTTCACACCAGCATCATGTAGCTCTTTAATAATTTTAATTACTTCTAGTCTGCCAACGGTTATTCCTACTTCGTATGCAGAGTTCTCTAGGCTATCTACTTCTTCTGCTGTAAATGTTTTTTTCATTTCTCCCCGTGCCTAAATGTTGTTTTCAGGATAAATTCCATATTCTCTTCGTGATCTGCCCACAGTCTTTCAATTGTGTCTGTCAATACCCTATCCCCGTTTTTACGATGCTCTTTAAGATGACTAACCATATCTTCTGTATCGTATGCTCTGTAGTTGCCCCAGACATCTTGTGTTTCTACAATGCTACACGCACAGCAAGTTATATACCCCGACACATCGAGGTAGACATAAACATCTGCTTCACCAAATCTAGAGTAGCTCATGATAAACTTCTACACCAATATACCAGCATAGGATATCTATTGTTAATGATCTATCGTAATGACAATAGTAAATGCCAATACCCCAGTGATCTGTCGTCCCAGCATAAAATCGTACCTTATCAAAGAGAACAATAGCTTTAGATAATCCCCAGTCGGTATTGTCTATTTTAAACCATTCTTTTTTCATTTGCTTTCCTCGATCTTTTTAACTGGCAGGCCTCTGTTCGATGCCCTCCAAACAGACGGGCTGTGGTTTTCTTCTACGCCTTGCTTAGCGTATCTGTCTTCGTATAATCTAAGAACGTGGACACAAGGATCTGAGCCCTCTTCGAATTCTTTATCCTCTTCTGGTGTCAGAGGTATGCCATCGTGTGTTTGGCATACAGGTGGACCAACCCATCCTTGGATATACCCCTCTTCAAGCCATTCTTCAAAATTTGCTGTCATCTCTACCCTCCCAGGCTGCCTGTATAAACTCTTGCCAACCCATATCCTCTAGCTGATTTTCCATTTCCGATATGCTTACGTCAATTCTTGCGACTTCTGCAATAAGAGCTATTTGAGATGGGGCAGATAAGGTGTGCCCGTGCTTTTCTAGATCTTTCCAAATGGCATCTTTGCGCATTTGCATCTTTTCAATTAGTTCTTGTATCTTTTCACCGTTCATTAAAGGTCCTCCAGACTAAGTTCTTCCCCCACGTTTGCGGGGTCATAAATAAAGGCCAAAAGCTCAGCAACACCACGATACATTTTAGCCTTAGTGCCACTACCACTCTGCATCTCTTGTTCAGACATTATATGAAGAACACGCTGAACTCTTTCTCTTTCATCAGTGTTGCCCTTATTATATCCTTCACGATAGCCTTCATTATAATGCTCTGCAACATCAAACGTACCTTCATCATAGCCATTGCTATGTGCCTTATCGGCATACCTTTCAATTTCTTTAATAATCTTTTTCATTCCCATACATATAATATTACAGCATTACGAGATACTTGTCAATACTCCGAAACAATCTGGTAGACTATAAGTATGAAAGCGCAATGCGAAATCTGTCGTGATATTCTTGACACAAAGGGTGAGCTTCTTGTCTGTAAGTGTAAGAAATCTTATATCCTTTTAACAAAGGATTCTTTTACCTTTGGGGGATACCTTCGAAGAATTCCAAAGGAACCAGAGGAAGGGTAGTTGGGCTGCCCAGACTGCGGAGCAGATCTATACTATTCCGTAATGGATGATAGAGAGCATAAAGATTACGTTCACATCTATGAAATGTGTATTCATTGTGGATTCCGAAAAGCATTTGTAGATTATAAAGATGTTGACACTGGACCCATAGACTGGTCTGGCATAGAGCATTGACAATAGTATAAACCTATGGGAAAATTGTCTAGTGATCAATAAAAAGAAAAACAAAATCCTAGACAGCATAATTAAGGATTTGACATCTGATAGGCTTTTGTGGAATAATAAGCTTAGCAAGATAAACATCAAAGACGTGCATAAATCTTATTATGTTATGGGCGTCATCGGTGGATTGATTATTGCAATTGAATTCTTGAAGGGAAGAAAAGATGTTTGAATTTGATGAAACAAAAGTACCAGAAGTTCTATTAGAATCTTCTTGGGGACTTACTGATGGATTTATTAATGATGTATATAAGGCTGGAAACTGGTCTTTTGAAACTTCTGAGGAAGCTGATATTAACTATGCAGAATCTGCTATCTATGCCTGGATTGCTTGGCATAACTTTTTGCAGACACTAGAAGGCAAAAGAGAAGAGTCTTGAGCGAAAAAGCTCTTGCTATTCTTGCTAAATCGTATAACTATTACCTTGAACAGGGAGACATTCCAATTGTTAGGGCCATCTGGGAAATAATTAAAGAGATTAAGGATACTGATGGAGTATGAAAGCTTTTTAAGAAGAGCTAGGGCAGAAGGCTGGAGAGATCCCGTCCAAGTTTCCATTCTTGAAATAAAAGCTTACGAAGCTGGGACATTGATGGAAAGGAAAAGGGTGCTGTCAATCTTTAAAGATGTAGAAGAAGGCCAAGCAATGCGTTCAATGGATATCTGGCGGTATATTTTTAAGATCAGAAACCCAAACAATAAGGTATAATGGTTTTGTGGCCGTAGGTATTAGCCGTTACTGACACAAAGGATAACTTAATTTTGGCAAACTCCGCAACTGAAGCTGCACGGAAGCGTGAAGCTAGAGATAGAAACAAAGACTATATTCGTGACATTAAAGATCGAAGTGTCTGTGCAGATTGTGGAGAGGCTTATCACTTCAGCCAGATGGATTTTGACCACGTAGATGGTAAGAAAAAGCATAACCTTGCAAGGTATGCTAACTCAGCAGTTAGTATTAAAACAATTAAAGAAGAAATTAAGAAGTGCGAAGTTGTCTGTGCTAACTGTCATAGGTATAGGACATGGCTTCGTACGCAATCTTAGTGTATAATTAGTATGAGGAGATATTATGGTAGTGTATGAGACATACCCCCCGAAGGGTGAAGAAATGGAAGAAAAAATGGTTGTAGGACAAACAGAAATTGCTGAGCCAGTTATTAAGATTGCGGCTAAGCCAGTAAAGAGAAGGACTCGTAAGCCATCTGACCCAGTTGCTAAGGCAAAAGATGTTGAGCAAAAGCGTAAGGCCAAGAACTATGATAAGCAAGAATCTATCCGAGCACCGAAGGTTCAGATCGACCAGAAGCTAGTTTTATGGTCTTGGATCATTGGCATTGGTATTGCTTTTATTTCTTCTGCCATTGTTTCTTTTAATGGTATTACGGCGGTAGCTGTGTTTGTTGGGCTTAGTGCCAGCTGGATGGCTGGACTATTCTTCTTCTTTATTGAGCTGATGTACCTGTTGTTCTTGGTTGCTTACCTTGTTCTATCATCTAGGATTGATGAAGATGGAGAAAAGGAAAAGACTGCTGGAGCTATCTGGGGGATGATTGCCTTTGGTGGCATTGCCGTATTGGCTAATGGATTCCACACCTTTGATTTTTGGGACTGGAGCCTATTAGAGCCTAGAATGTGGGCTGGAGTTATCCTTAGCGTCTCGGCACCTATCGCTATCATTTCAGCAAGCAAGATGGCTTCAAGGGTTGTGTTTGCTAAAGCTATTAGTCTTTAAGTTCCCAGCCATATTCATTAACTAAGGTTCTTAAGAAGTCTGCTTTGTCTGGCGTACCGTTATTTGCTTTGTCCTTCATTATTTTTTTATACAATGCATTAGGGTCTGAGCCACCAATGTGGATATTGCCTAACGGAACATACTTTAGCTTCCAACCACGAACATGTTGGGCAAAATAGGAAAGCCACAGATCTTCCATCAAGTATACTTCATCTGGATGCTTAAATAAGTTATCATCTAAAAAGATTGCTGCGTCTACAATAGATGCCGCAGTGCCACAGTAGTGTATTGTGCTTAAATTATCAAATACCTTTTTCCTGTGCCTGTAATAATCCTGACCATTATTTGAAAATCTCCAGGCATACGCAGAGCAATAGCTATTTGGCTCATAGGTTGCCAAAGCTTCTTCAACGTGCTTTTCAGATATCGTCACGTCATCATCTATAAATAGAATTATATCTGTCCCAGACTTTGCCAGATCCCTTGCTATGGTCATTCTTCTATATGCGTGGTATTCGTTGCTATCGTGTGATAGAGTTATGTTTAGTTTATCTGAGAAGTACTTTGCATATTTCTCTACCGCTGGCTCTGCCCTTTTACTAGAATTGCTCACATACACATCAAAATCTTTATACGTCTGATCGCATAGTGTCATTAACGTTTTCTTTAATGACTGAACTCTTTGCCAGGTTAATAACACAATTGTAATTTTCATAAGCTATCTATACAATATTACCATGCTAACCAATATGGTATCATGTAGGTAAGGAAGAGGTTTATATCAATTGGCAAACATCGCGTTTTTAGGTAACTTTAAAGTTAATTTCAGCTCTGAATCACACCACGTTAAAAGCTTAAAGGCTTTAGGCCACAAAGTTATAAGGTTGCAGGAGCAACACAATACAAGTCAGGATATACTTAAAGCAGCCTTAGACTCAGATCTTTTTATTTGGGTACACACTCACGGATGGGAAACTCCTGGAAATCTTGGAATGGATGTTGTTCTTGCCGAACTAAAACAAAAAGGTATTCCGACGATGACATACCATTTAGACTTGTGGCTTGGATTGAAAAGAGAACAGGATTTAGAGACAGACCCAATTTATAAAAACATTGGGCATTTCTTTACCGTAGATGAACAGATGGCTAAATGGTTTAATAAAAATACATCGGTCAAGGGGCACTACATCCCTGCTGGAGTATACGATCAAGAGTGCTACTATCAAGCTACTGCCAAAAAGTTTGATGTTGTTTTTGTTGGTAGTAAGGGGTATCATCCCGAGTGGCCATACCGTCCAAAACTTATTGAGTGGCTAACAAACACCTACCAAAGAAGGTTTAGGCACTATGGTGGAGATGGCATGGGAATAATGCGTGGAGAACACCTCAATACTTTATATGCTAGAACAAAGGTTGTTGTTGGAGACACTCTGTGCCCTGGCTTTACATACCCCAGCTATTGGTCGGACAGAGTCTATGAAACGCTTGGTCGTGGTGGATTTATTATTCACCCTTACATCGAGGGAATGGAAAAAGAGTTTACTGATAAAGAACACTTAGTCTTTTATGAATACAACAACTTTAAACAACTAAAAGAATTAATCGACTACTACCTGGAGAACGACGAAGAGCGTGAAAAGATTCGTCTTGCTGGTCATAACTTAGTTAAAAATAATTATACCTATAGGCATAGATGGGAAACAATTCTTAAGGAACTTAATGTTGGATAAGCCCAAGTCCTTTCTTCTTAGTTTTGAAGGATTGTGTTTTGCTAATGACAAAGATGACTTTGGATTTGTTGAAGAGGCTTTTAATAAAAACAATATAGAGATTCTAAAAGTTTTTTCTTTGCCCAAGATAGATAGAGCATTTGTTGTATTGTCTGGATCCGATTTGGCTGGGATGGAAAAACTTGTTTCTAATGAGCTTCTGTCTATTAATAAAGTAGTATTATTTATTACGTCTGATGAGTGTGGTGAGTTTGATGTTGAAAAAATTCATCACCCCAACATTATAATTTGGAAACAGTACCCGTATAGGAGGCATAGGAAATACTTTAAAATGCCAATTGGTGCCCCAATGACAATGAAAAAGGATATTCCAGAATATACAAGCAAGACAAACGAAGTGTTCTTTGCTGGACAAATAACTCACGGGAGAAGGCGGCAGTTAGCAAAAGCTATAAAAAATTTGAAAATAGATAATTATTTGGCGACTCCTGGTTTTATGCAGGGGGATCCAAGAAGCATTTACTATTCTAAAATGATTTCCTCAATGGTTGTTCCAGCCCCTGCTGGGATAGCTTCAATAGATTCTTTTAGATTCTATGAGGCATTAGAGATGCTAGCCCTTCCG
>Ga0099847_1000487_pt1 | contig 13520 bp, 3 predicted proteins | sample CB_VirMetaG_2_FD_78178 | JGI IMG/M metagenome (GOLD analysis project Ga0099847, IMG submission 78178) | Freshwater to marine saline gradient viral communities from Chesapeake Bay - CB_1504_2 Viral MetaG | ecosystem: Environmental > Aquatic > Marine > Coastal | place: USA: Chesapeake Bay...
AACATCTTTTTATTCTCAAGCTGCAAATGCAACAACCATTCAAATATCACCTTTAACTATTGGTGGTACATCTTGTGATAACTCTGCATGTCAACATCCATCTTGTGATGGTACGTGTATGCCTGAGCTTGTTCAAGCTGTATACAAAACAAACAATGAGATTGCAAGATCTTACAGGTATGATTACTTACTTAGACCAGGTAATATATCTGCAAGAGAACAATGTGATGTAAATTATAGAAGTGATTGGAATAACTTTGCACCTCCTGTACGTGAGTTTACTCCTGGTTCATCAAGCTATGATAGCTTCGATATTAGAGACAATAAGTTTGTAACCAACTTTAGACATGCTGTGATCCATTTGCTCTTTTATTCTACAGATTATGACGATACTGGTAATCAAATGATACCAGATAACTATAGGATTTCAGAATATGTTGAGGCTTTTATTAAGTATAAAGTATTTGAAACGTTAACTAATCAAACTAATGATGAAACGTTTAATCAGTTACAATCAAAGTTAGCTTATTATAAGCAACTTAGTGATGAAGCTTGGATAATGGCCTTTACTGAATCTAAGAAACAAACATCTTGGGAAAAGCAAAGAAGAATTAAAAAAGATTTAAATAGGTTCAATAAGTATGAACTTCCTAACCGAACTAACAGATACGGTAGAAGACGCAATAACTAAGAGCTATGGCTGAAGATAAGAAGAAAAAAGAATTAGGAAACATAAGACTTAATGCTAATAGTGCTCAAGGAGGTTTAAACTTAGATAGCTCTACTAGTCAAGTTGGACCAGGTAAGGTTACTTATGCTCTAAATGCTGCTGTTGAGAACTTTGACGATAATTCTGTAAGTTACCAAAATGAATTAGGTAATGAGTTGTGTCTTAAGTTTCCAGCAGGATACAAGCTTATTGGTCAACATTATATTCAGGAAAAAAGAAAACACATATTTTTTCTAGTTAATTCTATTTCAGAACAAAGTGAGATTGGGTTTATGGATAATAACGATTGTAAATATCAAACGTTAGTAAACGCCCCTTGTCTAAACTTTAACATAAAAAATACTATTCCTAAAGTTGTACATAGAATAACTAACTGTACTACAGAGATATACTGGACAGATGGAGTTAACCCAAGACGTTATTTAGATATTGAAAACATCCCTTACAAACTTGTAGGAGGTACACCTAGTTGTGATCCTGTATATGGTGATGAATTAGACTGTAATCAACTTAAGCTTCAACCTAACTTTTCTCTTCCTCAGTTAGATATTGTAAGAGTAGATAGTTCTGGTAACTTAGTTGCTGGTACATATCAATTTGCAATACAATATGCAGATGCATCAGGAAACGAACTTACTTCATATTATTCTATAACTAACCCACTTCCTATTGCTGATGAAGATATAGTATCAGTTAATTTTAACTATCCTGTAGGAAAGTCTATTGTTGTAGGTGTGTCTAACCTTGATCTAACTGGTCAATTTCAGTATTTTAATATAGCTGTAATAAAAACAATAAATAACATTGCTTCGGTAGAACTTGTTGGAACATATAACATTGAGGAGATTACCAAAGAAATAACTTATACAGGAGCTAATCAAACCCCTATACAACTTTCTACATTAGACATACTTGAAAAGTTTCCTTATTACGATATAGCTGATGATGTTACTGCTGTACAAGATGTTATTGTTTGGAGTAATCTTACTTCTATAGATAGAACTAACTATCAATCAATTGCAACAAATATAAACTTTCAGTGGGAGACATATAGAATTCCACCAGGTGAAGATTACTCAGATGAGTTAAATGCTACAGACTTACGTGGATACATGCGTGATGAAGTGTATGCATTTGAGCTTGTATTTTTATTAAAGAACGGTAAGCAAACAGATGGTTTTCATATTCCTGGTAGAGTAAGTAATGAAACAGATATTATACCTATACCTGATACGAATCATGATTTTATAGGTGAGCCAGAGTATTCAGAAATTACTTCTGTTCCATACTATACTTATAATGTTTGTGGTAGCGATAGCTTTCCATTTCCTAAATCTAAGTTTTCATATACAAATCTTGAAGGTGAAACACAAATAGTTATTTTAAGGGGTGAAAATGATTGTATTGAAGTTAATTCTTTATCTCAACCAGTATATATATCAGGAAACTCTATAACAATAGACATTGTAGGAGTTGAACAATATATTGATGTTGAAGTTGGATATTCACCTCAATGGAAGATTTATAATACAGGATCTGTAATAGGATTCTCTGAAGATTATAATCCTAATGCACGTAATTATAAAGGTCCTTACCAATATGGTGAATTATCTTATTGGGAATCTTTAGAAGAGTACCCATGTAATGATGATATTTGGGGTGATCTAGCAGGACAAAAAATTAGACATCATAAGTTTCCAGATGTATTAGTAAGTCCAATTATTGAGAATGGTCCAATAATAAAAGATGATCCTGTAGACAATGGTGAAATTTTTTCTGATGGGGAATGGTTGCAAGTAAGCTATAATGAAAGTGATGAATCTCAGGATCCTCTAGAACTTATAGGTTCTACTACTTATAATGGATCTGTAGTAAAAATAGATTTTGGAAGTGCTGATATTGGATTGAGTGATCCACAAGTTCGTGTAACAGTTTCAGTACCTTCTGGAGATTCATACTCTGCAAGAGTAGTAAATGCAAATAATGGAGATGTACTAGCTTCATTACCTACTGGTTCTGGACAAAGATATATTTATGGAAGTCAAAATGGATATCAAGACTTATTTCCAGATGGTGAATATATAGTAGAAATTCTTTCTGATGAATTAACACTTCTTTCTCAAGTTGCTGTTAGTTGGTATGTTAGAGCAACCTTTAGAGATGAGTTTGGTGTAGACTTAAATTATACAGCTTCTATAACTACAGGTCCAGTTGATCCAAACGTTGTACCAAGAATTAGTTTAATTCAACCTGAACTTCGTGATGATGGTATTTTTCCAATTGGAATAAGAGTAGATAACAATCAGATAAAATCATTAATAGCATCTTCAAATTTAACAGCAGAACAAAAAGCTGATATAGTTGGATTTAAGATAGTAAGAGGTGACAGAGGTACTAATAGATCTATTGTTGCTAAAGGTATGCTTAGGAACGTAAATAAGTATACTAGAGAAGAGCAAGATTACTATTACCCAAATTATCCATATAATGATTTAGCAGAAGATCCTTTTATTTTAAAAAATAACAATGCTTATTACGATGAGGCTGTACCTTGGTTAGTTACTTGTGAGTTAATAGATCCAGCATTGGACTATGCAGTAATTCAATTTCGTGACATTAACACAAATAAATATGCAGAGAAGTGCATTGAGAAAGGTGAAACTATTGAATTCTGCTCAACAGAAAAACCTACAACATTAAAAGGTAGATGTGAAATTGGTCCTGGTAACTATGAGGTTTATTATGGTGATGCTAATAACGGTATTAATAATGGGTATAGATACAACTGGACTACTCCCTTTACAAATGATAATACATTTGATGAGTTTTTACAAGAATGGTTAAGTAGTGGAGAAAGTATATATGTGAGAGTTTCTACAGGTGGTCCATATCCATATGCTACAGATTACAACAATGACAATAGAGACTCACGTCTACAAGAATCTATTGAAATGCCTATTGGTCAAGTTACTACAAATAAAAGAGGTAGAATATCTACACTAAATTGTACAATACCAGTACCTCAAGATCCTATAAAATCAGAAAGTGCTAATAGACAAATATTTAACTCTCCTGAAACATCTTTTGGACAACCTTTCTTAGGTGGTGTACTTAAGTTAGAGAGTGTAATGTTTGGAGCTGGTAAAGCTCACTTTGTAGAAGTTAAAGATAATGCTAAATATAAACTGCTTTCTAAAGAAGCCCAACAAGATGCTTTAGAAAGTTCTGAAGAAGTTGCAGCACTTTCAGCAGACTTTAATGCTGGGGCAATGTTTACAGTGTACCAATCGTATCTTACAATTTATATAAATGGTATTACTAGAAGAAACTATGGAATGTCATTTAACTCTAGAGCTAGTTATGATTACTCTTTTGATATTGAAAATAGTGCATCATTAACGTTAAGTCCTCAAGATGTAGGTATTAAACAAAGAGAAATTGATATTTCTAGATACTTAATTCCTGGAGTTCAATCATTAGGAAAAGATGAGTTAGATATTAATAATTGGAATAGAGAAAGTTCTGTGTTTGTTAAAACAGAAGATAAGGATGAAACAGTTCCTCCTCTACCTCTTCCAACAGATACTCCTACTATAAATCCAACTGGTGACCAATCTGAAATTTTTGATAACTCTAGATTTACAATTACTTCTAATCCTGGTACTGGTACTGAATGTGGAAGTGGTACATGTGCTACACCTGCTAAAGAAAGAGATATTTCTGTACTTTCTTATTATGCATCAATGAAGAATATAGTTCCTAATCAATGGGGACAAATATATTCTTACCAAACTATTGATACAGGGTATCAAGAAATAATTCCTAGTTTATTTGCATCTCCTATTGGAGAAGATACAGGTATTGTTTTTGGTGGGGATGTGTTCATCTCTAAGTTTGCATATAAAACCAAACTTCCTTTCTTTATTGACAACAGAGTAAATGCTCCTGATGACAGTGATATATTTTATGATGAAATAGGTAATGTAGGATATCCAAAATATTGGCACTCAGCAAGATCTATACTAGAAGATTATATAGTAGAAGGTACTGTTCCTATGAGAAATATAATTTCATACAAAGCTCACAACTTTGATTGTGCTACTGATCCATCAACTATTGCAAATGGTTCAGCTAGAACTTTCTACGATGGATATATGTATAACTTTGCATACGGTGTTCCTAGCTTTTATTGTGAAAGTACATATAATACAGATTTACGTCAAGCATTTAATAATAAAGAAGGAGATTTCTGGCCACATGTAAGTTCAGGAATACCTGATGATTGGGTACAAGAAACTAATGTACCTATTGCTCAGGATAATACATATTATTATAATGTAACATTCTCTAAGCAGAATAAAGAAAATTCATTTTCACACCTTCCTGCTGATTGGAAAGATGATGAATGCTTTACTAATTACCCATTTAGAACTATTTATTCTGATCCAGCTTCAACAAATGCTGACAATAGAGTAAATAACTGGTTAGTATATAGAGCACTTTCCTTTTTTGACTTTCCTCAAAACTTTGGAAACCTTACATCATTAGATGGTATTCAGAACAAAGCAATACTTGCTCGTTTTGAAAACAAATCATTACTGTATAATAATCTATTAACAATTGATACAAGTAACCCTCAAGCAGCTTATGTTGGAAATCCTAGATTATTTAATGGGGCTCCACCAATTGATTATGCTGAAACAGACCTTGGTTATGTAGGATCTCAAAATAAGTTTTTATTAAAGATACCACAAGGTCAAATTACAGCTGATGCTAAGAGAGGTCAAATATTTATAATAGCTGGTCAAGCTGTTGATTTAACTTCGTTTAATTCTGGAGTAAATAAGTTCATGAAAGATGAGCTTCCGTTTCATATACTTAGATTTTTTCCTAATGTAGAAACAGACAATGCTTTTAGTGGTATTGGTTTACATGGTGTATACGATAGTAAGTTTGATAGAATAATCATTACTAAACTTGATTATGCTCCTTTGTTAGATTCTATAGCGTACGATGAAGAAGGTGACTTCTTTTATAATAGTGTAAGACGTGGAAGAACACCTATATCACTACACAACGAAAAGTATTTCTGTAATAAGTCATGGACAATGTCTTATGACTTTAATATAAAAAGCTGGATATCTTTCCACTCATACCTTCCTAATTTTTATATAGCAGATAATGCTTTCTTCTATTCAGGAAAGAATGATTGTTGTGATCTTAATTTTGATGTTATAGCTGGAGAAGTAGGACCTGTAATACCTATTACTACAACAAGTACATCAACAAGTCCACCGTTGTTTACTACAACTACAAGTACAACTCAACAAGCAGATTGTGAAATAGGAGATGGCACATTTACTATAACAAATTGTACATTAGTAGGAACTGCAACAATAGTTATTCCTCCAACTACAACAGCATGTTCAAGACCTTCTGGCTTAATAAACAGTTCTTTATTAGAAGGTTACCAAGTAAATTTAGATCCTCCAGTAGTAAGTACAGGTAGTTCTACAGATGCTTGTAGTGCAGCAGCTTTAGTCTTTGGAGACCCTCAACCATCAAGAGTTCCTACACTTAGAAGTTTTATGTATAATTCTTCAGATGGTTTAAATGTAGGTACTGTTCTTTATGATGGTGCAGGAATTGATTGCACTCTTGTTCCAGATGGTTGGTATTCTACAGAAAGCACTTACCAAAATGGTTTTAATGCTTATGTATTTAATGTAGAAAATGGAGTTATTGTTGACACTGAAATTTGTGTACCGTTAGAATGTAATCAGTATGATGTTACTGGTCCATTTAATGGAGGATATCAAGCTTGTGAAACAAATGAATGGACACCATTAAATGTAGCAATTGGTGTAACAGTTAGCGTTTGCTCAAATCAACCAATACCTGGAGCAACATTAGTTATACCTTCATCGTGTCAAACCTAATATATTAAAATGGCAAATACAAAAACAATATCAATAAGAGTTGTATCATCTGGTAATAATCAAGGACCATTTGATATATTAACTATCCAAGATGTTATGTTACGAGCTGGTGTAACTAAGGAGGAGCTTGTTGAAGGTATATCATTAGAAATAGATGAAGCTGCAACTTCTGTAAAGATTAAGTCAACAGGTAGTTGTGAGTTTGAAATAATATTTCCATTAGAAGATATAACAAATGAAGAATGGGTTGATACGCCATATGTAGAAAATGGTACAGGATGTATATGGTCACATTTAACTAATCAATCTAGATATAATTATTACTATGGTCATATAGAACCTTACATCATTGAATATCCTTTTTCTTATAAATATCAAGATGAGATATTACAAAATGTAAAAGATTATACTAAAGCATATAGATACTATGCGAGTGAAACTGAACAGTTTGATGCTAATCGTAGAGTAGAAGTAAACAATGAATGGTTTAACAAAGCTGTATTATTTAATGGTCAACAGTCTACAGGTATATTAGAGCTTGTGCGAAAACCTGAAAATAATTTATCAGCTTACGGAAATTATCCTATCTTTAATGATGATAGTAAAACTATTCTATATACAAAGAGTGATAACTTCTATCAATACAATACGTTCTGGGCACTACAAATAAATAGTAATATTCCTCTATTTAACACACCTTGTACATCTAAGTCTTTAGATAAGGTAGTTAATCAGGAGAATATGAACTATGGTCCTAGCACGTACAGAAAGTCACCTCTAAGGGCAAAAGATTTAAAAGTTAGACATATCCTTGATAATAGATCAACAGTTCACTTAGTAAGTCAATTCATAACAACACCTGCACAAATAAGTTATAAATAATGGCAAAAGGTTTATCAGCAGCTAAAGCTAAAAAGATACTTACAGACGGTTACATAAAAGGTAAACCTCTCACAGCAAAGCAAAGAAAATACTTTGGAGCTATTGCTAGTGGGGCTACGCCTTTGAAAGCCATTAATGGAGGATGGTTAGATAAATATCAGGACGGAGGTTCTGCACCTAAAGCACAAAATGGAATAAAAGAGGCTATCAATAAGTATCTAGGAGATCCTCAAGGAGAAGCTAGAGAGTTTGCAGAGAATCCAGATGAGTTGGCTAATATAGATAATATGAGACATGCTCAAGCTACTAGATTAACTCAAGAAGCTATAGCAAACAAAACAGGAAACATTCCTCTTATATCTGATGCCTTAGGCTTATTAGGTTCTAATGCATTAGGAATAGGTCATGAACTTACAACCTTGTTTGGTGACAAAGATAAAAGAGATTGGTCAACAAAACTTCAAGAGTCTGGTGAGGATGTACTTAATAACATTTTTGGATCTGTTATTGGTGCATTACCTATAGATGATAAAACAAAAGATGATGTTATAAAATATGCTTCATATAATAATATGCTTCCTGATGGGTATGTAAGAGGTGAACAAGGGAAAGAAGATGGTCTATCAGAAAATGTATACTTTAAAAATGAAGATAATGAAGTTAGGAGACCTGAGTATAAAAGCGGTGGATGGTTAGATAAGTACCAGATGGGAGGAAGTCTTCCAGGTGCATCAGGAATGATGTATAGTCGTACATCTGGTAATGCATCAATGGAACCTGGTAAATTAAAGAAAGCTCAAACTGGAGACACTTATGATTGGGAGAAGATTAGAGAAAATAGCCCATCCTTCCTAGAAAATTTTACTGAACCAACTATTAAACCTATTGAAGAGAAACCAAAATCTTTTTATGATTCATTATTAAATGATGCTGTAATATCTAGTGGTGGTACTACTGAAGATTGGGAAAAGCTTTCTGGCATGATTAGTTACCATGAATCTAAAAATGATCCTTTAGCTAAACAAAAGGTAAAGAAAACTAAAGATAATCCTACTGGTATAGGTCTTGGAAGAGGGTTATATCAATTTGAACCAGATAGCTTTAAGACTGCAGCTAATAGAGCTTATAATTATTCTAAGGAAACTGGACTAGAACTTCCACAATTTATAAAAGACATTCGTAGTAAAAAAATTAAAGAAGCTTCAGAGCTAACACCTGATCAACAAAAAACATTATTATTAGCTGACTATAGAGATAAACCTACTGCAAAACTTAAAGCTTTCTTTTCAGGAGATAAAGATGATCAAGCAATTGAAGATTTTTGGGTGACTGGACATTGGTCTGGAGGTAATAAAGATGAGCAAGAAAGAAGAACATCTTTTAAAGCAGATGCCTCAACTTACAACAATTTATATTCTAAAAAGAAAAATGGTGGATGGTTAGATAAATATGAAGATGGAGGTGATGTTCCTAAAGCTCAAAATGGAAACTTTGGAGGAGTGAATACTGATGTACAAACTACTTCTGGAGAATCTGCGACTTCTGAAGAACCTGCGTATGAGCTTGTATTCCCTGATGATTCTAACTACGATGATAGGTATAAAGAAACATATGAAGGAGGTGCTTTTGCTACATATCCTAATCAGTTAGATGAAGTTGTTATAAATAGTGGTGTAGATTATAATAAAGATATTTATTATGATACCTTAACAGATCAAGAAAAAGATCTTTATCACAACGATTATAGTCCAATTGGAAACGCTGTTAGAAGAAAAGCTCAAACTAAAAGAGGACTTGCTGAAGATGCTTTAGCTATACCAGGACAACTTTTACAAGGAGCGTTAGAAACTGCACAAGCACCTCAAGCTGCTATGGTCGAAGGTATAGAAGCTTTAAGGGGAAATGATTATAATTTCTCTAACGCTTTACCTGGAAGTGGTATGCAAAGATTGCCATCTCAAGCATTTGGATTTGAAGATAAGCCAGGTTGGGATTTAGGAGGTTCTATAAATACAGCTATGGATTTTGTAGCTGATCCAACAAATCTTGTTGGTGTTGGACTTTATGACGATATTGTTAAGTTAGGATTAAAAGCTACTCCTAAACTAAACTCTATTGCTAAAACTTTTGGAAAATATTCTGATGATTTAATTGACAAAACTAAAAACATATCTAAATTTAACACTGCAAAAACAACTCCTGTAGACATTAATGCTCCTTGGTGGGAGACTGCAGGATATGGCAAGCCAGATATAGAGATGAATAATATTTTTTCTAGGATTTTAGATAAGTTACCTAAGAAAGTTAGAGAAACTTATGCATCTAGAGTTAAGGGGATTACAAAAGCTAGTGATTTACCTAGGTTAGATCCTTCTGAGTTTGATATACTTAAGAACATAGATGATATAATGACTCTTAGAGAAATGGGTGGAAGCAGACAGGTTATGTTAGAAAGAGCTTTAAAAAGTAATCTTGATGATCCAATTTTAGAATCAATATTCTATAAAAATAAAAAACAATTACAAAGCGAGTTAGATGATCTTACCTCTACTATTCCTAAACCTAAAAAAGTAGTTGGAACTTTAGATTCTACTGAAGAAGGTGTAGAACAGGCTATAGAAAATGTTAATAGATACGGTGTTGTTCAACTAAATCCAGATATTAGTGGATTTAGTTTAAATAGACCTTCAACACCTTCACGATCTAGTGTAGATATTGATACTATGGTTCGTAACATTTATGATGATGTAGATAATGTAGATAATCTAGTTACTGGTAATGTAGCTACTAAAACGTCACAAATCAATGAAGCTGTAACAGAAATTCCAAATAGAGTAAGACAATCTAAACCAGCTCCTAAAAACTCTACTACTGATGTACAGGATTTAAGTGGTCAAGACTTAGCTAATATATCATCGTACCCTTATGTTAAACCTGGTGGTTTTACAGAAGAGTTAGTTCCATTAGTAAAACTAGGCCCACATACTAGTAAAAGAGATTATGCAAACATGGTTAAAGATGCTAGAGCTAGAGTTAGAATGAGTACTAGAGGAGACATATTTACAGGGTCAACTGATACATCTTACCAATCTTACTTACCTCAATTAAATGAAGTTTTTAGTCCTAAAATGAAAGGTGTTGCAGATCCTATATTTTTGGGATATAAACCAATGAATCCTATGGGTAACATAAATAGGGCAGCAGGTAATAGTTCTAGATCAGTGACTAGGGGAATAAATGAAAACATAGCAGCTTATTTAAACAATCAAATTGATACTAATATATCTAAAATAAAACTTCCTGATGATCTACTAAGACCTTTTTTTCAAAATGTAAGTGGTGAAGTAATGCTTCCTCAATATGGTTTAAGAAAACTCAAAAAAGGAGGAGTTATAAAAGATGATATGGGACAATGGGCACACCCAGGAGAAGTAACAGAGATTTCAGGAAACACTATGGCTACACATGGTTATGGAGATAATCCATTATATGTTGTACCAGATGTAGGAGAGCCAAGAATGGTACAAGCTAATACAGGTACACAAACATTCCCTGGTGCTACTAAGTTTACAGAGTACCCTATGGCTCAACAAGGTGCTGGTGTAAATAAAGAAGGGGTAGAACAATATAAGTGGTTTAAAGATTACATGCAGTCTCCTAAATATGTAGAAAGATTACAAAAAGAATTTCCTAATTACAACAAAGATCAAATAGGGAAAGAAGTAAAATCTAGATTAGAGAATGTAATGCAAACACGTGTAGGTTTTTTACCTAGATCCAGTAATATTTCTACAGGTGTAGGTGGTACACAAGGTGTGTACAATGCTGATGAATACCCAGGTGCAATTATGTTAAGACCTGAATATTCTGAAAACCATCCAGCAAAATCATTATTTAAACCAGGTAATTATTTAAGTGGTTATACAACTATACCATTACATGAGTGGAGTCATGCAGCTGATGATGGCGGTAATAGGATTCCACAATCTACAACTGATTTAATGCTTTCTAAGATGAAAGAAAATAGTTTAGGTTTACCTAAAGATAAAAATTACTATACAAAACCTACAGAGTATTTAGGAAGAATGCAACCTCTTAGATATCTTATGCAAAAAGAAGGATTATATAACGCAGGTACACAAGACTTTACAAAAGAAGATTTAGAAAAAGCAAAACAAAATAAGACAATAAAGAACAACGTACATTTTCAAAACTTAATGGAAAATGTTAATTCTGATGAGGGTTTTATTGAGTTAATGAATAAGGTAGCATCTGTAAATCAGAAAGATAACTCAAAAACTCTGATGGCAAAGCAGGGAAAATCTTTGGTAGAACTAAATCAATTAACTAACTTTACTAATTACAACACCCCACAATCAGGAGGCTGGTTAGACAAATACAATTAATATGAGATCTGAATTTTTAAAAATAGCAGGCGTTAAGTCTGAAGCAGAGTTTTACAAGAAGTTTCCTTCTGAGGAAGCCTTTATGAAAAAACATGGAAAAGCCATAAAAAAACTTAAAGCTAAAAAAGCAAAGATAGGTACTATGGTTCCTAACATAAGCACCCCACAATCAAATCTTACACCTATTCGTATTGATCAGGAGTATATGAATGATAGTGTTGCTAAGTTAACAGGTGGTAGAAGTACTCAAGAGCTTAAAGATGATGCTATGTACAATGCTCAGATGGCTAGTTACCAATCAGGGGAAGAAGAACCAGGGTTTATGGATAAGTTATCTGGAATAGCTAGTCAGTTTAGTGATATAAATATGAAAGGTTCAACTAGTGGTGATGGTCAAAAAATATCAGATGCTATGACAGGTGATCTAGAAGAAACTGGTTATGAGGTTGGAAAAGAAAAGAATGGTGGAACAACTAAGAAGTTTAAGGCACATAAAATGTATGGTCCTAAAGGAGAAGTTAAAACAGTTAAAACTTTAAAGGAACATCTAGCTCTTAAGAAAAAAGGTTGGGGACATAACCCACCAAAAGCTAAAGGGGGTGATACTATGAGTCAGTTTGGGGATGTTATGAATTCTGACGCAGTTCAAAACTGGGGAGTTCCTATTGTAAGTGATGCTTTAGAAATTGCAGATCAAATAAAAGCTCAAAAAGAAGCATTAGGTTCTGCAAAGCAAGCTAGACAAGTGTCTGATATTGCTTTACAAGCATCTAAAACAACACCAGAAAAAGTAGATAGGTCATATGTACGTCCTGAAGATTTTACAAATACAGGAGAAGAGTTCTTTCCAGTATATGGTGTAGGAACAAATGTTCTAGCTAAAAGTGGAATTAATATTAATCCTAAAAATGAAGGTAAGTTTACAGCATGGGCTAAGAAAAGAGGAATGTCTGTAGCTGAAGCAGCTGATAAAGTGATGGCTAATAAAAGTAAATATAGTAAAGAAGTTGTAAAAATGGCAAACTTTGCTAAGAATGCACGTAGTTTTAATAAAGCACAAGATGGTGGAATGTTTAATGGTGAATACATGCCTCTTGTTAATCCTAATCAACAAAAATCATTTGGTCAAGGTGGTTACTTAAAACAAGCTGCACAAGGATTTACCTCATTTGATGCTGGAAATGCTTCATATGGTGGAGGAATGTACGGTGCAGCAGGATCTCAACTTGCTGGAATGGTTGGTGTAAATGATGATGCTGGAAGTAACATTGGTGGTAAAATTGGTGGTACTATTGGTAGTGCCTTTGGTCCTTTAGGTTCTGCTGTAGGTGGTTTCCTTGGATCTGCTGCAGGAGATTTACTTGATAGAAATGATAGAAGACAAAGATTAGAAAATGAGGTTACTGCAAAAAATACTAAAGAAATGGCATATGGTTCTGTAGCTCCTGCTATTCAAGCAGGGTTTGCTTCTCATGTAAAGAATGGAGGTAAAGTTCCTGCTTATAGAAGCGGTGGTAATATGAGAGGTGATTATGTTTCACCCAACCCTTCTGCATTAGACAC
>Ga0099847_1000495_pt1 | contig 13405 bp, 11 predicted proteins | sample CB_VirMetaG_2_FD_78178 | JGI IMG/M metagenome (GOLD analysis project Ga0099847, IMG submission 78178) | Freshwater to marine saline gradient viral communities from Chesapeake Bay - CB_1504_2 Viral MetaG | ecosystem: Environmental > Aquatic > Marine > Coastal | place: USA: Chesapeake Bay...
CCTCAGATTCATATTGGGGTAATCCTGAAAGATTTAAATTTAATACCAGAGTAAATTCCTTTTCAACAGCTGCTGAAGTAACAGCGGGACAAGACAGATTAGTTAAAAGTAATTTTGATATTAATTTAAGGGGTTATATCGTTCCCGATGTAATGCAAAAAGATTTAAATGCAATTAAAAAATTAAATTCTAAATCAAAAATTACAATTACAACAGAAACAACTGGGAACATTAATGATATTCCGTGATAATTTAAATTAAGGTTTTTATATTACAGTCCAATGAAAGTTTTATTTATAGCACCACATTTAAGTACAGGAGGTATGCCTGCGTTTCTGCTAAAACGCATCCAGGCATTACAACAATATAGTAATTTTGAAATTTACGTAGCTGAATGGAAATGTTACAGTATGGATTATGTTGTCCAAAGAAAACAAATTCAGGAATTAATAGGAGAAAATTTTTATAGTTTTTTAGGTGATAAAAATGCTCAAAAAGGTATTATTGATCTTTGTTATGGAAAAGAAATAGATATAATTCATATAGAAGAAATCCCAGAAGGATTTGATAATGGGAACCCATTTAATCCAGAATTACAAAAGGAATTATACAATAATAAACATCCTTGGAAAATCATAGAAACATGTCATAATATTTATTTCAATCCAAAGGAAAAAAAATTACATGAACCTGATGGGTATGCCTTTGTAACTCCCCATCATTTATATAGTACTTTTAAAGATAGAATTGCTAAAAAATTTTTAATTCCCTTCCCTATAGACCCCTCAATTCAATCTAATAAAACAAGGGAAGAAGTTTTAGATGAAATTGGATACAGACATAAAGGAGAATTCCATATAATTAATATAGGATTATGGACATCAGGAAAAAATCAGGGTTATGCCTTAGATATAGCAAAAAAATTATATGATAAGTATGGATTTACTTATATATTTCACTTTATTGGAAATCAAGCCCCCAATTTTAAAAATTATTGGGAACCATTGATGGGAGATATTCCACCTAATGTTATAGTTTGGGGTGAAAAAGATAATACTAAAGATTATTTTAGATTAGCTGATTTAATGTTATTTACCTCTACTTGGGAATGTAATCCTATTGTATTAAAAGAAGCTATTTCTAATAATACTAAAATAATGGCTAATAATTTAGAGCATTATGGAGAAGAATACTCCCCATTCATTTCAGAACTAACAGGAAATTCTTTTATTGATGCCCATAATTTAGTTGATGTTATCCATTCTCCCATTAAATATAGTGATTATGATATAGGTAATAATATGCAAACCTTTGCAAATAATCATATTGAATTTTATACCTCTTTATTAAATGAAAAATAAAATAGAAATTTCTTTCAATTATGAACCTAAAGTAGAAATTAAGGGGGAAGAATCTAAAGAATATTTAGTTGAGTTTATTAATAGTCAAACCAATATGGTAGAACATTCTGTCACTATTAAAAATAATATGTGGGCTAAATGTAACAAGAGATGGCATATACCCTGGAATATTAGAGTAAATGGGGAAGTATTACATAGATGGAATATCGAAAATCAAAATATTAAAATTAGTTTAGATTCAAAATCTATAGGAGATACTTTAGCATGGGTCCCTCAAACTGTAGAATTTGCTAAAAAATATAAATGTAATGTTACTTTATCTACTTTCCATAATCATTTTTTTCAAAACTTACCAGAATATAAAAACATCACCTTTGCTAACCCTGGAGACCCAGGGGAATATTATGCCTGTTATAAATTGGGGTGGTTTATAACTAATAAGAAATGGGATGAAGGAACTTATCACCCAACTTCTCCAAATACAATCCCTTTAATCCAGTCTGCTACAGATATTTTAGGTTTACCTTATAAAGAAATAAATTATGGAGTTAATTTTAAACCTAAAAAAAGACCAATTAAAGATAAATACATTTGTATTGCTCCCCATTCAACCGCTGCTTTAAAAGAATGGCCATATCATTACTGGGAAGATTTATCTTCAATGCTAAACAAAAAAGGCTATAAAGTAGTCGATATATCTTATGAAGATAATAATAAAAATAATATAATTAATATCCCAAAATTAAATTGGGAAGATACTTTTAATTATTTACACCATGCAGAATATTTTATAGGATTAGGTTCAGGTATATCTTGGTTTAATTGGGCAATGAATAAACCTACACTAATGATAAATAATTTTTTACCTTATGGGTATGAATTTACTCGTGGTTTAACTAAAGTAGAAGATTATTCAGTGTGTAATAATTGTTGGGTAGACCCAAGGGTTCAATTCAATAAAGGAGATTGGGATTGGTGCCCCAGACACCCTAATACTAACTCTCAACATATTTGTCATAAAAACATAAAACCAAATAAAGTTTATAAAATACTCTCACAGTTATTAGAATTTAAATAATTTTACTCATATTTATAACAAATTAAAAAACATATCAATGGAAAGGTTATCACAAGAAGAATTACAAAAATTGCAAGATTTTCAACAACAAGGTAATAGTATTATTTATTCCTTAGGAGAATTATCTTTACAGAAAGAAAGTTTAGTAGAACAATATAAATTATTATCTTCTCAACAAAGTGAATTAGGTAATAATTTAAGTAAAAAATATGGAGATGGAAAAATCAACTTAAACACTGGAGAAGTTACTCCATTAGAAAAAGAAGATTCAATCTCCCCAATTGGTTCCTAGTTTTTTAAGGAACCCCCTAATATTTATAAATAAATATAATAAAATAAACATTATAAAATGGCAGAAACATTAATTTCACCTGGTGTATTAGCTCGAGAAAACGATCAGTCTTTTATCCAAGGTCAACCCATAGAAGCAGGAGCTGCTATTGTAGGACCTGCTGTTAAAGGCCCTGTTGATATCCCTACATTAGTAACTTCATTTAGTGAATATCAATCAATTTTTGGTGGCGCAGTTACTAGCGGATCATCAGAATACACGTATTTAACCTCAATTTCAGCTAACAACTATTTTTCCCAAGGAGGAAAATCATTATTAGTAACTAGAGTAACAAAAGGATCTTTTACAGATGCTACTTCCTCAGATCTATATAATTCAGTTGAAACAGGTGAACTATCTCTTAAATCACTTTCAGTAAGTGGAGGTGTTAGAGGAGTTGCTGCAACTTATACTAGTATCCCTTTAACAGGATCTCTTGCTGGTAGTGGTGGTACTGCAACCGTAGTAAAAGGAATTGGGCAAGGAATATTAACTGGATCAGCAGATGCTTTACTAGGATCTGTTACTACAGATGCTGTAGGAGCCCCTGATGGAAACTACCCAACAACCCCAACTACAACAAATGGAACCGGATCAGGTGCTATTTTAACACTTGGAGTTACTCTTGGGACAGGAACAATTGCTTCCGTTAGTGTAACAACACAAGGAAGTGGGTATGCTAGTGGTGATAAATTATTTGTAACAGGAAGTGCTATTGGTTCTTCTCAAGACATAGTGTTTACATTAGTAGATAATGATTTTGAAGTAAGAGTAGACAGCTTTACAGTTGTATCTGCAGGAACAGGATATGCAATTGGTGAAACAATTTCAATCGGGAATGGGTCACTAGGAGGTGGAACAGATATCTCTTATAACTTAGTTGCTGATGATATTGTAAACCAAACCCCATTTGTACTATCAACATTATCAGAAGGTGCTATCATGAATAGTTCAGGTTCAGAAGTAGGAAATGGTGCTTTAGCTAGTGGATCTATAGATAATATCCGATATGAAATAGCAACATCAAACCCATCAGCTGGAACTTTTAGCTTACTTGTTCGTAGAGGTAATGACACTCACAGAAATAAATCTATTTTAGAAACTTGGGGTAACTTATCGTTAGACCCAAAAGCTCCTAATTATATTGAAAAAGTAATTGGTAATACTAGCTATGCAGTAGTAGTAGATGGTACAGATTCTTATGTACAATCATCAGGAGAATATACTAATAAAAGTAAATATATAAGAGTAAAATCAGTAACAGCAAAAACACCAGATTATTTTAATAATGCTGGTACCGCAAAAACAGAATTTACTGCTAGTTTACCACAAGTAGGATCAGGTTCTTTTAGTGGAGCTACTGGAGATTTATTTGGTGCTGGTGCTAAATTCTATGATAAAATTACTTCAAGTGATATTCAAGGATTAGCTGCTACCGATTATAATGCCTCAATCTCTTTACTAAGCAATAAAGATGATTATAAATTTAACTTACTAACAGCCCCAGGATTAAATCATTCTGACCATGCAACACAAATAACATCATTAGTTACTGTTGCAGAAGGTCGCCAAGATTGTATAGCAGTTGTAGATTTAGATGGATACGGAACACAAATAGCAACTATGGTAAGTAATGCTGCAGCCTTTGATAGCTCATATGCTGCCACTTATTGGCCGTGGTTACAAACAATTGATCCAAATACTGGACAAGTTGTCTGGGTACCAGCTTCTACTATGATTCCTGGAGTATATGCATTCACAGATGCTTCAAGTGACGCATGGTTCGCACCTGCAGGTTTAACAAGAGGTGCTCTTGGTAATGTAACTAAAGCAGAAAGAAAATTAACTACTACAAATAGAGATTCATTATACGAAGCTAATATTAACCCAATTGCTACATTCCCAGGAAGTGGAGTTGTAGTATTTGGACAAAAGACACTACAGAAACGAGCTAGCGCATTAGATCGTGTAAATGTACGTAGATTATTAATTGCCTTAAAAGGGTATATATCGCAGGTGTCTGATAATTTAGTATTTGAACAAAACACAATTGCTACAAGAAATACATTTTTAGCACAAGTGAACCCATACTTGGAATCAGTACAACAAAGACAAGGATTGTACGCATTTAAAGTAGTAATGGATGATACTAATAATACCCCAGATGTAATTGATAGAAATCAACTAGTAGGACAAATTTATTTACAACCAACTAGAACAGCAGAATTTATTATGCTAGATTTCAATGTATTACCAACAGGAGCAGTATTTCCTGAATAAAAACAAAAAAATAGAATATTTATAATAAAATAAAAACATAAAATGGCAGTATTAGATCCTAACGAAATATTTTATACGGCATTTGAGCCGAAACAAAAGAACAGATTCATCATGTATATTGATGGTTTCCCTTCATACCTTATGAAAGGTGTAGGAGCTGTAACTGTATCACAAGGAACAGTACCTTTAAATCACATTAACGTTCAACGTTTTGTGAAAGGTAAAACAACTTGGGGTACTATTCAATTTACATTATTTGATCCAATCACTCCATCTGGTGCACAATCAGTAATGGAATGGGTTAGATTACATCACGAATCAGTAACAGGTAGAGATGGGTATAGTGATTTCTATAAAAAAGATTTAACTATTAACGTATTAGGACCTGTAGGTGATATCGTATCTGAATGGATCATCAAGGGAGCATTAATTACAGAAGCTTCATTTGGAGATTACAATTGGGATACTGAAAATGCTGCTCAAGAACTTACAATGACAGTACAACCTGATTATTGTGTATTAAATTTCTAATTTTTCATTTTACATTATATTGTTTAAAATAGCTTGGCTTCGGCCGAGCTTTTTTTTATATTAATATGTATCAACGATAAAAACGTTTTAATAAATAAAGATTATGACTGAATTTAAATTCCCAACAGAAGAAATTGAATTACCCTCTAGAGGATTAATATACCCTCCCGACAACCCACTATCCAGTGGTAAAGTAGAAATTAAATATATGACTGCTAAAGAAGAGGATATTCTAACCAACCAATCTTACATACAGAAAGGTACAGTTTTAGACAAATTGCTAGAATCTGTAATAGTATCTAAAATCAACATTAATGACTTAATTGTAGGTGATAAAAATGCACTTTTAATAGCAACTCGTATATTAGGGTATGGTAGTAATTATGAAATCACCATTAATGGAAATGTAGAAAGTATTAACCTTACAGATATCGAAAATAAACCCTTTAGTGAAGATAAGGTACAAAAAGGAGTAAATGAATTTTCTTTTACTTTACCTCATAGTGATACACCAATCACTTATAAAATTTTAACTGGTAAAGATGAAAAAAATATAGAAAGGGAACTAATTGGACTTAAAAAAATAAACAAAAATTCTTCCCCTGATTTATCAACAAGATTAAAATATGTAATAACCTCAGTTAATGGAGATACAGAAACAAAAACTATTAGAGAATTTGTAGATGGGTATCTATTAGCTAGAGATTCTAGAGCACTACGAGAACACATCAAAAATACCCAACCTGATGTAGACCTTAACGTAATTCTAGATTCAGGAGAGGAGGCTAAAGTGCCCATTGGGCTTAACTTTTTTTGGCCTGACGCCTAGTTTAGCACCCCAAATAAGAATAAATTTATTTAGACAGATCCATCAAATAATTTTCCATGGAAAGGGTGGGTATGATCACCATACTGTATATAATATGCCGTTATGGCTTCGTAAATTTACATTTTCTGAAATTCAAAAATTTTATGACGATGAAAAGGAAGCACAAGAAAAACCAACTTCAGGTAAATCAAATTTAATAAATTCCGATGGTACTGTAAACGCCCCTGATTTTAAAAAAGCATCACAAGATTACAAAGGAAGGAGCAGCTATAAATAGTTGCTCTTTTTGATATTTATAACAAAATACCTTTATGGCATCCGAACAAGACTTAAATAGGGCTAAAGAACTTCTTGCTACTGAAGAAGCAAGATTATCTATAAAGCAAAAACAGAACACTTTAGATTCTGATTCTGTTGGTCTTGCTTCTTCCCTAGTTGACTCTATTAAAGAAATTCAAGGTATAAGTACTAAAAGAACAACTTTTGATACTAATATACTTAAGATTAATAAAGATATTTCTAAAGAAATATTAGGGCAAAAAAGGGGTCTTGCTTCGGTTGAAGCTATAGATAAACAACTACTCAAAAATAAAGAATCCCTTAATAAAGCTTCAAAAATAGAAAATGCTTTAATCTCTTCTTTATCTTCTAAAGAACAAAAAAGGGTAAAATATGCTAATGATAGAGCTAGCGATATTTTAAAGGAAAAATCAATTCAAGAAGATTTACTAGCAGCCGCTGAAACCGGAGCAGGGTTTGACCGAATAGCATTTGAAGCCTCTGAAAAAAGACAATTAAATGCTGAAGATACATTATCTTATCATACTAGATTATTGGGTCCTTTAGGTCAACAAGCAGTATTTACTAAACAAAATGCTGATGAATTAGAACGTCAGAATAAGATAAGAGAAAAAGAAAAGGGTATTATTGAAGCCAATGAAAAAAAATTAGGAGCTTTTGGTGGTATTTTAAAAGGTATAAGTAAAATACCTATATTAGGGGACTTAGTAGACACGGACGCCATATTAGGCAAGGCCATGGATAAAATAAAAGATGGAGGAAGTGGTGTTGCCGGTTTAGGTGCCGGGTTAAAAGAAGCAGGAAGCCAAATGTTATCAAGTCTTACAAACCCTGCTAACATAGCTTTATTCGCTTTTACCCAAATGCTTTCCCTATTAAAAACAATGGGTGAGCTCATACTAGGGAATAATGCAAAAATAACTCAGTTTGAGAAAACTATGGTTATGTCTAGTAGTGAAGCTAAAAATCTTGCAGGTACTTTTTCTGAAACCGCCGGGGAATTAGATGATATAAATGTAACAAGTAAGGGTATGATCCATACCTTTATGGATATGAGCCAACAATTTGGCTTTATGGCCAAATTTTCACAAGATACACTAGCAACTGCTACTAGGTTACAAGCAACGACAGGTATAACGGCTGAAGCAGCAGGATCACTAGCTGCATCTTCAGAAATAACTGCCGGGAGTTTTGATGACCAATATAAAAATGCACTAGCTACCAGTTACGAATTACAAAGACAAACAGGAGTTCAATTTGATATGAAAGGAATTTTAGAAGAAACTTCTAAAATAACTGGAACTGTTAGAGCTAATTTAGGTGGAAATATAGAAGAAATTGCAAAAGCAGTTACTCAAGCTAAACTATTTGGTGCCTCCTTAGATGATGTCGCGTCTGCTGGAAATGCCTTGTTAGATTTTGAAAGTTCAATAACCAAGGAACTAGAGGCTGAATTACTAATTGGTAGAAATATTAATTTAGAGAAAGCAAGGGCAGCGGCCTTAGCCGGTGATCAAGTAACACTAGCACAAGAATTACAAAAGGAAGCAGGTACCTTATCTGAATTCCAAGATATGAATGTTATACAACAGCAGGCGTTATCTGCTGCTATGGGTATGACTTCTGATCAAATGGCTGATATTTTATTTCAACAAGAAATACAAGGAAAATCAGCAGAAGATTTAAGGGCAATAGGTAAAGACGAATTAGCAAATAGGGTAGAGCAACAAACAGCTCAAGAATCTTTAGCTGCCTCAATGGAATCGGCTAAATCAGCCTTGGGTGATATGTTAAAATTTATAGACCCTTTACTACAAGGAGTTGCTTTATTTGCAACAACACTTTCGGGTATGGTTCCTATTATAGGAGCATTGGGTGCTGGTTTTGCTTTTATTAAAATTTCCCAAATGGCCACATCAGGTGCATTAATGAAAAATTTAGGTCTTATGTGGGGTCAAGTAAAGGCATTAGCTGCTCAAGCTGTTGCTTTTGCTGTTGCAAACCCCTTTACAGCACTTGCTGGTTTAGCAATTGCGGGGGGTGTAGGTGCCTATTTATACTCTCAAGCAGATGATATGATGTCTCCTGGTGGAGCTGGAGGTGGATATGGTAAACGTACTCTAATGGGTCCTGAAGGGGCAATTGCCCTAAATAATAAAGATACTGTTATAGCAGGAACTAATTTATTTCCTAAAGAAAATGGATCCTCTCAACAAAGTGTAACAAACACTACTGTAGTTAAACCCGATAATGGTAAAATGGAAAGCCTATTATCTAAATTAGTTATGCAAAATGATAAAAAACAAGAAATATCACCAGTTGGTTTATATGAAATTGCTTAATTCAATATTTATAACAAAATAAAATTATGGGAATATTAGATAAATTACAAGATGCAGGTTCAGTATATTCAAGAGATAATGGAGCAACCCCAGTAACTCCAAGATTTGCTGATTCTACTTTACACAAAGAATACTCTATAACGGGAGCACCCGCTGTATTAGGAAAACCTTCACCATCACAATTAGATTTAAATGGTAGTTCTCCTGACAAATATATGGATAATTTACCAGAATAAATACTTTTTAAATGGGACTAGTTAATTTAACAACAAACTTAAAGTCCTTACGTTACGGAAAAGATAGAATAGGGGGAGGATCTAGTGGTCAACCATATATCAAAACAGATATACCTGATAGCTTTTCAGATGTAGGGCAAACAGGGGGACCTGATGTCATTTTACGAGGTGGAACTTTAGTACCTGGTAGAGCGGCTAAAGATGTCTCTAGGTTAACTCAAATGTTTTTTGATTTTAAATCAATTGGAGGTCCTTTATTCATAGCCAAAGAAAATATCCTTTCTCGAACATCGGTTGCCATAGATGGTCAAGGTAAAGCACTAAATAACGGTGTATACTTGCCTACCTCTACTCTGTTACAGTCCGCTGGTAATTCTTTAGGTTTACATTTAAATAAACAAGGAATTGATCCTTTTAAAGGTATAGGAAAAAACGGTGGTGGTATATTTGAATTATTTGGAGGTTCAGATCCATTAGGACAACCTTCTTATGTTGAAATAACATCTAATGGTGAATATAAAAGTAAATTATTAGATTTTACTGATAAAAAAATTAACCAAAAAACTGATTCTACAGAATTACTTAATTATCAAGGAGGCCCAGGATCAATATTAGGTATAGGTAAAACTAGAATACCCTTATCAAAACATAGAACAGGTTTAAATAACCCTAATTTAAATTATTCTGCTGCTAAAGTAACTTGGAGTTCTAAAACAGCTTTTCAAGATAATGGGTTTGGGTTTAATAATAGCCTTAATATTACCCAAAATACAGACCCATTAGCAAGTAATTTTAGTTTCACTCCTGATCAATTTATAGTAGGAACTACAGGAACAACCTCATACTCAAACCAAAAATCAATTTCCCCAACAACAACTGACCCTGATCTTCAGGACAAAATAAAAAATGACCAATTCTTTAGATTAGGTGCTTCTGTAAAATATGCAGCATTACCTAACTTATTACCTAGAGATATAAATATTATTAAAGATAGTTGGTTGGGTAATGGTAAGATAAAAGACCCTCAATCTTTTACTGTTAGCACCGATATACTTCAAAAAGAATCTAGTAAAAATAATCCTACAATAGGAGAAGATTATAGAAATACTATTAATTTAAATTATAAAGATAGTAACATTGAAACCAGAGTAAATCTAGGTAACCCTGGAAAAAAAGGAAATATTTCAAATTACCAAATAGGAAAAAGGGATGCTGCTGGTAAAAAAATAGGAGCTACTGATAAAATAAACTCCTTTCCTCTTTATAAATCTGGTGTAGTTACTCAAGATAAAGCAAAAAATGATTTAGTAAAATTTAGAATTGGTATTATTCAAAATGATAATCCTGCTGAAAAGGTATTTATACACTTTAGAGCACTTTTAGATGGTATGAGTGATAGCTATTCAGCCGATTGGGCCGGTGATAGTTTAATGGGTAGAGGGGAAAAATTTTATAGGTATAATGGATTTGAAAGAAGCATTTCATTAGGGTGGACAGTAGTAGCTCAATCCAAGGATGAATTAATTCCTATGTACCAAAAGTTAAATTATTTAGCATCAACTCTAGCCCCTGATTATTCTAAATCCTCAGGTTATATGAGAGGTAATTTAGCAACATTAACTGTAGGAGGGTATTTGTATGAACAACCTGGTATTATTACCGGTTTAAGTTACAATGTTCCCGAAGAATCACCTTGGGAAATAGCAATTCCATCTTTAGGAGGAGCAGATAAAAATAATAAAATAAAATCAGATAAATCTGTAAAAGAAATGCCCCATATGATAAAAGTTTCTGGTTTTAATTTTATACCTATTCACGAATTTGTTCCATCTATTCAAAAGAATGATTTTGATTCTAATGGTAAGTTAAGTAAATTCGGCCAAGAAAGATATATATCTCTAAAAAATGGAGTAAATGATAACTATGATGGTGTAAATTATATTAAATAATGAAAAGATATCAAAATACAAAAATACTAAATGATCCTCAAGGAAAGAGATATTATGGTACTACTAAATACCCTGAAATCCCTTTATCTCTAGAAGATATTTATGTTTATACTACCCAAGGAGATAGATTTGATTTATTAGCACAACAATATTATAGCGATTCTTCCTTATGGTGGATAATTTCTTCATCAAACAGTGACCTCCCACAAAATTCTTATTATATTCCAGAGGGCAGGCAAATTAGAATCCCTCAAAATATAGCAGCAGTGATTTCCCAATTTAGGGCCTTAAATGAAAGATAGTTATGAATGGAAATATAGTAGGAGAAGAATTTGAAGATTATGTATTTGATCAAATATCTCAAAGACAAACCAACCAATATGCTGGTTACGAAACACCTCGTACACCGGAACAAATTCAATATTTAAACAACACTACAGCCTGGGTAAAACTAGCATCCGGAGTTAAGATTGATGAACCTAACGGAGGGCTTGATCGACTTAGAATTATATTAAATGATGGTTCGGTAAACAGATTTAAAGGAACCGAATTAGCACAGAGTACCGTATTATTTAATGGTTTATCTGAAACAGATCCTGCCACATATAAAGATGGAAAAAAAATAGAAAAATTAGCAGAGTATAATTTTAGATCCGGATACTCAAAAACAGATAATATATGGAACTCAACATCAGCCTATGGGTTAGGTGGTACAGAATTTGGACAACAACCAATGCCTGGAATTCAATCAGTTAATGTTAAATCCTTAAACCGAGGCTCGATTAGAGAGGCTAATGTTAAAATAAAGGCATATAATAAAACCCAATTTGCAATCATCGAATTCTTATATTTAAGAATAGGTTTTAGTATGATGTTAGAATGGGGAAACGATAAATTTATTAATAATGAAGGTGAATTCCAACCCACTGGAAACACTATTATTGAAGATTTATGGTTTGATGATAATGGATATACTCAATTGAGTATGATTGACGCTATAGAAAGGTATAGAAATATATATTCTGGAAATTATGATGGTTTCTTTGGTAAAGTAGTAAATTTTACATGGACCTTCGGGGCGGATGGAAGTTATGACATTGATTTGAAATTAATAACAGTAGGTGATATAATAGAATCACTCCAAGCAAATGTCCCTGTAAATTCATCAGAAGTATCAACAATAGATTCACAAGTTTCATCATCTGTGGAAGATGGGAAAGGAGTTTATCAAAACCTTGCAGAATCATCAATAGTAAATGCTGCACAAAACAACAAAATAGGAAAATATTTATTTACTAGTATAGGAGATAAAACTTTATGGGATGGTTCCAATCCAGAATATTTCTCATTAAAATCACAACACAAGACAACCACTAATTCCAGAGGCAGAAAGAGTAGTGATTTCCAATTAGACCAAAAAATAAACGATAAATATAACTATTTTATGACATTTGGGGAGTTATTATATATTTTTAAAAATAATTGTATTCCAGGTATAGAAACAAATAATGGTATCGAACCTTTATTAAATATGGAATCTGATGAAAATTCTAATAAAATTTCATATTACCCAAACCAAACCTCTTTAGACCCTAGAATTTGTATTTTTAATTATGTTTTTGGTAGTATAGGGGAAGAAAACCCTAAATATGACATAAGTGGTATTAAAAGACCCCCATACTTAAAAAAACTAAAAGAATATGTAGGAGTTGAAGGAACAGATGTGATATATGGGAAATTAATGAATATATATTTAAATTATGATTTTATTTCTACATGTTTAATATCTAACACTAAAGGTGGAAAGTTATCTATGTTTAAATTTTTTCAAAAAATATGTGATGGGATTAATTCATCTTTAGGAGGCGTAAACAATATAGAACCTGTTATAAAAAATGATAAAATTGTAACTTTTATAGACCAAAACCCTATCCCCGGATATTTAGAATTAATAGGTAAAGATAAAACGGTTGTAGATTTAGAAGTATATGGTTATAATCAATCTAATAAATCTTCAAACTTTGTAAAAGATATTTCCTTTAAAACCGAAATTACACCTCAATTAGCTTCTATGATAACCATAGGAGGGGGAGGTGGTGCAAATGAAGATGGAACTGCCTTTTCTTACTGGAATGAGGGTTTAATAGATAGGTTCCAACCAAAAATAA
>Ga0099847_1000498_pt1 | contig 13372 bp, 10 predicted proteins | sample CB_VirMetaG_2_FD_78178 | JGI IMG/M metagenome (GOLD analysis project Ga0099847, IMG submission 78178) | Freshwater to marine saline gradient viral communities from Chesapeake Bay - CB_1504_2 Viral MetaG | ecosystem: Environmental > Aquatic > Marine > Coastal | place: USA: Chesapeake Bay...
CTTTTTTCCTGCCCTTTCGTCTATTTGTTTTTGTATGTTTATTACATTCTTTCGTAATCGTTTTGAAATTTTTTCATCCTCCTCATTACCGGCTCTAGCATTAAAGCCTGAATATTTTTCTAAAGCTGTAGTAAGTTGATCTTGGAGTTTCTCGTTACTTGTTTCTTTTCTAGATGGGGTTACCGTATAACCAAAGTTTTGAGAAGGCTTGTTAATTTCTTTAGGTAATCCAAACTCCTTTTTAAACTTATTGAAATATTCCGAAGCCAAAGTGCTTCCTCCAAATTGAGCTAATAAAGTTCTCATAGTTTTATCTTTATCATCGGGGTCTATACTTATAGGGCTCACTGAACCACTTCCACTAGAAAAACCAAATGTGCCATCTGCATTATAAATTAATTGTCCTCCTGCACTAGCTTTAGAAAAAGCACCAATTCCTTGGATGTTTGCTTCTGTTGGATTCTCAACACCTTCTTTAATAGCTTTATATAATAACCGCAGTTTGTTCTTATCCATCTTTTTCTGCTTATAAAAATCTGCTTCTGCTTTATTAAAAGGTTCTTTAGCTAAAACTGTTTCAGTGATACCTGCTTGAGTAAGGACTAAATTTTTATAATATTCTTTTATATCACCTTTTACTTTATCCTCGAATACGGGTATTTTTCTTTTCTGCGTTTCATCATATATAAAGTTAATTGGAATAGTTTTATCTTGTTGATACATCCCTGTCTCTGAATAGGCATCAAATCCATCTCTTTGCAATATTTTTGCGTTTCTTACGTCTTTAATATTATTAGCAATAGTAAACTTAATACCCATGTCTTCAAGCAAAGATAAATAATCCCAATCATCATTAAGGTCAGAACTTACAACAGCGTCTAGTTCCCTCTCTAATTCAGGTCTTTCTAATATAGACTGACGAGATTTTACCTTTCCACTGCGTATGGCTTTAGTTACATTTCCAATTCTACTCAAAGTATTTGCTACTTCTTTTTGAGTCTTAAATTTATCGTAATATGTACCTGTACCTTTTCTCGCTATAGATAAAGGAACAGCTCCATATTCTGTTATTGCGTTTCCTTCAGCATCTAATTTTTGAAAAGCCATGTTTGCATTCTCATCCCACTCAGTATCCCAGGTGCGATAGTCATTAAAACTTTCTATCTCAGACATCTCCATCATTTCATAAACCTGAGAATCATTATCCTTCTGTCGCTTCTTCTTCTCTTCTATCATCTTGGCATAGTCATCCATTAAACCAAAGTAATTAGTTAATCCATCTTGATAGTTTTGTCTTAATTGAACCCATCGGCTTTCAGAAATATCCCCATTGGTAAAGCTATTATAATCAGAATAATATCTATCTAAAGATTTGTTTAGCGTTTTTAATATTTGTTGGTTTAAACTTTCATCAGAAGAACGAGGAATTTTTTTTTGCAATCCTTGTTCCCAAGTTTGATTAGCAGTTATAAAGTTTTTTTTGCGTGTCTCTCTGTTTTGTGCATTAGTTTCAATAGCCGAAGATAACTTTGTTCCAAAATCTGCCCAATTTATTTGACTTTCTTTATCTCTTTCTACATACCCAATATTACTTTTTGCCATAACCTATATTATTATTTTATCCCTTGTCCTAGTAATCCTATCGCCAACTTCCATATCCTGTTGCTGAATTAACAAAACTCCTTTCCCCTTCTATACCATAAGACTCATCACCAAATCCACCCTTTGGTCTTCCTCTAAATCTATTATGACGATAAAAATATTCTCCCAAATCACTAGTTAATCTCGGATCATATTTTCCATCGCTATCTAAATCATCCGTAACTATTTTAAATTCGTTATCTCCAGGATTTTTATAACCAAAACTTCCATCATCAAATTGTTTTATAATTTTACCTCCCATGAAATTTTTAGCAAAATATTCATTCTCTATAGGTTGACCATATCCTGATGTAGCATCTTCAAGTTCACTCATGATTTCTTTACCGTAAAGACCTTTATACTCTGAAAAAGTAGGAGTGCCCATGTATCCTTCATTATCTTGAATTTGAAGTTTACCATCTACCATTCTAAACTTTGATCCTGAATTGGACATACCACCACTCATATTAATATCTAATACGCTTGGAGTTGCAGGTTCTGATATTACACCATCGCGAGTAGCAACTGCTGCACTATCTCCTTCTATTTTAGTGTCTTTGTTTCCATATAAAGTTGGAGCTTTTAATGCACTTGTAGCAAAGCCTAATCCTAATTGTAATGCTTGATTAGCCATACGATTACTTTGGTTTTCTTCATCGGCTGATCTAGCAGCAGACCCAATTGCTTTTCGATACTCAACCTCTGCTAATGATCCAAGATTTTTTTGACGTTGTGCTGCTTGTTTTATTGAATTCTCTCTCATTTGTTTTTCTACATTCGCAGCTTGTTGTCTATTAAACTCTGAACTACTTTGTAAAACTGCTCCAAGAGGAGCAACACCTCTAACTCCCGCTTCTCTTTGTGCCTGAATAACTTCTTTTTGAGTAACTTGATAATTACGAAGAGCTAATTCATTTGCTTGTTTTGCAACAGGTAAGGCATCGAAAGCATTTACGTCTAAAAGTCCTTCCATTTTTGCGGTAGCTACATCGGCTGCTCGTTGTGCCTCATCTGCTAACCTTCTATTTCTTACACTGTTAAATGCACTTTTTCCTGCCATAATTCCTGTAGCAGCTAAACTTGCAATAGTAGATAATGTCATAATAAAGTATTAGTTATATCTACAAAGATAAGAAATTTTAAGGATAACTTTTCATCATCTCTGATTCTACTGCAAACAATTCACTTGAGGCAGTAAATGTGCTAGGCAATGTAAGTGTGAATTCACAATAATGACCAAGCATTCCATGGGACTCAGCCGTAGCATTTTTAATTGCTAAGAAGAAAACTGCTACTCCAGGAATAGCACCACCACCTGTATTATCAATTACAATAGTATTGATACCACCTGAAATGTTTACATTGATTTGTTCAATAACACCTGCAAAAGATGGAACACCACCAACCATAAAATATAAATAGTCTCCTATACTTATGATGCTACCTATGCTTGTGGTAAGTGGGAATGTTAGAGTGGTTTTCCCTACACCTGGCACACCAACTTGAACATTGGTACTTGTACCTATACCATTTAAATTACGCAATGCGTATTGATCTGTAGGCACAGGATTAGTAGGATTATTCTCTGCTCTAACAAAACCAAACCAATCACTCTCCTTCTTTTCAAACCAATTGTATTCTATCAAACCATTTGTTTGTAAGTCCGTACTTAACTCTGCTTTCCATGGGTCAGTAGACTCAAGGTTAATAGTTTTAAATATTTTATTTTCTAATGGTGCATCATTAAATACACTCTTAATCATAGAGGATACAATAGCACTAGTAGGTGTACCAACCTTTGTCCAATACTCTTTATAGTATTGGTTTCTAGTATTGTTAGTGTTGTGCCTATACAACTCTCCTGCTTTGAAAGAATAAAAGTAATTATTCATTCCTATCATCATGTCAGGAATGTATGAATAGAAGGATGGAAATCCTTGCACACTCTCGCTATATGTTAATGTATACTCTGCCATTGTTATTAATATTTACCTCGTCTTGTGGAAGGAGAACTCTTTGTTGAGCCACCCTTACCTGCCCATAACTTCTTACACGACCAATACCTTGCAGTTAGCTTTGACTTAGCTGTACTACATTTGTGTCGTGCCTTAAAACTTTTTCTTGCGGCAGATGAATAGTTGTGTCCATAACCTTTAGCACCAAAGTGAATAAGTTTCTCTTTGCCACCTTCACAGGCTTTAACCATCTTCTTCTTTCCTGCTCTATCGGATGCAACTACTTTGTTGCATTTCATCTTGCTTTTAGTTGCCATAGCTTATATTTTAAGGACACGATCCTTCACTTATTATTACACTGTTTGCATCTAACTCAAACCATCTACCATCAGCTGAACCATCGTCCCACTTATAATAACCTGCACCATATGAAGTGGCTATTTTAAATTCACCGTTAGGGTCAGCAAAAATCCAATCGTGTAATCCAGGATTACCTGCCGTTCCTGTTACAGGAGCATTGTAATAAGTTATAGTAGGCGTTAAAGGACAAGCCAATCCTGAACTTGCTACAGGTGTTAAGGTGCTTTGAAATCCTGTTAATGCAGTAGGACAAGCTGCAGCTAAAGTAAAGGAAGTAGAGGGACATGGAGCTACCACTTCTATAGCAATAGTAGTTGGTCCTGCCAAAGGTTTAGGTACAACAAGCACCGATGCTCCAGGTGTTCCTACCGTAGTTTGAACTTGAGCTAGTGATATTCCTCTCGTTACATACAGTCCTGTTCCTGTAAAAACTCCTGCCGCATAACTATAAGATTGTAAAGTATATGGACTACCTGCTACAATACCGCAATCGGCTGCTGTATCTCCTAAGTATGTAGCCACATTTGCAGTTGAACTTCCTTCATAACCAAAGTTAGTGGTGCTAAATTTATTATAAATAGAAGAATCAAAAGTAGCTTTCAATCCCACAGGTTTAAATGTACCCCCTGGAGTAAGAGTAACAAGCATCGCTCCTGTTCCTGTTCCAACAGTAAACGATATAATGTAAACACCTGCACTGCTTCCTCCTCCTGATATAGGAGTACCACAAACAGTAGTACACGCAGGACAAGTAACATTTGAACCTAACACACAGGCAGTTAATTGACGATAAATAACACCATCTGAATACAATCCATCAGGAGCACAAGTGGTTAGTGCTGCATCAGTAAAGACTCCTGTGGCACTTGCAAAAGTTGGTGCGTCTATATAGTATGTTCCGAATACTGCCATTTTATTTTATTAAGGTGTACAAGTTATATTTATATTTTCAGTAGGTGGTGTTGTCGAAGTGCTTATTACTTCAAAACATTTTGCACCTTGATTAATTAAAGTATAGTAAGTTCCTATTACTAATGCTACCGGAGATAAAGCTACATACTCTTCATTAGAATCTGCACTATTTCGCATTAGATACCAATGATGAGTACATACACAACATACATCAACTACTGAAGCAGCGTCATAACATAAGTCATGTTCTAAACTATTACGGTAGTCATATATTAAATATAATATTTCATCCGTTCCTCCTGGCATTGTAAACTCTGCATAGTAACTATTAGGTGCTCCTGTAGTTACAAGAGGCAATGCTTGAGTAGAAGCAGCGATTAACGCAGCAACATCTACAGGGTTATTACTATATACTGTATTACTTCTTAAGTATTTAAACTTATCTGTAGAGGTGTCAAACGTAAAGTTATCAAACCCTAATCGTTGTGAAGTTAATCTAACTGTACTTCCATTAGTAGGGCATATGCTATCTCCTTGAACTCCATTAAAAGTGTCGTACTGTGATATAAGTGGATTAGTTGTTCCTGCCACAAAAGTAACTGCCGTTGAATTAGTAGGCGAGGTATACGCTCCATCCACATATCCAAACTCATTGTGAATCATTTGTGCATTGTCTACATTAGAGGTAACACAAACTTGAATAACTTTTACTGAAGTAGTTGTAGGGCAATCTACAGATAATCTCAAGGTGGCTGCTCCACCTGTAGGAGTAATAACAATAGATGCTGTAGTTACGGCAGGAGAATTTTTACTAAACGAAAGTGTTCCACTTCCACTAACAATACCTGTCGATGATGTAACTGCATTATAAGTAGCTGCAATTGTTCCACTACTTCCCACTGCAAATGTATACGGTATATTTACTGTTCCTGTAACAGTAGTTAAGTCTACACAAAAAGTATATTCAGATGCTTCAGGAAGATTTAAGTTTTGAATTATACCACATTGAATACACTCTTCTACTACGGGTAGCTTAGTAGTATTAGATGACAACACATACTCATTCATGTATGGATCAAACCCTCCTAGCTTTTGTGTATTAGCATAATCAATAAATAAATTTCTAAACCAACTACGCATACCTACTTCAGATAGTACGGTAAGTTGTTCACTTTGCCCTCCACTTCCACTTAGTCTTAATACTGCTCCACGCTTTGAGTCGGTAAAGAACTTATCGTATCCATACACAACAAAACTTTCAGGATTATTGCTAATGCCATATTCATCAAGTCGTGCTACTTGTTGTCCTAAAACTTCAGGTATTGAGGTTACTGTTCCACCTCCTACTGCATCGGTTAAAATATTTTTACCTACGGTTACATAAGATATTTTATCTTCCTGTAAAACAAGTAGGTCGGTTGCTCTTGCGTGTAATATTTCTACCGAACCAAATGATTCTTCTAATGGAAAAAAGTTAGCTAGTCCTAAATTAAATTCATTTAGTTTATTAACATTTGACTCGTCATTGTATACACCACTATATGTAATATCAGCAAACCTATCTGCTTCTTTATAATCTTGAGCAGATACTGCGGTGGCTCTATTACCTATATTAAAAGTTGCTCCTACTAAAGAGTCTTCTATCCGATAACTTTCTACTCCATTACCAAAAGAATAACAATTAAAGAAATCTAAATTCACAATTGCCGGGTCGGTAGCACTTTGGTTTTGGTCTCCATCTTTAGAACCTGATTGATGCAACCCACCTTTTATCCTAAAGGTTTCACTGCCTTCATAGAATAAATCAAGATCACTATCTATAGGCATAGTTTCAAATACGGCTGCTGCATCACTTCGTTGAAGAAAAATCCTAGCATCAATAGTAGATTTACCTCCTACTTGAAGATGAGCACAACATTCAGTTCCACTTGTAATTCGTAAAATAAGTTTATTATCACTTGTGTCTCTCCAAAATTGATATTGATTTACTCCTGCTTGATTGTTATAATCTACTCCTAATACAGGATTACCTGCACCTGAAGAAAAGGGTTCTTGTTGATTAGCATTGCAAGATGAGTATTGTCCAACAGTACAAGTTCCTGTATCTAATATTGGTTCTATTTCTTGCATCCAATAGTCTTCAAATGTAGGATATGTATTTGTAGCTCGTGTGTCAATGTTTAATACATATCTATTTTCATCACATTGATTAACATTATCAGGATTTAGTATTTGATATCTTCTAATGTCAAGGAAAAGCACAACTCTACTTCCTTGAGGTATAGGTTCATCTATATAAGCATTTGTTGCTTGGTCATAATCATTAACTGTTAATAACAATGTAGCATACTCTCCTACAAATCCTTCAGAAGCATTTCCTGTATAAGACACTTGATTTTGACTTGCTAATTGTAAAGTAAAATCCTTTGGTTTTATTTTCATGTATACTCCCCCTACAGGAGGCACAGGTGCAGAAGTTCCAGGAACTCCCTCTTCAATAAATCCACGAACAAAAGTTCCTTTTTCTAATACTGTAGTAAATACACAACCTTGTATAGCACCATTAAAATCCGACTTAACTCTTAGCTTATCTCCATTCTCAATTTTAGCTGCGTTTTGTCCTTCGAGTCTAAGCCAATAAGATGGAGCTGAAGCATTAGCATCTTCAGGATATGCTTGAGAAGCATAGATGGTTTCATAAGTTTCAGTATCCGATTTTATTACAAACCTATAATACTCTGCCCAAGATGGAGGATGTTGTGTAGTAGGTATAGTGGCAACTAAAGTGTTTTGAAGATGAGACTTATTACAAGGAACATATACATCATTGTTTTTACTCACAAGAGCTGTAGTTGCTCGTGCATAATTATCTAAATAAACAATGCCTAATTCGTAACCTCTATCACTATGAAGACTTGTTGAGTTAGCATTATTCCTTAACACAGCTTGTACATTTGTTATTTCATAAGTTTCATAAAAATTAGAAACCGAAGCAGTGTCCACATAAAACATTCCAAGTAAAGTAAACTGTGCTACTGTCGCTCCGGGTAAAGGAGTAATTCCTTCTAACATTGTCTGTCCTCCTTGTGTAATACCACTAGCAGTTTTAACATAGGTTGAGCCTTGAGTGTTAGGACAAGCACAATTAAAGTTATCTGTAAATGTCGCTCCGTTACAAGAGTTAGGAACTGTTTGTATGTTTGCATTAGTTCCTATTGCATTTTCCCACGCATTACTTGTAATCATGTCAAACACACTTGCATAGGCTTGAGATAAAACAAAATATAAAGTGGCAGTAAATGAACCTGCAGGTGCTACAATACTAGCAGGTGCTCCTACAAATGCACCATGTTTAAAAGTGACAGTAATAGTAAGAATACTCCCGGCTTTTAAATCTTGTCCTGCAAGATCAACACTGAACTGTGCTTTCTGTTGAGTGGAAATAGGAGTAAAGACAGGTGCTCCATACGTTTGAGGTATATTAAAATTAATAGATGCTCCTGTAATATAATTTAAACCTACTGATTTACTTTTATAAGTTACAATGTAGTTTAAAAGAACAGCATTGTTATTGTCATCTATTAAATTATAACCATCAACATAATTTCCATACATTAAACGATTACCCATTATGCTTTGTGCTTTAGCAAATCTTGGGACGTTATCGTATAATCTTAATATTTCTGAACTTGATAAAACAGTATATACTTTGCTATTGTCAAAATCAAAACTCCATTGTGCTTGATCAGGAATAGCATCTTTTATCTTGTCTAATTTTTGAATTACTCGTATAGTAGTTTCATTAGCTTCTTTAAAAAGTAAATCAATTCCTTTTACTAAAGAATCTCCTGTATATATTTGTACTCGTGCAACATTAAAAAGATTGGTCATTCCTACATTTAAAAAATTTGAAGGATCTATTCCAAAATTGCTAGGCACAAATGCAGGGTCACTAAAAGGAGATGTTGCACTATACTCTCCATTTTCATATTTATACCTATACGCAAAACATATAAACCTATCTTCTAAATAATTATTGTCTTCATCTCCTGTAACATTTATCATAGTAACAAGAGGTGATTGTATAGGAGCTGCTTTAATAACTAATATATCATCAGCTATAAATCCATCTATCCCTGTAGGACCGGCAGGGGTAGGTACAGGGTAACTTTGTTTTATGTTTATTCTTCGTGGTGGATTATAATCATCCGTAAAAAATAATAAGTCATCAACAATATCTACCCCTGTAATTAAATACTTTGAATTAAAGTTTAATTTAGTAGCATTACCTGTACCATCATTAATACTTATTATATGATAGGTAAGTAATGAAGTGTTAACATTATAGGATAATATTAAATCACATTTACTTGTTGAAGCTCCTGCAAGAGGAAACTGAGAATCAGTAACAAACCAATAAATAGTTTCTCTTGCTCCATCTTCAAATGCTCCAATACATTTTGCTGAGGTGCTTAACTTTTGTCCATTAACCTCAATGTCTGTTAATGCTGTATTTCCTTTGGTATTTTCTACAGAACCTATCTCACTATTCTCTGTTGAACCAAGACGCACATTCATTGCGTCAACATATTCACCTTGAGGCACAAGTCTCTCATCAAGAGACTTATTCATTCTACCTCTAATAAAATTTCTTTTTAAGTTAGGCATCCTACTTTATCCATTTATCTCTTCCTCGTAGATTCATTAAGAGTCTACCAGGATGAATATTACTTATTCTAATCTTTGCATTACGCAGTAAAGCTGATTTATTTTTCTGTGCTCTTCTTACAATATATTCTTGTGTACCAAGTTTACTATTTAATATTGCGTATTGAATATAAGCATAAATAAAATCTTCAAACAATTTATTTACAGTAACCTTTGAATCAGAACCATTCTCCATTCCATCAGAAACATACTCTAATATAAAGGTTTCTCCTGAAACTCCTGAACTAAAATTAATAACACCACCTTTACTATCTATTCTAAATGTAGGATTTTGATTAGCCGTTTCAGTATTTAAACCAAACCTTGCTCCTATGTTATATTCAAAATACCAATCCCCATCACAACAATAACCTTCTTTACCATTGTAAGGGCTATTGTCATTAAGGTAAATACTTTTTTGTGATCCTGTTATTCTATCGTAATCTAGTTGTGAATACTGTGGAGAAAGTGCATTCCCATTTAAGTCGAATAAGATTCTACAATTTTGGTCTTGAAGATATGCACTTGCTCCATTAATCTGAATGTTCTCTGTAAGAGGTCTTAATACTCCATCCTTATATAAGGATACCCTAACCCAATTAACGTAGTCTGAGGGCAAGACAAAGCGTAATGTGTCACATACCTCAAGCTCTAGTGCTTTAATTTCTTTGAACGCATCGTAGTTTAATTCCTGGATTGCTCTCTTTGCATGGAATAAAATTTTATATCGCTCTTCATTATTAACCAACTCATGGTTTCCATTGTACATTAACATGAAGTTGTTTACCACATCTTCTAAACTAACGTATTGGTATGAACCCCAATTAGCATTTTCAGGTAGATTACCTGAGTTTTCATAATATGCGTACTGTGATATATATGCCATGCTTATCTACTTTCTTCGTTAATGTTTTGTGTCTCTTCTGTCTTACCAAACTGATATGCCATTTGTTCTCTAATAGATACACCTGCATACTCAAGTATCTTTGCTACTAAGTTTGGCTCATCTGATAAAGGTAATTCAAAATCTTGATAATCGGCTGCTCCACCATCAAATACAGGCTCTCCTCCTGTTACATTTAAATAAGTCCACTTAGGATCTTTAGGATATCTAAAGTATTGACACTTCACTTCACCATTCGCATCAATAGTAGTTGGATACGCAGTGATAACATCTCCCTCCAATGTATAGGCAGGGAATGTTTCATTAGGTGCAGTAAGTAAAGAATTGAGTAGCATAGTTATTTTACTATGCGTAACCTTATCCATCTCTTTTAACTTTGTTCCGTTGTTAAATAAAACTTTATTAATAAGATAGTAATCACTACCTGTTGTTGCCGTAGTAGGAACGGTGAATGTATTTGTAGCAATGTGAGTTAAGTCTGCGGTAACAGAAAAGAACTCGATTACTTCTGCCAAACTTTTCTTTAAGTCAGCTATACCTGTACCTGACTGTCTTGCATTCTCTTTGTTAACTTGAAAGTTATAAGTATAAAAATAATCCTCGTACATATCAAGCTGTGCTTGTTTAGCATATAGATTAAAATCAGATGGGGATATGTATCCGTAGTTGTTCTTGTTTAATACAGCCAATACAGTTGCTCGAACAGAATTTATCATTGGTAATCTTTTTACAAAGATAAAGAAAAAAAAAGAGGATGCATTTTTTTACATCCTCTAATAATAAAGATATGGTTTTAGTTATGCTATAGCAATAAGACTTACTGCTTTAGTAGGTGCTACTGTAGTCACAACATTTTGCCACATAGTTTGATGTGCTGAAACAACTGCATCTTGAATAACATCTCTCATCTCTTGACCACTTGCTTGAGTAGCGTGAGTGATTGTTATAACATCTTGTGCTGCTGCTCCTCCGTATACAATTGTTACGGTAGTAGTTGAAGCCTGCTCAATAAGTTTAATGTTATCAGCAGATACTAATTGATTCCCTTCACTTGTTACAGGGATTGATAAATACTTTGCCATTGTTAAAAAATTTAATGGGTTAATAATAATACAAAGATACTTAAAATAAATTAAGCAGGTACTGTTACTTTTTTCATACCTAACGTTCCTGTTAAAGTTGTATTAGTATATACTTTCTTAGCTATCAAGCAATATGTAACAGGCTCACCTCCTTCACATAAAACGTTTACACCTGTAAAGAAATAACCTTCAAGTCCCGGCACAAGCACAGGCTCTCCGTTTACTCCACATTCGATACCTGTAATAAACGCAATGTCTTGCGTCCCACATGGTGTACCTGTAGCGGTAGCATAAAAACCTGTAACCCCTCCTGTTGAAAGTAAAGAGCCGATAGTGATAGTGCCTAAACCTTCAGGTTCAATCGTTGCAGATAATATTACATTACAATCAGTTTCGTCAAAACCTACTTGAACTACCCACTCTTGCCAAGTGTTTGCTGTACACTCTGTAGTTACTGTAAGAGGTAAAGTCGCAGGTATAACTCTTATAGAGTTATTTGAATTTATTAATGAAGCCCACTCTCTTTGAAGATAGGATATAACTTCGCCTCTCTCATCAGAAGGGCTTACTGTATAACACACCTCTCCCTCAGTAGCGAAATCATTACTAACAAAAACTATTTTTGTGGAACTTTCCGACCATAGGAACTTAACTTCGTCCATGTTTACAAGCATGAACTGAGCAGGGTTTGACCCCACAGGTCTTACTTGAAATTGTAAATACTTTGCCATTGTTTAAAAAATTTAATGGATTAATAATACCACAAAGATAACTAAAATAAATTAGTCTTCTAAGTTTGATTCAAGCATCTTCAACGCATCTATTCCCTCTTCAGATTGAAGGTAAGATGAAGCTATATAATATGGATCTTCACCAAAAGGAACGGTTAACATTTTCTTTTTACTTGAAAGCGTATTATAAAATATATCCTTTCTATTATTTCTAAACTTTAACAATCCTTTTTCAAAGAATGTATTTACTTTAGCATTAAGTGTTAGTTGAGGGTCATTAAGAACTTCCAGGAAATGTTGAGGTTCTCTTCTTGCATAAACAAGTACATCTCTTTTTAATTCTGCGGTTGAAACAGTATCTACATTAGTTCCAAATAAAACTTTATTAACCATCTCAAGTTGAGATAAAGATAATTGTTTAGCTGCAATTAATGCATCCACTTCAATTTCAAGTGAAGCGATATCTGCCTTTGCCTCTTTTTCTTCATTCACTTCCTCATATACTCTATCTCTATGTGGATGTAAATATAAAAATTCTTGAAGGATAGGGTTTGTTGCTTTAACATTTAAGAAACCATCTTCAAAAATTACAGGTTCAAGAACTACGTTTCCATCTTGCTCATCCTCAAAAGGACTCTTTTGATTAGATGCATAACGTAATGCTCGGTTTGAATTTGTTTTAGTATCAAAGTAAAGTAACGATGATCTTCTAGTATGTCTTGTTGGTAAGATATAAGTTAATGGAGCTGCGTCCAATTTTAATCGATAAGTTTTATCGGTAAGCGTGTTTTGTTTTTTCATTTGATTTAATTTAAAATTTAAAAAAAAAGGGAGGGGATTAACCCTCCCTAATAATAATTATTCTTAGTCTTTGAATAAGAAGAAGTTGTTCGCTCCAAGCGTACAAACTGCTCTTTCAGATAAGAAGTTTACTTCCATTGCATCCAAGTCAGAAGTTCTTGCACCTCCGGCTGAACCTGTAATCCAAGTTTTGTATCGTCGGTCTTCTGTTTCAGAAGCTCTGTAACGTACGTGTAAGAAAGGACGCTTTGCATTCTTTCCAAGGATTTGGTCATATAC
>Ga0099847_1000500_pt1 | contig 13360 bp, 28 predicted proteins | sample CB_VirMetaG_2_FD_78178 | JGI IMG/M metagenome (GOLD analysis project Ga0099847, IMG submission 78178) | Freshwater to marine saline gradient viral communities from Chesapeake Bay - CB_1504_2 Viral MetaG | ecosystem: Environmental > Aquatic > Marine > Coastal | place: USA: Chesapeake Bay...
TCGCATCTGCTAATAATTTGCTTCCTTCTTCTTCTATACCTTCTGCAACTTTATTACCAAATGAATCATAAACAATAGTAACTAAAGCTAATGCACCGCCACCAGTTCTCTGTTGAACTTGTGCAACATATTGTGCCTTACTCTGCCATGACATCTAAATACCCCCTACTAACCGCTTCTGAGCCTTCAAAGATACATTTACACCAATAAGTACTACTGCACAGACTGGCACGCTCAAAATAGCTCCTTTCACCATCCCCTCAGTCACAAACCCTAATTTAATCAAACTATCTTCTGCTTTATCAACTAAAGTCTTATCTTCTTCAAGAATCTCCTTACTAATTACAGCAATGGTTACACCACCAAGTATAGCAACACCACCAACAATCCCCACTAGCTGACCGATTCCCCCAATCATAACCTCAACTCTCCGGGTACATATCCACATAACCACCTTCGTCTCTGAATCAAATTCTTTGACTTAGGGTTAGTCTTCCAACCTCCGCCAATCTTTGCAGTTCTAGCGCAATAACTTCTCTGTCTTGCTGAACCTTTTTTACCTACAACGACTTTAGAAGATACGGTTTGCATCTTCCCGGTGTAAGGATTTCTAACTTTAGGCATAAAATCACCTTCTTTTACTTGTAAAAATAGAAAAATAACCTTTATTTTCAGAGATTATTTTCACATTTCTTTTCTTGCTATCAAAACCTTTTGCTCTTTTTATTGCATCCGCTTTGAATGGGTATATACCGTAAAAAGAGTATTTTCTAACCACAAAATCACCTCTTAATAAAACCAAACAGAGCAGCAGCAACAGCCAAACCAATAATCAAGAATCTTTGGTCATCAGTAATAGGCATTACTTCCGATTCTGCTTCTTGAGTCTGTGGGTTTGTATCAGGAATAACTCCAAACTCGGGGTCATCTGTACCGGGTAATGAGTAATCGGGGTCTGCTAATCCGGGGTCTAATGGTATATTATCTGCCGCTTCGATAGCCTTTCTTCTTTTCCAGTCATTCTCAATCCAGTCTCTAGCTAATTGTTCATTAACTGATGAAGTGTTATTGTTCGTATCAGATACTACAATTACCCCATTTTTTGAAACAGACCATTCTTTATCAGCAAAAGAGGCTGTATAGTCATATTTACTAAATCTGCCTCTACCTGTTGGTCTTGAAACACTAGAAAATTGAGTGTTATTGTATGTATCTAAAATTCCCATTTAATTCACCTTTTATTTTTCAAATGCTTTTAATAAATTATCAATCATTTTTTCTTGAGTACGTTTAGGTGATTTTCTATAACTACTTTTCCAACTTTTAACAAATCTTTTATTCATAAATGGGTTTTTCTTAGACATCAATAAAAACCCCTTGATTTCTTAGCCCTTTTTGAGCCTGTACTTCTTTTCCTGCGACTTCTTCTTTTAGAAGTTGAAGCAGCTTTTGCAGCAGCCGCACGACTTTTATAGACTGTTTTAAGTCTCTTACCTGTGACATAGCTTCTTACTCTGTATGTTCCGTTTTTCATTTTCTCTACTGGCATCATTTCCACTTCCCTGACGTAGCGTAGTACCTTCGCACCTGCGCCTTTGTAAACTTCCTACCTGATGGGCTACGATAAGTATTCCGCCCAATCTTAACGAATGGCACGATTAATCCCTCAATACGAAATAGCCGATAACTAATAAAACAAGAATACTTTCATTACTCATATCATCCCTCCTTCTATGCCCAAGTCAACTCCTAGGCTTGCACCTACGATTGCGATTATTACTTTGACCCCTTTTACAATTACATCTAATCGAGCCATTAAATCAATATGTTTCATTTCTAAATTAGTTAATCTTTCTTGAATTTCACTTACATCATCTTCAAGGCGAACTATCCTTTCGTGATTTGCTTTAACGGTCATATTCTCACTCCGGTACATTATATTCATACCATGCGTCTGCGGCATCATTACTAGACTCAAAATTACTCGGTAAATCTCTTAAGAACTGTCTGTAATCAACCCATTCTTGAGAAGGTGACTGGTCTGACATAAAACGCCAATCTGAATTTTTTAATTCTCTATTTCTTCTTTCTCGAACTTCTTCCCATGTTACATCTTTTTTATAAATAGGAACTATTTGTTCCCCAAGATGATTAAAGACCACATGATTTCGGTTCACATCGCCACCCCTATAACTGGAACTGTGTTGAACACACCACCCGCGCCGGATAGGTTTGATGTTGTTATGCTAGTAGGAAGTGCAGCGGAAAGACTAGAGAGATTGAACCTTTGATTTCCGGGTTGATATTTTGCAGTTGTTCCCGTATTAGTTGGTATATTATGGTTATGTGCGCCACCATCACCAGCTTCATAAACATAAAAATAGGGTTGTGAACCACCTCCGGCGGTTGACTTCATCATCATTGCAATATAGTATAATTCACCTGCGGTTATATCCCAAGTGTCGGTAATACTTGAAACATCTAATGTTATTTCACCTGTTAAATCCATAGGCCATGTAACTTCCGAACCTATTCTAGTTTGCGGTAAATTATCCCCATCAGAATTATAAACAGACACCAACACATCATCATCAGAAGCCGTAGAAACTTTACAAGTTATTTTTTGAATATCACCTGTTTTTGGAGCAAAGAAAGGTACTAATACTGCGCTAGTTGTGTTAAATAATACTACCTTATTTGAAGTTGTATCAGCAGTACCAAATTGAGCGAATAAAGGGTATTGAAGTAAATCTGAACCGCTAGTAGGCGGATTTGCTTTGAAAATGTTTGGTGTTGTATCTAAACCACTACCTCCGGCAGTTGACCACGTTGGGGGACTTGAAGGACCGGCTGACGTTAGAACTTGACCAGTAGTACCATAATTTGCACCTTGTACCCCTAATTGCCCGGCTTCTGCAAATCTAAAAGATTCTGCACCATTATTAGCAATCGCGATAGTATCAACGGCGGCTCTATAAAAACCGTTATCTTTCCCATCATTTGAAAAACCGTAAGCCGGAGCTGATACACTACCTGCTGATGCTGTAATAGGTTTTTTAATTTCTATACCGCCTAAGTACCCAAATGATGCAAATTGAACACCATCTTTAGTTATACCTACACCATTACTACCCGATGTAGTATCCAAATATAAACCTGTATCGTTATCACCTGCAAACATTAGAGAAGGTACAGCAGCAGAACCGGCTAAAACTTCAAACTTTTGATTTGCTTCAACTTTATCAGATTGAAAGTACATAGCAGCCGAAGCACCTGCCGAAATACCGACGGTGCTAGACGTTAATCTAAACAGACCGGATGTACTCGCATTAGTCCAAGAATAATTAGGTGCTGATGCAGAATCGTCCGGGCCGTTTAGAGGAAAAGAAACACTTCCACCGCCAGCCGCCCATGCTGTTGAACCATCGGTCTGCGCGGTCAGTACGAACCCGTTATCAGTAGTTACCGCAGTAGGTAAAGTATAGACGTTACTTACAGTTACAGGGTTATTAGCAGCACCTAATTTAATTGCCCCTGAACCATTAGCAGAAATAGAAACTTGACCATCAACACCGTCAGCAATTATAATTGAACCTGAATCAGTACCGTTAACAGTATCTAAGGTTAAATCTGTACCTGTTGGAGTAGTAATTTTTGTTCCAACTTCTACATAACCACCGACTGTTAAATCACCCGTCGAAGGGTCATAAGTCAAACCTGTTGACCCCGCTTGAACACTTGCTGCTGTCCAGTATGAAACTTGATTTGCTGCACCTGTACCTGTTACAGTACCAGTAGTACCCGAATATTGAGGTATGTTCAAAGTACCACCTGAGAAAGTAGCCGCGCCTGATGTACCCGTAGTAGTTAGAGTGATAGCATCTTGTTTAGCGTCAAAAGTATTGAAATTAGCACTTGATAAGTAACCATCAGCCGCGCCAGTTGCGACGGGAATACCTATTGTGCCAGTTGTGGTTATTGTTCCACCTGTTAAGGGTGCAGTTGTAGCAATTGATGTAACCGTACCTGACCCGCCACCACCACCACTTATGGTTAGCGTAGCGGTAGAGCCTGACACAGCAAGCGTGCCATTTGTGACCTTAATTTTTGTAATCGGTCGCCCTACGGTAGCACCATCAATTGTTTCAACTGTTAATGGTGGTTGTACTGGACCTGACATTTTATCTCCTCTTTAATTTGTAGAATCTTTTACTTGTGGTAGAAGAGAATGCTTCTCTTTTTGCACCACGCCTTTTCTTAACAAATCTACCTTTTTATCACGGTATCTGTTAGGCATATTAATCACGATTGGTTAGCTACCCAAATCTGTATTTCACTAGCTCCACCTTGAGCAGCAAAGAAAAGACCTGTATTTTGAGAAAGGAACCCAACGCCGTTAGATTGGTCGAAGATGTAAGTTACACCTGCTTCGATTACAAAGTAATTTACGCCGGTTGCGAGTAACACATCTGACCTATCATAACCTATGTGAATATCGTTAGCACCTGCATTTTTTAGCAAGAGCTTCCCATTAGTCACGTTAGTTACGTTGAGCATAGTCGGGGTATTTTCTTCGAGGGTTGCTCGTAGAATCCTTCCCGACATATGCATCAACTTTTTACGTTTTACTTACTTATGCTTGTACATCAGAAACAGACAGGATTGCCTTGCTTACTGATGTAGGTGCAGCCAGTGTTTGAACTGCTCCCGGTTGTGGTTGTCCAACTATGCTTGAAACTATCACAGGTGTGAAGGTGAATGTCTCCGCACCGGTTGTAGTAATTTGCATTCTCAAATCGTCATCAAGTGACAGATTGAATAGCGGTACGAATAAGTTCCCTAAGGATTTCTGACTGAATGTCAAAAGTCCGTTAGCAACAGCAGCCGCAGGTTGAGCGAATAAGATTCCATTTCTCAAATCTCCGCCAAGCATTCTCCAATAATCTGTATCAATACTGTAATCAGATTGTGAGATAACCCGTGCGGATGTCATTGTATCAGCAGCACTACCGCCCTGAATCATTACACCAGCTAAAACACCCGGTACATTTTGAGGAACTCGAACAACTACTTGTTCTGTAACTCCACCAGCAGCTCCAGCAGAAAGATAAGAAGTTGCAGCACCGATTGTTACAGTGTTTTGCATTGCTGGGTTGTAGCGCATCCACCATTCGATAGAAGCACCAGTGAAAGCACCACCAAGAGCAGAGTATTGGATAGTGTACTCTAATCGTGATATACCCGCTTGGATATTTCTGCCAACTGGAATTCTTAGATAATAATCTCTAACTGTTGTTGAAGAGTTTACTTCTTGAGAACGACCTGCTCCCATTGCATTCATAAAAACAGATGTGCTAGAAGCGCCAGTTGTTGCATTGGTTCCGAAGTTATTTCGGAAATCAAAGAAGGTTTCTCCGTTTAGAACTACTCTAAGAGCCGCTATAACTGAACCCATGTCAGAAGCTAAGTCTCCCACAGCATTCATAGTACCTTGAATACGGACGATAATTTCATCCACCGCACCGCCCGGCACGTTGAATCCGGCGTTGTAGGTTGCACCTGCTGCGCCGGGAACGTTTGTAGTACTCGTCTCAACTAATGTGTAACGTAGTGACATACTTAATCACCTCAGTTACCCTTTGATATTGCAGCTTCTAATTTATCTGCAACTGGACCTAATAAAACGCTTCCCACGGTAATTCCCGCAGCAAACGCGAAGTAAGAAAGAAGAGAATCGCCTGTAAGTCTTGGTAACATACCTGCCATCTTAATTCAGTCTCCCTTCAATTTTGCTCTCTAAAGTAGCCCCACCTAATAGGTATGTAGACAAGCCATTTGAAATAGCTGTTACAAAGACTACGGTCGCTGATAGGCTGATTCCCTGCATCATTGGCTGTATAATCATGGCGATAGGTTTGGTCACACCGTATTTAATAGGTTTGAAAGTAATGGATACATACTTTGATATACGGTGGATATTCTACAAAAAAATATGAAGAAACCAAGATGTTGTGATAAACCAATGCTTAGAGCAGAGGCGAGGGTTAGAGAGGTAGGTGATGACCGATTAACCTCTAGTATCCCTAGAACTAGCGTCGGTTGGTACTGCAAACACTGTAAAGAGTTCAAAGGTCAAGTGGCTGATGAAGAGTGGCCTTTGTTGTAGTTACATCAAACCAAACATAAGAATAAGGTGTGTTTGCTAATTTCTCAACATATGGTTGAGGGTCAAAACCATAGCGCTTAATAGAATCTGACCAATGTTGTTTGAAAGGTAAATTGAACATGATAATATAAGAGGTAGAACCCTCCAAATCTTTTTGGTAGATAATTGAGTGAGCCACCGCAACATAACGGATACCTCGACTTCTACCCGTCAAAGCTAGTCTTCTAAATGATGTGGTAGTTGATTTACGACTTTCAATGAATGTCTGCGAATCATCAATTATTATAGTAGCACTAAAATCAGGATTAGATTTTTCAATAGCGAAAGTTAAATCAATTATATAATCTGCTTCTGCATCAATATAATCTATATCAGGATAGACACAAGCGAACCTATTCTTTCTCAAGTGTTTTTCTAATTTATCTACCCCAATAGGTTGATGTTCTTTCTTATCTGAAAGTAACATCTCATGCTTAGGGCAAACATAAATCATCCTATAATTAGGGTCTTTATTTCTTTTTAGAAACTCGGTGATTGTATGTTTCAAAAAATAAGATTTTCCGCTTCCCGGACGGCCAACTATCTGACTTGTGAGTTTTGACTTATAGTCAGGTTTGTAGAGGTCATCAAGCATCGACATTACTAATCACTCAAAGTCATAACCAGTTAATTTCTCAAATCTTTTATTAAATCTTTTAAGTAATTTGTTTAATTCAGGTATTTCCATATAATTATAATTTTCCTCGTTGTAGTCAGGTACTTCATACCCCTGCTCTCTTAATTCAACAAGTGCAGATTCAACTAAAGGGCTAACTGTAATAGATTCCATCATATTGACCCTATAAATTGCATAAAACATATCTTCGTTGAATGCTTTTTGTGTAAGTTTTTTAACCATATTATTCTTCTTCCTGTTTTACTTCGGTGACATCTATTTTATTTAGTTTTTTTCTTTTAGGTATATTTTCTATTTCATTCTTAGGAAATCCCCAAGAAAAGAAACCGCTAATAAAATCAATCACGTTTTTCACCTACATCGAATAATTGAGTTTCTTCCTTAGCCTTAATTCTTTTGCCAATAATAGGTAATCTTCTCAAGAATCTACCAAAAGCCCCACCTAACTTCCCCTTAAATGGGCTCTTTTCACTTTCCTGATGTATCTTATACAAAGGAAGTCCAAACCAATGAGCATTAGCCACAACTGCAATTGTTCCAGTTCCAACCATGTCACCGACGGAAACACCTGAATCTTCTAAGGCTTCATTGGTAACATCACTTATCCAGTTATAATCAGCATCGGAGTGTGTTATAGGTTCTGCTTTAGGGTCTTCTAACATGGCACGCCTGTATGAAGTCATGAGGTGGTCGCCTGTACGATAACCAACGGTTAGAATTGATTTATTCATTTCCTTCTTAGCTGCTGCTTCTTTCTTAGATAGTTTCCCCTTTGCAGTGGCAGCGGGTTTTATTTGTTTTAAAACGGTTGGGACTGTTTCGGTTGGTGCTGTCTCATCGACTATATCTCCATAATCAAATGAAGCCCAAACTGGCTGAGTGTCATCAACAGTCTCTTGAGGTTCTACTTGTTTTATTTCAGGTTCTTCAACATCTTCTAAAAGTTTCTTAGAGCGTTTCCATGCACCTGAGCGGCTTTTGTATTCTTTGTCATCACTGGATAACCAGCGAGTTCCGTTTTCGGTTTCTATTTCTCTTGTTAAATCATCTGTCATTATTCTTCCTCCGTTTCTATTTTTAAATTTGTAATTTTATGAATACCACCTTCAATGTAGTTTTTCCTGTTTAATTTAGACATAGCCTTAGTTAAATCTACCATCATAATATCAGAGGGGTCAAAAGGAATATCGGGGTCAAAATCTCCTTCCCCTATTGGTGGGAATAATAGTTCATGTGCTTCCTCTTGTATCATACCTAGATGAACTAATTCATCTAAGGCTACATGATAAGCAACACGACCGCCTTTATGGTCACGAACTATCTCTTCAATTTCACTCATTCTTCTTCCTCTTTTACTCTAAATGCAATTACTACGTCATCATTCTGATAAACTATGTTAAACTTCTTTTCGTCTTTTATTTCTTCTTTACTCATATTATTCACTCTCCTTATTTAGATAAGGGAATAGAATAGGGTCTATTGTGTACGAATGTTGAATCATTTTACAATCGCCCCATTTACTGTTTGAGCTGACATAGCCGCGAAGAACTTTTGAAGTATTGGATTAGAGAAGGTCTTAGCTTTTGATATTTCCAAAGCCTCTGTGATTGTTGAGTCTTTTCGTGCTTCATTATAGTTGTAAACAAAAAGGAAACAAGCGAATATGAGGGTGGGTATTTGCCCCTTTGGTGTAAATCCTAAGATAGTGAGCCTATCCATCAACTTACGCGAAGTAGCAGCCATCCCCGATAGAATGTCATCGCATAATGATAAGACTTCATCATCGGAACTAATACCCACGTTTGTATCCACACGGGTTTCCTTTATGATGTTTACTCAACATAGTAGATAGTACGATTGACTCTATGATTTCTATGATAACCATTTCTTTTCTTTATTCTTTCATGACCTCTTAAAACACAAGCTAATTGTTCTCGTCCAACTTGGAAACGACAACGCTTTGAAGTTTCATACGCTAACTCGTTTAATGTTAAATGCCCACATTCACCTAAACTTTTTTCCGCTTGTAATCTCATTTCTATTGCCCGTCGTTTTGCTTTTGTCATTTTTTCCATCTCCTAAAAGGTGACTCTTTACCATAATGTCTTTGGGATTTCTTAGTTGTTACATGATGAGAACCTAACTCTAAGCCTCTTCGCATTGAAGTTCTAAATTGTACAACGTTTCTTGAGATTTGTTCTTTTGTTAAATCTCCGGCATCAGGAAGTAAATTACCTGCTGCATCGTTTGTACTTACACCCTTGTGACGGATTTTAATTTTATTTCCAGTGTTGTCTACAAAGACATAGGCTTTTGGTTCGTATGCAATGAAATTAGTAGGAGTTTCAACTTCATAGTCCCATTCACCTAAGGCAGTACCTATTTTTACTTCTTTTAGTACCTCAGGGAGCATCTCAGCCTTGAAGAATACTGAGTCAGTGTCACAGTAGCACGCAGCGTTTTTACAGGCTAGAATAGCCTTGTTTAAAGATACGCGAGCGTAGGAAGTTGTAAAAGCTGCGAAACCGAACCAAGTTGATGACGGTTTCTTGACTAATTCAGTTGGAGAAATTAAGAAAGGCATTTCTCGATTTGTTCCGTCGTAGTAGTTTAATTCATAATTTATTGAATCTTCTGAAAGCATAATCTCTTCAATCTCTTCGTCGTTGTCGATTCTTAATGCAATCATTTTCATTCCATACCTCCCGTAAAGACTGTTGAGAATTAATTTTATCCAAAGTTGCGAAGGGTCGTTATTCTTTTTCATCTCTGTACGAAGATTATAGAAATGTTCTACAAATCCTTCAAAGGGTCTGATTGTATGAGCATAGTATAATTTATTGATACTTTTTATTTCATAACCTAATTCTAAAGCGTGTTTTATTTCCGGTTCAGTTAACCAACCTGAAAATTGAGTGTTAGTCCAGTTTCTACGACCTAAAGCATCAGTAGTTGGTAAGAACCCTGAACACCCGGTACCATCTAATTCAATATCTGCCCAACATACAAGGTTTTGAGTAGCTATGATATTTAATAAATTAGAACGAGTTGATAATATGGTATGACATCTTTTCATATCAGGGAAGATTTGACTTTTCATTTCAGCAGGGAACATAGAATTCCTATCAATACTTATGACGTTTTCTTGGACTTCCATAGGTTCACAGATTACTTGAACTCTACCACCAAAATATGCTTCTTCTAAACTGTCGTTATATTTAGGGTCACAAAATGCTATGTCTATTCTTTTACCTTTCTTGTTTAAGTAAAACCAATGTTCAGGCCAAAACCTAGCAGACCATACACGATAAGCCATAGAAGCAGTTGTAAGAGGTAGTTCGAGGGGTATAGGTGAATGACACCATTGTTGATAGGTTTTCTCTAAAGATAAAACAGCTTTTGAAAGTATTTCCACATCAAGAAGACAATATTTTATATCTTCGTCTGTTATTCCTTCTTCGGATACTGTACCCATTTTGAACTTCATTGGTGTAATTCCTTTGGGGTATCCTAACGCCTCACCTATTTTTGATAATGGTTCGGCGACAAGAGATTTGTAATCTCTGCATTCGATTCCGTCAATTGTGCAAACTAAGATACGCCCTTTCCTGTCAATCTTTTCCGCTTGCTTGATTTCGTCAACACTCCAAAGACCTAAGAAATCGAAACGCCAACCGTTATGAGCGTACACAATTACTCTTGCTTTTTCATTTCCAGTTGACAAAATATAATTATTTCTTTGTTCGTAAAGGAAATTGCGTACTTCTTGGAACGAATAAAGAGTGTACTGCTCGCCTGTGTCAATATTTTGGATACAAGCTAAAACACACTTACGCGCATCTAATCCGTCGGTTTCTATATCGAATGCGAATCTAAGAGAAGGTTTCTTCTTTGTTGGTAGTTGTCTTCTTATGAAATGTTTCTTTCTAGGTATTATACCATCTCCCTTTGATTTAATGTATCCGGTTTGTAATCTCCTACTACTAATTTTAATGGTCTTGTTAATGATTCTCTTTCTTCATCTGTTAATGAAGTTTCTTTGAAAACTATTGTGTTAACATCTGAATCACCAGCTCTCTGAAATAATATTTCTATTCTTTGATTAAATAGATAATATAAATCATTTTTATTATTTAGATAACCAAAAGTTTCGGCTAAAGGGATAAGACCACGCCAAAAAGAGAAAATTGCTCTTTCATTACCTAAGGTTGTTCCATCACTGAACTGAACAATAATAAAAATATCACCTATCACCATTCCTGATTTATCACGGAATAAAACTTTAGGTACATTTCTTGTAGTCCAAACTGATTTATTGTTATCAATAAAATCATCATAAGTTAAGATAGAAGGCACATATGGTAAGACAGACAATTCTTGATTTTTATTTACAGTTGTTATGTTTTTAGTTCTTGAATACCATGCTCTATCTATTGCTCTTACTTGTTTAACATCTGATAAGTTACGAGCTGAAACTGAATCTCTATCTCTTGTAACTAATCTGTCAACAGAACGTGCAATATTTGTATTTTTACCTGAATAACCCAGTTTCTTACCTATACGTATTTTCTCTTCTGTACGAGTCTTTGTAGTAGGTTTTGAAGCTATTAATTGCCGTATCCTAGTTCTTGCCCTTTCTTGTTGCTTAACTGTCGGCTTTGGCATATTCTCCCCACGTTCTTTCGATTATTTCAATAATTCCTCTGCGATGGCATCGGGTACAGTTATATTTGACTACGACTTGACCACTAAGACCATTTATTGAGGATATTTGATGATGTTTAGTGTGAGAAGGACAATCACATTCATTGATGATTATTTTATTCATTGAGTGACCACCTTTTCTCGCCATTCTAAGGCATATTGTAAACAATTAGCACAGTTCTTAGTAGTAGGATTTTCTTTATGTATTGAACAATGACTTTGACTATATCTAGCACCAAAAGACCAAGCTAGTGAATCACTAGATTCTAACATTTCACCGTATCTTTTCATACCATTAATTTTGACACCAAACCCATGTAGTTTTATATCCTTATGAAAAAAATATTTAACGATTCTTTCAATATCATTTGTATTTTGTCTTCTACATACTGACCCTAAACCTACTAAGGGTTCAGAACGTAAATCAATATTATTTGATTCAAACATTTCAAAACAATTCTTATAATCCTCTAAAGAATAACCTTGAAGTACCGGAATAATAGGTACTTGACTATCTAATTTCCTTAATTTAATTAAATTATTAACGGTTCTTTTTTGATGTTCTTTTATTGTTAAACCTGTTTTTTCAATAACAAAAGGTTCACACATCCAATCTTGCTGAGCCGCCCATAATAAACCGGGTGTAGTATCAATATGATTTACTCTATCTATATACTCTTGTTCTGTTAAAGTCCATTTTCCGAACATATTTAATTCAGTAAAACCACCACTATCTAAAGCCCAATTTCCTATAGCATCGAGAGAAGACTTTCTTTTATCAAAAGCCCTCCTAGAAATAAATAAAGGTACGTCTGTTTTTTCTAAATGATTAAGTACATGAGTACCTAAATAAAAGGTCATTTAAATCGCTCCGAATGGTCAAATAAACTGAATAGAGGCACGTTTAACTCGTTTGCGATATGTTCCATAGCTTGACGGGTTCTCTCGTTTAAATCGGCTATTCTATCACCTGTTGATAAGTTGAATGAGTTTATGAAAAATTCAAGTTTACGCTCTAAGTCACTGACTCTTTTTTCTAAGTCTCTTATTTTCTTATCACTCATTGAACCACTCTCCCGCAATGTTTGCACCTATTGGTAGAAAAGTCAGTCATGTGTGTTTTCTCCCACTGAGTACGCCAACAGAGGCATGAATTAATCATTCAAACGCCTCTCTGTAAATTTCTTTTTCAAACTTATCAAATATATCAGGGTAATTTTCCATTATCCAATACCACAACTTAACATATTCTGATGATTCATAATTAGTCATTCAATCACACCTTACTAATTATCCAATCAGCACAATCACAAGAACCCCAATAATGACGAGTTGTTTTACCGTATTGTATTATTTCTTCGTTACACTTTGAACACTTCATTCAATCACCTCTAGGATGATTCTTATTATCATTCATTTCATTATATGATAATTCTCCACCATTGAAATTACAGGCTAAACCACAGTCTAATTGAATCGCTTTTTTGTGTAACATTTTTGCTAAAGTAGCCCTTTGAAAAGGGGTCATATCACCTTGAATAATAAATAAATATTCTTCTTTCATTCAATCACCCAACATAAAGGACATTCAGCACCTAACTTAAATGTCTGATAACAACCATCATTATTACACTTAATTCTTCCATCACTCATTCAATCACCTTACAATTTTTACAAATAGGATATTCAAAACTAGGTAAATCAACGCACTTAATATCAACAAAATATTCACAATTATTCATTCAATCACCTTTAGGATGATTCTTATTATCAATCATTTCATTATATGATAATTCTCCACCATTCCAATTACA
>Ga0099847_1000502_pt1 | contig 13309 bp, 19 predicted proteins | sample CB_VirMetaG_2_FD_78178 | JGI IMG/M metagenome (GOLD analysis project Ga0099847, IMG submission 78178) | Freshwater to marine saline gradient viral communities from Chesapeake Bay - CB_1504_2 Viral MetaG | ecosystem: Environmental > Aquatic > Marine > Coastal | place: USA: Chesapeake Bay...
ACGAGGACAGCACTCCCTACATAGCCCGCCCTTACGTAGTGACTATTGAGCGCGGGACTAACACCGTTCTAGCCATCCGCCGTAACTGGGACCCCGAAGACCCCTTGATGCTAAAAAGGCAGCATTTCGTACACTACGTTTATGTGCCGGGTTTTGGGTTCTACGGACTTGGTTTGATCCATATTATCGGGGGCTACGCGAAGGCTGGTACGTCCATAATCCGTCAATTGGTCGACGCAGGTACGTTGTCTAACCTCCCAGGGGGCCTTAAATCGCGGGGACTACGCATTAAAGGGGATGATACGCCGATTGAGCCCGGAGAGTGGCGAGATGTGGACGTCCCGTCTGGTAGCGTGCGCGATAACATTATGCCGCTGCCCTATAAAGAGCCGTCCCAGACGCTCCTTACGCTCCTAAACACCATAACTACTGAAGGACGTAGGCTAGGGGCTATCAGCGATATGAATATCTCTGATATGTCCGCTAACGCGCCGGTTGGGACTACGCTGGCGCTTCTTGAACGTACTCTCAAGCCAATGGCAGCGGTCCAGGCACGTGTACATTTTGCTATGAAGCAGGAGTTTAAGCTCCTTAAAGCTATCATGGAGGAGTATGCCCCCGCTGAGTACGGATATGAGCCCCTACGAGGGGAGGTTACCGCCCGTCAAGCTGACTACGCTGCGGTAGATGTGATCCCCGTCAGCGACCCTAACAGCTCCACTATGGCCCAACGCGTGGTCCAATACCAAGCTGTCCTTCAGATGGCCCAAGCGGCACCGCAGATATATGACCTACCCGCACTGCACCGCCAAATGATCGAGGTACTCGGCATTAAAAACGCCGACAAACTTGTGCCCACCAAAGATGACCTTGATCCCAAAGACCCTGTTAGCGAGAACATGGACGCACTTGTTGGTAAGCCTATGCGCGCTTTCATCTACCAAGACCACGATGCGCATATTGCTACGCACACGGCGTTTATGCAGGACCCCATGGTTGCGCAGGTTATTGGGCAAAACCCGCAGGCGCAGCAAATTATGGCATCCCTGCAGGCACATCTTGCTGAGCATTTAGGGTTTAACTACCGCAAACAGATCGAGGAGAAGCTCGGTGCCCCCCTCCCACCCCCAGGTGAAACTCTACCGCAGGACGTTGAGGTGTATCTCGCCCAGCTGGTCGCAGATGCAGGTAAGCAGCTCACAGAGAGCCACAAGCAGGAAGCCGCGCAACGACAGGCGCAGCAGCAGGCGCAAGACCCCATTCTACAGCTACGTCAACAAGAGACCGCGATTAAACAGTCTGAGGTCCAACGAAAAACTCAGAAGGATGCGGCTGATATGCAGGTACGCATGGCTGAGCAACAACGTAAAACTCAGGCTGATCGTACTGATGCTCTCTTGGCGGCTAAAAAACTGGAGTTGGAGGCGGCTTCTGTAGCAATAGACGCCAAACAAGCAGGCGTAAAAGAACAGATATCCTCCGACACTCTCAACCTTGAGATATTCAAGGCCGCTACCACACCAATTAAACGTCAGTAGTACACATGGCAAAAACCGTCTTTGACGTGCTGAAAGATCAAGTCGGGGAGCAACGCTCCTCTGCAGTAGATTTTCTATCCCAGGGTGGTCCTAAAGATTACGCTGAGTATAGGGAATTGTGTGGTGTAGTTCGGGGTCTCGACGCCACACTCTCATACATGGAAGACCTCTTGCGCAGTCATATGGATGATAACGATGACTAATGTAGCTACTATTAAGCCGGATATTACCGATGAGGAGTGGGAGGCTCAGCTTCCTAAGCCTGTTGGGTACCGGGTGTTGGTCGCACTCCCGGAAGTAGAAGACCATTATGTAGGTAGTTCTGTTTTGAAGACAGAGGCCGAAAAACACAAAGAATACATCATGTCGATAATGGGCATTGTGCTCGACATGGGGAACGACGCGTACAGCGACAAAGAACGTTTCCCTGAAGGTCCTTGGTGTAAGCCAGGAGACTACGTGATGTTCCGCATGAACACGGGCACTCGTTTTAAGGTTAACGGCAAAGAGCTTCGTCTAATGAACGACGACTCTATTGAAGCCGTTATTCCCGACCCTCGTGGTATTATGACTGTTTAGGAGAGATATAATGCCGTTCGAGAAAGTTGAATTTTCTCTTCCTGACCCGGACACAGAAAACAGTCTAGAGATCGAGGTGGAGCCGTCCAGTGCTATATTTATGGGGGAGCCTAGTGATGCTGCCGGTGATCTCGCGGGACATACTACGTCGCCTCAAGAAGATGAAGATATTAGTATTGAGGTGGTGGATGATACGCCTAAATCAGATCGTGGCCGTAGGGCGTCTGATCCGCCGGAAGCTGTAACTGATGAAGAGCTCGCGAATTACTCTGAAAAAGTTAAGAACCGCATCAAGCATTTCAGTAAAGGCTACCACGACGAACGGCGCGCAAAAGAACTAGCGCTACGTGAGCAGCAAGAACTAGAACGCTACACCCAACAGCTAATCGCGGAGAACCGCAATCTAAAAGGTACCGTTGGTAAGAACCAGACCGCTCTCCTTGGGCAAGCTAAGCAGTCAGTGGCTTCTGAGATAGAGCAAGCAAAGAAGTCATATAAGGATGCTTACGAGTCTGGAGATTCCGAGGCTGTACTAAACGCTCAAGAAGCGTTGACTAACGCTAAAATTAAAGCAGATCGTTTAGAGGCTATTAGAATCCCTGCTTTACAGGATGAAGATACCGCTGTAGATACTGCTAGTAATACTGAAACCATCGCCCCAGCACCAGTAGATGAGCGGGCCGCGCAGTGGGCTAAGTCCAATACGTGGTTCGGTACAGACGACGAAATGACGAGTTTTGCGCTGGGGCTGCATAACAAACTCGTTAAATCTGGGGTAGACCCCCAGAGCGACGACTACTACGACGCATTGAATGCGCGTATGCGAGAAGTATTCCCTAATGATTTCGACTACGTGTCGGAAGATATTAAGCATAGCGACAATAAGAGGGCTACTAGACGTCCGGCCAATGTGGTTGCACCCGCTACGCGGAGCACAGCACCTAAAAAGGTGACCCTAACGCAGACACAAGTAAACCTAGCCAAACGGCTTGGAGTCCCCCTTAAAGATTACGCCGCACAGGTTGCACTAGAGATGAGGAAAAGTAATGGCTGATAATCGTACCAACAGAGAACACACTACCCGCGAGAAAGATACTCGTCGCCGTGCTTGGCAACGTCCAGAGGTACTTCCCTCACCGGACCCCGAGCCCGGATACCGGTATCATTGGGTGCGTGTATCTACGCAAGGTCAACTTGACGCCACGAACGTTTCTTCAAAACTCCGTGAAGGTTGGGAGCCCGTAAAGGCTTCAGACCACCCCGAAATTACTATGGTTTCCGTGGAGCAAGACCGCTTCAAGGATAACGTCGTGATTGGTGGTCTTTTGCTTTGTAAGGCTCCAGAGGAACTCGTTGACGAACGGTCTGATTATTACAATCAACAAGCCCGTTCCCAGATGGAGTCCGTAGATAACAACCTCATGCGAGAAAACGATCCACGTATGCCGCTTTTTAACGAGCGTAAGACGCGGGTCTCATTCGGAAATGGAACTTAACCTAACCATGGGAGCTAAACATGGCTTATCCTACTGTTAGCGGCCCTTACGGGCTCGCTCCGGTAAAGCTGTTGAGCGGCGCACCCTTTGTAGGCGTTACTCGTCAATATGGCATCGCTAGTGGCTATGCTACGAGTATCTTCTACGGAGACGCTGTTAAACTCGTTACCGGTGGCACCATCGAGCGTGACACGTTTGATGCTGCTATGACGCCAATCGGCGTCTTTCTTGGCGTTACGTATACGGACCCCGGCACCTCGCAGCCGATCTTCCGTCAGTCCTTCCCGGCTAGCACTGTTGCTGCTGATATTCAGGCGTATGTGGTGGATGCCACGGACGTACTGTTTAAGGCTGCTGTATTGTCTTCGGGCACTACGGTCGGAGATTATGCACTTACGGACATCGGTGCAAACTGCGCGGGCGTCGATAATACCGGTGATTCTGTGACGGGTAATTCTCGTGGCGGGCTCAACGACACGTCGGCCACCACTAGCACTCTTCCGTTCCGTATTGTCGGACTAGTGGAAGAAACCAAAAACTCATCCGGTGGTTATACTGAGGCCTACGTTAAATGGAACGCAGGTCACCAGTTCAATAACCTAACCGGCGTGTAAGGAGTGAAGTAAAATGGCTATATCACGCGCCCAATTACTCAAAGAGCTCCTTCCCGGTTTGAACGCACTGTTCGGGCTTGAGTACGCCAAGTATGGCGAGGAGCACAAAGAGATTTTTGAGGCTGAAACCTCAGATCGCTCTTTTGAGGAAGAAACGAAGCTGTCGGGCTTCTCTGCTGCGCCGGTCAAAAACGAAGGCTCTGCCATCGAATACGACAACGCACAGGAGACGTGGACCGCGCGCTACACGCACGAGACCATCGCGATGGGTTTCTCGGTTACCGAGGAAGCTATTGAAGATAACTTGTACGACTCCCTGTCGTCTCGTTATACAAAGGCTCTCGCTCGCGCTATGGCGTACACCAAACAGGTCAAAGGCGCTGCTGTGCTAAACAGCGCGTTCAGTGGCACTACCTACGGTGACGGTAAGGTTCTTTGCGCTACCGACCACCCGCTTGTTTCGGGGGGTGTTAACTCAAACACCCTTGCTGTCGCTGCGGACCTCAATGAAACTTCTCTTGAGGCTGCGATCATTCAGATCGCTGGTTGGACGGACGAACGTGGTCTTCTTATTGCGGCTAAGCCGCGTAAGTTGATTATTCCTCCGGCGCTCCAGTTTGTTGCTACGCGACTTCTGGAGACTGAAGGCCGTGTCGGTACGGCGGATAACGATATTAACGCTATCCGTAACAACGGCGCTATTCCTGAAGGTTACGCAGTTAACCACTACTTGACCGATACGAACGCTTGGTTCCTCATGACTGACGTTCCAAACGGCCTCAAGCACTTTGTCCGTACCCCGATGCAGACGTCCATGGACGCCGATTTCGATACGGGCAACAGCCGTTATAAGGCACGCGAACGTTATTCGTTTGGTGTCTCTGATCCTCTTGGGGTCTTCGGCTCACCCGGCGCGTAGTTTACACGCCGCAACGCGTAGGAAGGGGGGTACTTGCTACCCCCCTTTTTATTCTGTACTATACCTTATCCCTGACAGTTGCATATTGTAGCTGACACTAGCCACGACAGGAGATTCCCATGGCTAACACGACTTTTTCAGGCCCAGTGCGCTCTGAGAGCACCTTTAAGGCCGTCAGTAAGAATACTTCCACCGGCGCAATCACCGAAGTTACCACGTACGGGGGCGCACCTGTTGCGCTAGCCGACGCTAACGCTAGTTTGACTAACGCCACTCACAGCGGACGCACCCTTGTAGTGCCTGCTCTCACTGCTAACCGGACGCTAACATTGCCTTCTCCTGTTGCAGGGGCCAGCTTTAAGTTAGTCTATGGTGGGGCCGCTGAAGAGACTGAAAACCTTATTATTGATACCGGATCAGACACTAACTTCTATCTTGGTGGTGTCCTCCACATCACAGGTACTCCCGCGAGTGTGTATGCCGACGGGAACTCGAACTCTATCCTAACCCTAACTGACTTTGGCCTGATGGAAATTAACATTGCAGCTAAAGACACCGTAAATTGGTACATCTGGGGTTACCAACAAGGCGCTGATGCACCTGCGTTTACCGACCAGTAATAGGAGATAGCTATGGCTGATGCTGTAACTTCTCAAACGCTAGCCGATGGTCCCGGACACGTGGTAATGAAGTTTACCAATGTGTCTGACGGTACTGGCGAGTCCGCAGTTACTAAGGTCGATGTTAGCGCCCTCCAACCCAACCAGAACGGTCTCCCCTGCACGGGTGTAGAGATAGAGCGCATCTGGTGGCAGTGTATCGGCATGAAAGTGAAGATACTTTGGGATGCCACTACTGACCAGTTTTGTATTGAGTTGGGGGAGAACCAGAGTGGTAGTCATGACTACACTATCTTTGGGGGTCTGACCAACAATGCAGGGTCTGGTAAAACAGGGGACGTTAACTTCACCACGGTAGGGCACACTAGCGCGGATACGTATACAATCGTTTTGTATATGCGTAAGCAGTTCTAGTTGTGCGACGCTACTATACTAAGCCTCCTTACGCGTCTTTTAAGAGTGGTGGTAGTACCGCCGCTTGGACGCGTAAGGAGGGTAAGAGCGAATCTGGTGGGCTAAATAAAAAAGGCGTGGCGAGCTATCGCCGGGAAAATCCTGGCAGCAAACTCAAGACCGCTGTGACTACCAAGCCTAGTAAGCTCAAGAAGGGCTCTAAGGCCGCTAATCGGCGTAAATCTTTTTGTGCCCGGATGCAGGGTATGAAGAAACGTAACACGAGCTCTAAGACGGCAAACGATCCTAACAGCCGCATCAATAAGAGCTTACGTAAATGGAACTGCTAACGCAGGAGATAGACTCATGAAGATGAAAAGTGGCTACAAAGCTGGTGGCAAAGCTATGAAGTACCAAGCGGGCGGGATGCCCATGGCGGAGGGCTCTACAGGCGGAGCGCCCGCAGTGTTGGACCTAGAGCAGATGCAACGCGCAAATACTCCTAGCCCTATGCCACCCGGCATGGATCGTATGGAAGGCCCAACCCCCGAAGAGATGCGCAAGATGCGCAAGATGCTTGAAAAGAAGAAGGAGAAGAAGAAGAAGCGGGGTAAGGTGGGTATGAAGTCCGGCGGTAAGGTTAGGGGTTACGGCATCGCTCGTGGCGGCAAAACCTGTAAAATGCGTTAAGGGGTGTCGTATTATGAAGCCTAAGAAAACTAAGAAGACTAGGAATATTAGGAAGTTTGCCGTGGGCGGCGATATGCGGGGTAACGCCGCGCCCATGGCTATCGGGGGTTACGGCGACGGCGACGGTATCCAAAAAAACATAACGGCCATAGAAAATGACTCTGGGCTAGTTGGCCAGACCTCAATGATGGCCGGTAGGGCGATCGACAGTATTAACGATAAAATCGGCACTCCAGGGCGCGTGGCGCAGTATACTGGCGGTGGGGCGGTGAACAAAAAGGCCGCAAAGAAGCCCTCAAGGTCAGTTAAGAAGTTCGCCGTGGGCGGCGATATGCGGGTGCCATCGCCAGCCCCCGGAGATATACTCCCGGACCCATTCCTCCCCGGTCCTACTACCCCCAGCCCCACCACTCCTACTCCCTCCAACCCCACCACATCTCCACTTGGTGGAACGGGACGTAAGGGAAGTAGTGTCAAAGATCAATTGGGGACTATTGGTAAAGCCTCCAGCAATATTAGAAATAATGCTGTTCAGGCGCGAACGGGCCTTAAAGACGTCCAGAAGGACCTCGGTGGCGGTACCTCTCGGCCCTACCCCGCGACCTTAGGGGGTAACCCCGCGACCATAGGGGGTATCGCCGGGGCTCTTTTTGCCGACGGGGGAGCGGTGAAGAAGTCCACAAAGAAGTCCACAAAGAAGTCCACAAAGAAGTCCACAAAGAAGTCTACAAGCAAACCCACGAGGGTAACGACAAAGAAACCCCCTCAGAAGTCTAGTAGTAAGGTTCGCGGCGCTGGTATTGCGCAACGCGGCGTACGCAAAGCTAAAATGCGCTGATGCGTAGGTATTACAAATCCGACAGCTGCGGTGCTTCTAGCAGAAGCTATAAGAAGGGCGGGGCAGTTAAGGACGCGTGTTACCGTAAAGTTAAATCTTCTTACAAAGTTTTCCCGAGTGCGTACGCGAGCGGGGCAATCGCTAAGTGTAGGAAGAAAAAGGCAGGGGGCTAATGGCCATTCGCAAGACCAAAAAGGGAGCAGCATTAAAACGCTGGTTCAAAGAGGACTGGAAGGACGTTAGTACAGGCAAGGCTTGTGGGCGTAAGGCGGGCGAAAAACGAGGTACCCCCTACTGCAGGCCAACTAAACGAGTCTCCAGTAAAACCCCCAAGACTAGTGGTGAGATGAGCGCAGCTGAGAAACGTAAGAAAGTTGGCGAGAAGAAGCGTTTGGGCCAACCCGCAGGTAAGCCACGGCGCGTGTCTCCCACCAAGCGGAAAGGGTCTAAGTGATGGAAGTATTTCAAAACGGTAGGTTTTCCACTGGAGAGCCTGTATACCAGATAAGGACTAATAACCCGGACGGAACTTACGATGTAGTTGTGTTCGAGCTTATGTCTAAGGCGCAAGCTGAAGCCAAGCTCGCTACCATGCAGCCTTCCGTGGAAGCTCCTCCCAAGTACGCTAGCATGACCAAGCTCCAACTAGAGACGCTTATGCGGGGCTATGGTGTGGAGCTAGACCGTCGCAAGACTAAAGCGTCCCTACTAAAAGAGGTTAGGGAGTATTTCAATGGGTAAGGGCGTAAAACACTACTTCCCCAATGGGCGAGAGCACCTGGGGGGCACACATAAACACCCTGATGGTACGGTTATGACCGGTAAGGTTATGTCTAAAACCGCAAAAAAACTCCTCCACTACGGCGAGCTGTCTAATAAAGCTAAGCAAGCAGCGCGTAAAGGCTGGAAAAAATGACCACATCTGGCACAACCGCTTTTGATATGGACTTCACGGAGATAGCTGAAGAGGCGTGGGAGCGCGCGGGGTCCGAGATGCGTTCTGGCTATGACCTCCGCACGGCGCGGCGATCTATGAACCTCCTTACTATCGAGTGGCAGAACCGTGGCATCAATATGTGGACCATTGACAGTGGCTCTCTTAGCCTTACGAACGGGACGGGCCAATATACGCTCCCTGCGGACACCATCGACCTCCTAGAACAGGTTATTCGTACAGGTGCGGGCGACGCATCCACCCAATCTGATCTCACGATCAGTCGAATAAGTGTCAGCACGTTTGCCTCTATACCGAATAAACTGACTACGGGACGCCCCGTTCAGGTATGGGTAGAGCGGCTCCGAGACGCACCACGCATCAATATTTGGCCTGTGCCGGACAGCAACGACTATACATTTGTATATTGGCGTATGCGCCGTGTTGAGGATGCCGGTAGTGGTGTCCAGACAGCGGATATGAATTTCCGGTTTTTCCCCTGCCTTGTGGCTGGGCTAGCTTACTACATATCACTTAAAGTCCCAGACCTTATGCCTCGTGTTGACATGCTTAAAGCGGTGTACGAGGAGCAATTTCAATTGGCAGCGGGGGAGGATAGGGAGAAAGCCTCCGTTCGGTTTGTGCCTCGAATGGCGAGGGTGTAGTAGTGTCTAACCGATTCGCTTCAGCACAAAAAGCGCTAGGAATCTGCGATGTATGTGGGTTCCAGTACAAATTACGGAACCTAAAAAGCCTCGTACGTAAGGGAAAGGACACTAATATCAAAGCCTGCCCTGAGTGCTGGAACCCCGACCAGCCCCAGCTTCATGTAGGCGAATACCCTGTGAACGACCCGCAGGCCTTACAAAATCCTCGCCCCGACTCCGCAGAGTTAGTGGCTAGTAGAGACATTCAATTCGGGTGGGACCCTGTTGGCCTGCAAGACCTCTATGGATTAACCCCTAATAATCTTGTAGGTATAACCTCTATTGGTTCCGTTACGGTTACCACAGGATAGGAGCTAGTTATGAAAAAAGACAACAATACCCCCGCTAAGGTCATGAGTGTACCTAAAGTATACGGACCTAAACCTAGCATGAAGGACGTTAAGACGTCTGGAGTTAAGATTCGGGGCGTTGGCGCGGCTGTTAAAGGCACTATGGCCCGTGGGCCTATGGCGTAACAATGAATTACGCAGAGTTAACAGCCAACATAGAAGACATCTGTGAGACGACCTTTACGGCTGACCAGCTCGCTATGTTCACTGAGCAGGCGGAGCAGTTAATATATAACGCTGTGCAGATTCCGGCGCTCCGCAAAAGTGCAACGGGGGCTGTGACGTCTGGCAACAGCTATTTTAGTACGCCTAGCGACTTCCTGTGGACGTACTCCTTGGCCGTTGTGGACGGTAGTGGGCAATACCACTTCCTGCTCAATAAGGATGTCAATTTCATCCGCGAAGCCTACCCCGCAGCTTCTCCTGGCGGGTTGCCGGTCCACTACGCGTACTTCTCCGATGGCAGTTTTATGTTAGGCCCTACGCCGGACGCTAACTACGTTACTGAGCTAAATTACGGCCACTACCCAACGACAATTGTTACTGCGGGCACTACTTACCTCGGGGATGAGTTTGACTCCGCGCTCTTAAATGGCGCACTCATGCAGGCTATCCGCTTTATTAAAGGTGAAGCAGACATGATAGACTTGTATGGGAAACTATACGCCCAATCAATGGCGTTGCTCAAACAGTTAGGCGATGGGCGGCTTCGAGAGGATGCTTACCGTTCTGGGCAATACCGACAACCGGTTACGTAGGGGCAGGCAGTGGCAATCACTCAAACTATGTGTACGTCGTTCAAAAAAGCCCTTCTCGATGGCGAGATGGATTTTAGTTCCAACACGTCACAAACGTTCAAGATCGCGCTATTTACGTCGGCTGCTACGTTGAACGCGGACACTACGGCGTACACTTCATCCAATGAGGTTGTAGGCGCGGGGTATACAGCCGGGGGGAACACCCTGACTGTGATAGCCCCCACGACTTCCGGGACCACTGCCTTCCTAGATTTTAGCGACACCACGTGGTCTACCGCGACTATTACGGCTAGGGGGGCGCTGATATATCAATCTGGCGGTAGCAACCCCGCTGTGGCGGTCCTCGACTTCGGCAGCGATAAATCCACCGTTGCGGATAGTTTTACCGTTCAATTCCCGACGGCAGACGCTAGCACTGCAATAGTTCGGATAGCTTAGGGGCGCACCATGGCGACACAATATACAAGTACACTAAAGCTGGCTCTGCCTGTTGCGGGGGAGCTAAGTGGTACATGGGGCGATGTTGTAAACAATAACATCACTTCTATGGTGGAGCAGGCTATCGCTGGTCTAGCCGTTATAAACACTTGGAGTTCAAATTCTCATACGCTGACTACTGCGGATGGGACAACGTCTGAATCTCGCTGTGCCATGCTTGTTGCTGACGATAATTCGGGGCAGCCAGCGGGGGCTGCTACTATTATTTGCCCAGCAGCCGCCAAACTATACATACTAAAGAACATTTCCGGGCAGATTGTAACGCTGAAGACGTCTAGCGGTACAGGTGTTGCCGTTGCTAACGGGGCGACGCAATTTCTCTTCTGCGACGGCACTAATGTGGAAGCCTGCCAGACTGAGATCGTTAACGCCACTACGGTGGATACCACGAACCTTGAAGTCACCAATATCAAGGCTAAAGATGGTACCGCTTCGGCTTCTATCGCCGACTCTAGTGGCGTGTTTACCATCGCGTCTTCTGTGCTGACGACCACCGATATCAACGGGGGGACCGTAGACGGTGCCGTTATTGGCGGCGCAAGTGCGGCTGCGGGCACGTTCACGACCGCTAACGCCACTACGGTGGATACCACGAACATTGAGGTTACCAACCTAAAAGCTAAGGACGGCACCGCCGCAGGCTCCATCGCAGATAGCTCCGGTGTAGTCACCATCGCGTCTTCTGTGTTGACGACCACCGATATCAACGGGGGAACCGTAGACGGCATTACGTCGTTGTCTATGCCGAGTGGCACCGTAAACATTCAAGCTACGCACCCTACCGGCACATCAAACGTAGGTTTTGGTAGCGGCACCTTTGCTGCGGTAGAAGCGGGGGCCACCCTCAACACAGCTATGGGTGTCAATGCCCTACAAGATTTGACTACAGGTGACAGTAACACAGCTATTGGGTATCAGGCCGCTTCTAATAGCACAACAGCAATTGGAACTACCGCAATTGGTCGGCTTGCTCATGGCTTAGGCGTTCTTACTGGCGATTATAATACGGCTGTTGGCTACGCAGCCGGTCAAGATTTAACCAGCGGCACCTTTAACTTTTTTGGTGGCTACGGAGCAGGCGCTAACGCAACTACTGCCAATTATACTGTTGCTATTGGTGTTAATGCAATTGGCTTAGGTGTTCTTACTGGCGATGATAACACCGCTATTGGACAACAAGCTGGCTACGATTTAACCAGCGGCACCTACAACAACTTTATGGGCTATAGAGCAGGCTATAACGCAACTACTGCCAACAACACTGTCGCTATTGGTAAAAACGCTATTGGCTTAGGTGTTCTTACTGGCGATGATAATGTCGCTATTGGTCGTCAGGCTGGAAATGATTTAACCAGCGGCATATACAACGTCCTTACTGGATATCGAGCAGGCTATAGTTTAACCAGCGGCACATACAACGTCCTTACTGGATATCGAACAGGTGCTAACGCAACTACTTCTTCTCATACAATTGCTGTCGGCTATAACGCTATTGGCACAGGTGTTCTTACTGGGAGTCAGAATACTGCTATTGGACGAGAAGCAGGTCAAGATTTAACCAGCGGCGAATACAACAACTTTATGGGCTTCCAAGCAGGTGCTAACGCAACTACTGCCGCTAGTAATATCGCTATTGGTAGACAAGCGATTGGCGTAGGTGTTCTTACTGGTACAAACAATGTCGCTATTGGCTATCAAGCTGGCTACGGTTTAACCAGCGGAGATTACAACATTCTTTCGGGCTTTCAAGCAGGCTCTAACGTAACCACCGGCACTGGCAACATATTTCAGGGCTTCGAAGCAGGGGAGTTCGCAACTACTGCTAGTTACAGCATCGCCATAGGTCATGACGCAATTGGCACCGGTATTATGACTGGAACGGGCAATACAGCTATTGGTCGTCTAGCAGGCAACGATTTGACCAGCGGCGTATACAATAATTTTATGGGCTATAATGCAGGCGGCAACGCAACTGAGGGTAATTATAATATCGCTATCGGCTATTCATCGATCGGCGTAGGTGTTGTAACTGGAACGGACAATATCGCTATTGGCCGTCAAGCTGGTAACGATATCAGTAGTGGCGATTACAACGTCGCTGTTGGTTATAGAGCAGGTTACGAACTGACGACTGGGGTGGACAATACACTTCTCGGCGTACAGGCGGGTGATGTCCTAACGACTGGTAGCAATAACACCATCATTGGACACGATGCAGCCGCCTCCGCAGCAGATGTGTCTAACGAAATTACACTCGGTAATACAAGCATTACAGCTATTCGCGCTCAAGTTACGTCCATTACAGCACTGTCAGATCGCAGAGACAAGAAGGACATCAAAGACCTTTCTGTTGGTCTGGACTTTGTTAACTCGCT
>Ga0099847_1000503_pt1 | contig 13300 bp, 19 predicted proteins | sample CB_VirMetaG_2_FD_78178 | JGI IMG/M metagenome (GOLD analysis project Ga0099847, IMG submission 78178) | Freshwater to marine saline gradient viral communities from Chesapeake Bay - CB_1504_2 Viral MetaG | ecosystem: Environmental > Aquatic > Marine > Coastal | place: USA: Chesapeake Bay...
ACAATTACTGGAATCATTTACTACTATGTAAAAGATGACGGTAAAGAATCTGTATAATAAATAATTAATGGAGCACCTTCGGGTGCTCCTAAAATTTAGGAGAATATAAATGGGATCATATAAAGGTGATATACAAGCAACTAGAATTATTGCTACTACAACTAATGTAGTGATAGCTCCTCCAGTTAGATTACGAGGAATTATTATTGCGGGTTTAGCAACATCTGGTTTAGTTGAATTAAAAACTACAAGTGCTACTGGAACTACTTTATTTGTAGCAGACGTACCTGCAGGTGATGTAATTAATTTTTCATTTCCTGAAGATGGAATTTTATTTCCAAAAGGTGTTTATGTTTCAACATTTAGTGTTGCATCAGCTACTTTATTAACTGATAAATATTCAGGACCAGGTTTAACAGCAGGGTAGGAGGCTAAATGGCTAACACTACTTCCGGTACATATACTTTTGACAAAGATTTCTCTATAGATGAAATTATAGAAGAAGCTTATGAAAGAATTGGGCTACAAGGAAATTCTGGCTATGACATAAGAACAGCTAGAAGATCTTTAAATATTATGTTTCAAGAATGGGGAAACAGAGGTCTTAATTTTTGGGAAATAGCAAATAATTCTATTACGTTAGTTCAAGGTCAATCTGAATATGTAATGTATCGTTCACCAAGTGATGGTACTTCTAGCACTACAGCTGTTTACGGAGTATCTGATGTATTAGAAATGGCATATAGAAACTCCTCTAGTGTTGATTTTCCTTTAACTAAAATTGATAGGTCTACTTATCAAGGCCTATCTGCTAAAACACAGCAAGGAACTCCTACTCAATATTTTGTTCAACGATTTATTGATAGAGTAACTATTACATTATATTTAACTCCAGGATCTACAGAAGCTGGAAATTTTATTAATTTTTATTATGTAAAAAGAATTCAAGATTCTGGTGCATATACCAATGCAACTGATGTTCCATATCGTTTTGTACCATGTATGTGTTCAGGACTTGCTTATTATTTAGCAATTAAAAAAGCTCCACAAAGAATACAAGAATTAAAATTATTATATGAAGATGAATTACAAAGAGCATTAGAAGAAGATGGTTCTTCTTCAAGTTCTTTTATAACTCCTAAAACTTATTATCCGAGTGTGTAATGGCAAATTTATCTAAAGGAAGATTCGCACAATTTATTTCAGACAGATCTGGAATGGCATTTCCTTACACTGAAATGGTTACAGAATGGAATGGTGCAAAAGTTCATATTTCTGAATACGAACCTAAGCAACCACAATTAGAACCAAAACCAACCACCACCGATGCACAAGGATTGCCGGATGCAAGACCTGCTAGAGTAGAGCCTCCTGTTTTAATTTTATTAAATCCAAATCCATTTACGACTATTAAATATTCTGGAAATACTTATGTGAATGTTTATTCACAAGATCATAAATTAACTACCGGAACTACTGTACGATTTAGAGGACCTACTAGTCCAACAGGATTTAGAAATGTTCCTAGCTTTGATGGAATTACTGATATAAGTAATGCTAATGGGTTTACAATTACAGTTGGAAAAATTGATTCTAGTGGTAATGTAACAGACACAGCAAATTATTATTATTTCCAAAGTACAGATACTGCTACAGATGGAAATATAAACGGAGGAGGAAGTGGTTGTACAGGTGGACCTGTTAACCTTCAAGCATAATGACATACGCAGAATTAATACAAAAAATTAGAGATTATTGTGAGGTAGATGCTAACGTATTTACTTCTACTATTTTAGATGGATTTATATTAGATGCAGAATGGAGAATTCAACGAGATGTTGATTCTGATAACAATAGACAATATGCACAAGCTGATATTATTGCAGGTCAAAGATATGTTAATACCCCATTAATTAATGATCAAACATTAGTTATTAGATCTTGTCAAATTACTAATTCTACAGGTGGAGCAGATAATTCTGATCGTTCTTTTTTAGAATATAGGGATACAAACTACATTTCAGAATATAATCCAACTGGAGTACAAGGTTTACCAAAATACTACAGCTATTGGGATGAAAACACTATTGTTTTAGCCCCTACTCCTGATCAAAATTATAACATGCAGATAAATTATATCTTGAAACCTGCTGGATTATCAGCTAGTAATACTACTACATACTTAAGTACAGAATTCCCAAATGGCTTATTGTATGCATGCTTAGTAGAAGCTTTTGGATTTTTAAAAGGTCCAGCAGATATGATCCAATATTATGAAGGAAAGTATCAACAGGCTTTACAAGGATTCACAGTTGAACAAATGGGAAGAAGAAGACGAGATGAGTACACAGATGGACCACCTCGACTTCCAAAACAACAATAAGGAGTAAATACAAATGGCAATAACACAAGCAGTTGCAAATAGTTTTAAAAAAGAAGTACTAGAAGGAAAACATGATTTTCAATATTCTGGTGGTGATGTTTTTAAACTTGCTTTGTATGTATCTACTGCGACGTTAAATTCTACTACTACAGCATACACTGCGTCTGGCGAAGTCGCTAACAGTGGTCAATATTCTGCAGGTGGTGGAACATTAGTAAAACCAAATCCAAGTACTTCCGTTGCATCAGGTGTTGCAATTGTAGACTTCAATGATTTGTCGTTTACTGGTGTGACGTTAACAGCTAGAGGTGCATTAATTTATAATACTTCATCTACCAATGCGGCAGTTGCAGTATTAGATTTCGGTGCAGACAAAACAGCAACATCAGGAACTTTTACAATACAGTTCCCGGCATTTACAACTTCAGCAGCTATTCTAAGAATCGGCAACGCATAATAGGGAGATAACCTATTATGGCCAATACTTGGGGCGAATTAAGTTGGAGTACAGGTTCATGGGGATTACAGAATGATATTTCTGTATCCTTAACTGGACAACAGGTAAATTGTGCTCAAAATAGTGTTAGCATCTCAGCTGAACTTAATTCTGGTTGGGGAAGGGCTGAATGGGGTAATCTTGTTTGGGGAGATGCGTACTCTGTTCAATTAAACGGTAATCAAATAAATATTGCTCAAGGTAATTCAATCTTAGACGCAAATACTATAGCCTCTATAACAGGAGATAGTCTAACTATTGCTGAAGGAACAGTAGATCCTTCTCCAGATGCAACAGTTACTGGTATAGGATTGACAGTTGGACTTGGTCTTGGAACTGTTGAGGCAACAGCTAATACAGATATTACCGGTCAACAAATAAATTTATCTCTTGGAGATGAAACTATTACTGCTGACGCAAATATTACGGCTACAGGTAATGGTTTAACTATAGCACAAGACAATGTTTCTGTTAGTATTTTTGTAGGACCAGTTCCTGTAGGAATTCCTTTATCTTTATCACTTGGCGATGAAACAATTAGTGCAGACTGTAATTTAAATTTAAGCGGCCAATCATTAACCATTGCTGAAGGAACAATAGATCCTTCTCCTGACGCAGAAGTCACCGGTATTGGTATGACAGTTGAAGTAGGTTTGGGAACTGTTACGGCAGGAGCAAGTACAGGGGCATTAACAGGGCAACAATTAAATGTTGCTCAAGGAACAAGTATATTAGATGCTGTGACCTATGCAACAGGTACTGGACAACAATTAAATGTAGGCTTAGGAAGCATAAATACGCAAGGTAATGCTGATGTTATTGTAACAGGGAATTCATTGACAGTTGGTTTAAGATCAATTAATGTACAATCTTGGCAAATTGTTGATACCGGATCTAGTGTCACTTGGAATATTATTGACACAGCCGCTTAAATTTAATAATTAGTATAATATAAGGAATTAAAAATTATGGCATCAAGTTATTCTACGGATCTTAAATTAGAGTTAATGGTCACCGGTGAAAAAGCTGGTCTTTGGGGTGATATCACTAATACCAACTTAGTTATTCTCCAACAAGCTATCGCTGGATATCAACAAGTTGGAGTTACATCAGGAGCAACATTAGCTTTTACTAATGGAGTTTTATCAAATGGTAAAAACTCTGTAGTTGATATGACAGGAACAATTGCAGGAAACGTAAATGTAACCATTCCAGATGGAATTGAAAAAAATTATATTTTAAAAAATTCTACAACTGGAGCTTACAACGTTGTTTTTAAAACAACTTCTGGTTCAGGAGCTACTTTTAAAAGCACAGACAAAGGTACTAAAATTGTTTATTCAAATGGAACTGATGTTATTGATGTTTTTGCTAATCAAAAGGAAATTGGACTATTTACAATACCTTCATCTGATGGTACTAATCAACAAGCAATTGTTACAGATGGTTCAGGAACTTTAAGTTTTGCAGGCCCTTATGCGACAACAGGAAAAGCTATTGCAATGGCAATGGTTTTTGGGTAAAAGATAACAGGAGATAAAAAAATATGGCAAACCCGAATATAGTAAATGTAACTACAATTTATGGAAAGTCGCTACAAGCTGCTTTAAATACAACTCTTACTACAGAAATTTTAGCTAACGCTGCAGCTTCTGGACAAATCTATAAAATTAATACAATATTAGTTGCAAACATAGATGGAACTAATGCAGCTGATGCTTCTGTGTTTATTACAAAATCTGGTGGATCACCAATTGCAATTGCAAGTACAATTTCTGTACCAGCTGATTCTACATTAACTGTAGTTGATAAAAACACTTCTTTATATTTAGAAGAAGGTGATAATATTGAAGCTGGAGCAAGTGCAGATAATGATTTAGTAATTACTATATCTTACGAAATTATAAGCTCGTCATAAGGAGGCATTAAGCATGGCTTATTTTGCTGAATTAAATAATAACAACGAGGTTATTAGAGTAGTTGTTGTATCTGACAATATTCCTACTTCTAATGGTCCATTAAAAGATAATCCAATGCATGTAGATGGAGAAGAATGGTGTAAAAATAATATACCAGATCATCCAGACCAAATAAGAAGTCCTAAAGGAGTTGCTTGGAAACAATGTTTTAATGATGCAACTACTAGAGGAATATTTCCAGGTCCAACTTGTATTTATTCTCCTCAATACAATATATTTGTACCTTACAAACCTTTAGGAAGGGATGATTGGATTATAAATCCTTCTACTTTTAGGTGGGAGCCGACTCATGGTTGGTATGGAGCAACATTACCTAATGGAAAAATTCCATTTGAACATTATGACAATATTAATAAAAGATGGTTAAGTCTATTACCTCCGAAAGGAAATTCAGAAGATATTGATCCTAATTATATTTTTAAAGACCAGTTTTATTGGAATCCTGACAGTAATGAATGGGTTGCTTTAACCGATGTAGAATCAATGTATTTAAATGATGGTACTACAAGATCAAGAGTGTTTTGGAATTTTACAAATAATAGAATAGAACATTGGGATCAAGCCACAGAAAATTCGGAAGAAACATGTACTTTTTATTGGGATAATGTTAATAATACATGGGTAGGTATATAAAATTATGACAAGTACTTTAGGACAAGGAAATAATAATGGAGGAGTAATTGGACCAGTTAATGATCCAGATTACAGTCCACCATTACCACCAAGAGTAAGCACCATTACATCTCCAGGTACTTTTACTCCTCAAGGAAATACAACCGCAGCAGTTTTAGTTGTAGGTGGAGGAGCAGGAGCGCCTCCTTGTGGAGATACCTATAATAGACATTCTGGCGGTGGAGGAGCAGGAGGAGTTTTATATGCTTCTAGTTTTACTTTTCCAGGAAGCCCTATTTCTGTAACTATTGGATCAGGAGGTGGATCAAATACTAAAGGAACGGATACAGTATTTGGGTCAGTTACCGCATTAGGTGGAGGATTAGCAGGAGGAGCTATGTACGGAGCAGGTGGTGGATTATCACCTGGGCCAAATGATGGAGGTTCTGGCGGAGGAGCTGGAGCAGGAACTAGTGGTAGTTATGGAATTCAAGCCCCAAGTGGAGCATTTACAGGATATGGAAACAATGGAGGAGCACCATCATCTCCTTGGCCAACTGTAGGTGGATCAGGCGGAGGCGGTGGAGGAGCAACTCAAGCAGGTTTTTCTGCAACTAATGGATCCGGTGGAGCTGGATATACAAGTTCAATAAGTGGAAGTCCTGTAGTTTATGCAGGAGGTGGAGGAGCAAGTCCAAGTCAACCTCCCGGACCTGGAGGAACTTCTTCTAATTATGGCGGAGGAGGAAACTCTAGACAAGATTCAGGAGGACCCGGAGGAAATGGAGTAGTTATTGTAAGTGAGGCTTCTGTTCCAGAAACTTTTGTTGCACAAGGAATTTGGGATTTAAAAACACAGTATACAAATGCATTAAATGGTAATTGGAAACAAGGTTAAAATTATTAGTGATTCAATTCTTAGAAAGATTTTATACAGATTTATTAACTTGGGAAGAAGTTATTAATAATTTAAATCAATCTATTCAAAAAAACGAAATAATAAAATATAATAAAGAAGGTTTTTATGTTTCTCATTCAGCACATCTAATTCCAAAAGTAAAAGAACTTTTAAATAAAATAGATTGTAAAGAAGCTCATTTATATATTAATTTTGTTTCTAATAAAACCGGTTTTGGAAAACATAAAGATTCAATGGATGTGTGGTTTTGGCAAGCAATAGGACAAACCCAATGGAATATAGAAGAGTCTACCTATTTACTTAATCCTGGAGATTTGATACATATACCTAAAGGAATATATCATGAAGTTATTCCTACTACAGCAAGAGTGGGAATATCCATGAGTAAATGAAATTAATAGGTAATAATATTTATAAAGTAAAAAAGATGGATTATATCATTGGAGAAGATAATGTTTATCCTTATCTTATTGTAGATAATTGGTACAATAAAGAGGAAGAAGAAAAAATTTGGAAAGAATTAGATTTTTATTTAAGTCATGATGAATATGAATCTGCATCTAAAACAGCTATTGCAAAAGATAAAAATGGAAATGTTTTAGGGGAGGGTAAAAGATTTTATCCTAGATGGATGTATTCAGATTATGGGCTTAATAAATCTCATATTATGAAAGCGTTAAAAAAACAACAACACCCGCAATTTCATGCTATTTTAAAAAAAGCCCTTCCACCACATGCGGATAGTTTTACCACAACAAATAGAGCAAATACTTTAATATCTTACTATGAAGAAAATGATTATTATGACACACATCATGACGCTTTTTTATTTACTTGTTTAATTTGGTTTGCAAAAAATGATTCTTTATTTACAGGTGGAGATTTAATTTTAACTCAATCTAATCAAACCATACAATTTAAACATAATAGGATGGTATTATTTCCTTGTTATTATAAACATAAAGTAATTCCTATAAAATTTAAAGAAAACGCAGAAAAAAAATATAATGGTAGATTTTCTATAACTCATTTTTATTATAGTTTAGATGACTAATGTTAAAAAAATAACAATACTTGGCCGTGGAAATGCTGGATGTATGTCTGCAATGCATTTTAATTTTTATAGCGATCTAGAAATAGAGATGCGTTATGATTCTAAAATTGCCCCGGTTCCTACAGGGCAAGGAACTACTTTAGATTTTCCAGAGGCATTGTTTAGAAATTTTCAATCTAATTATTTAAATAATTTCCCCCATACAATGAAAACAGGAATTATGTATGAAAACTTTTCTTCTAATTCTATTTTTCATCCGTTTTCTATTGGAAGATATGCATTACACTTTGAACCAAAACAATTCCAAGATTTTGTTTGTAATAATTTAAAGATTAATTTTAAAGAAATAGATGAAAATGTAGAAGACTATGAATCTATTGATTCAGATTATATTATAGATTGTAGAGGAACGCCTTCTAATTTAGATAACTATATAGAATTAGTAAATCCATTAAATTGTGCTTTATTAGCTACTTTACCTAAAAAAGAAAAAGATGTTTTTTACACTAGATCAATCGCCCATAAACATGGGTGGTGTTTTTATATTCCACTTCCAGATAAAGTATCTTTAGGATATCTATTTAATGATAATATTACCTCTTTAAAAGAAGCAGAAACTGATTTTAAAAATACTTTTCATGTAGAAAAAATAAATAAAATTTTTCCTTTTAAACAATACGTTGCTAAAGAACCTATTATAAAAGACCGTATATTTTTAAATGGAAATAAATTATTTTTTTTAGAACCTTTAGAAGCTACTGCGATGGCAACATATGCTCAATCTAATAGGTATTATTTTGATTATATGTTTAATAAATGTCCTAAGATTAAAACAATTAATTTTATTCATGATTATGTAAAAAAATTACAAGATTTTATTTTATGGCATTATGCAAACGGATCTATATATGATTCAGATTTTTGGAGCTATGGTAAACGGTTATGGAAAAACCACAATAAAGAAAACTTTGAAAAAACAATTCATCAAATATCTAAAAAAAGTTTTTTAGAGGAAGACAGTATGTATGCTCAATGGCATGGATATAGTTTTAAAAATTGGATGGAAGGAATGAGTATTTAATATGAGTAATATAGTTTATAATAAATTATGGTATTATAAAGACATCATACCAAGACATTTGTGTAATGATATTATTAGACATGCCTTATCTAAAGATATCCAACATGGTTTAACTGGTGGAATGGATCCTTCAGACATAAGCATAGAAAAATTAAAATTACTGCATAAAAAAAGAAAATCTAAAGTTGTTTGGCTAGAAGAACCTTGGATTAAAAATTTAGTACATCCAATCATTTTAGATGCTAATAAAAAAGCTAATTGGAATTTTATAATTGATGAATTTGAAAGTATGCAGTTTACTATTTATGAACCGGGAGAATATTATGGCTGGCATCAGGATTCTTATGATGTTCCTGATTCAAATGGAAAAGTTAGAAAACTATCTTTAAGTTTGTTTTTAAGTGATTCTGGTGAATATTATGGTGGTAATTTTGATTTTGATTTTAGGAATCTAGATCCAGGAAAAAATAGCACTTATACATTAACAGAAATAAACACTAAAGGATCTGCAGTTGTTTTTCCTAGTTTTATATGGCATAGAGTATGTCCAGTTAATAAAGGAACTAGATATTCATTAGTTGTATGGTTGAAAGGAGATACGTTTAAATAATATGGATAAAAATTATATAATTGTAAAAAATGCTATTTCTAAAGAAATGGCAGATATTTGTTATAAATATTTTTTATTAAAAAGAGAAACATTTATTGTAAGAAGAAAAGCAAAATATATTTCTCCATTTAATTTTGATGAAGGAACTTGGGAAGATGGGCAAGTCAATAATGCATATTCTTTATATGGTGATATTTTATTTGATTCATTATTAGAAAAAATAAGACCAGTTATGGAAGATAATACTAATATGAAATTAATGCCTACCTATTCTTATGCAAGAATTTATAATAAAGGAAATGTTTTAACAAAACACAAAGATAGATCAAGTTGTGAAATATCCACTACTTTAAATTTAGGTGGAGATCCTTGGCCAATATATGTCGAGCCAGATTCAACTAAGGGATTATTTAATGAAAATAATAATACATATGTTCCTTCTGACTCTAAAGGAATTCAAATAGATTTAGAACCAGGGGACATGTTAATATATAAAGGATCAGAAATAGAACATTGGAGAAATGCTTTGATGGGTGATCATTGTGCTCAATTATTTTTACATTACATTACAGCTAAAGAAGAAAACCTACCTCTTTTAATGGATGAAAGGCCTTTATTGGGACTACCAAAATGGTTTAAAGGATATAAAATATCCAATGTTGAATAAAGAAATTACCTTTCCTATTTTTATTAAACATAATCCAGATTATTCTTTATATAAAAAAGAACTATTAAATCAAATTAATAAAACACTATCTAAAACAGAATCTAAAAATGATTCTATTCATAATACAGATTGGGGAATAAAAGCAGATGTAAAAAGAAAATATTTAGATTTATTTTTATCAATAAATCAAAAACATTTTACAGAAGTATCTTCTTATTTTAATTGTAATAAAGTTGAATTATTAAATTTTTGGTTTCAAACTTATACTAAAAATAATTATCATAAAAAACATAATCATGAAGGACATTATTCATGTGTTTTTTATGTTGAACTGCCTGACCCAAATATTAGTACACATTTTTATATGCCTAATTCCAATGAAAAATTTTATTTTAAAGAAGTTGAAGAAGGAGACCTTATTTTATTTCCTAGTTTAATTTTTCATGAGTCTCCTTTAATTGAAAAAGAAACTAAAAAAACAATTATATCAGCAAATATGAATTTTTATGGATAATATTATAGTGATAGATAATGTAGTCAGTGTATCTCAACAAAACTATATTGAGAAAGAACTTATTAAATCACATACATTTCCTTGGATATTTAATTCTACAGATATTACTTATGGTTCTAAACATACTAATGGGATATGTTTTTCTTCTAGAATTATGGATCAAGATAAAATTTTAAACCATAATTTTTATAATATGCTACCAGTTATTCATGCTGCATGTGATCAAAGTAATATAGTTATAAATAAGATGTTAAGAATATCTGCTTTTTTAACTTTTAAAAAAGACACTAATCATACGATGGAACCTCATAATGATTTTGATATTCCTCATTATGGCTGCGTGTATTATGTAAATGACTCAGATGGAGACACTGTTTTTTATAATAAATTTTATCCAGATAATAAAAATAATTTAACAGAGGTAAAAAGAGTAAGTCCTAAAAAAGGAAGATGTGTAGTTTTTAATCCACTAAGATATCATAGCTCTTCATTTCCTAAAAAAAATGACTACCGATGTATTGTAAATATTAATTTTACTTCATAAAACAGCTACTATATACTGTGTTGTTATGTTATAATAATCGTGTTAGATCTTTATTTATTGGATAATTATGTTACAGAAAATACAATTTAAACCTGGTTTTAATAAACAGCAAACAGCCACAGGAGCCGAAGGGCAATGGGTAGATGGTAATAATGTTCGTTTTAGATACGGACAACCTGAAAAAATAGGAGGCTGGCAACAATTAGTATCTACTACATTATCGGGCCCTGTTAGAGATCAACATACTTGGACAGATTTAACAGGTAAAAAATATGCTGCTTTAGGAACTAATAAAATATTAGCAATTTATTATGAAGGTGATTTTTATGACATTACACCTTTAAAAACAGCTTTGACTAGTTGTACTTTTGATTCTACCACAGGATCAGCAACAGTGACTGTAAATAAAACAGGACATGGATTATTACAGGGAGATTATTTTATTTTTACATCTGTAACTTTACCTGGAGGTGGAGCGACTGGATATGTCGCTGCAGATTTCACAACCAATACATTTGAAGTTATTTCAGTACCTAGCTCAAGTACATTTACTATTACTATGACTTCCAATGAAACAGGTTCAGGAATGTCTGCACAAGGAGATGCAACTGTAAATCCTTATATCGATATAGGACCTGTTTTTCAAACATCTGCTTATGGATGGGGTACAGGTGCATATGGAGAAGAAGAATGGGGAACTACAAGGTCTGTAACAAACGTTACACTTGATCCTGGTTCCTGGTCTTTGGATAACTACGGACAGTTGCTAGTAGCAACGGTTAGAAATGGTGCAACTTATACCTGGTCTCCTATATCTCTAGTACCTGGAGCTTTAGATACAAGAGCAACAGTTGTAAGCGGAGCACCTACAAAATCTTTAATGAGTTTAGTATCGGACAGAGATAGACATTTGTTTTTAATGGGGACTCAAACTGATTTAACAGACAGCTCTACTCAAAATAAAATGTTTATTAGATTCTCCAATCAAGAGGATATTAATACATGGGCACCTACTGCAACTAATACAGCAGGTACTTTTCAATTAGACCAAGGAAATGAAATTATTACAGCAGTACAAGGTAAAGATTATATATTAGTACTTACCGATCAAGCAGCTTACGTAATTCAATTTGTTGGTCCACCTTTTACATTTTCACTAAGACAAGTAGGATCTAACTGTGGATGTTTAGGACAACATGCAGCAGTGTATGCACAAGGCGCTGTATTTTGGATGGGCTTTGGTGGTGGGTTTTTTATGTATGATGGTACCGTTAAACAACTGCCATCTCTTGTAGAAGATTTTGTATTCACTACACAAGGAGGAGCTCCTGGAATTAATTATGATGCAAATCAAATTACCTATGCTTATCATAACTCATTATATAATGAAGTAGGTTGGTTTTATGCTTCGAATAATTCTCAACAAATTAATAAGACGGTTATTTTTAATTTTATGGATCAAAGTTGGACCACTGGAACTTTAGCTAGAACGTCTTATTCAGATGCGCATACCTATAATTTACCTTATGCAACACAATTTACTTCTAATGGAACACCTAGTTTTCCAACTATTAATGGTGTGACTAATACATATGGATCTTCTAAGTACTGGGCTCATGAAACTGGAATTAATGAAGTAGATTCGAATGGAGTATCAACTGCTATTTCTTCTTATATTCAATCTGGAGATTATGATTTATCAGAACAAGGATTAGCCGGAGATGGTGAATATATTATGAGAGTATCTAGATTTATTCCTGACTTTAAAAATTTATCCGGTAATGCAAAAATAACTTTATTTTTTAGAAACTACCCAGCAGAAGCTGAACAATCGGATTCTAATGGACCATTGATTACTGGGCCTTTTACTATTAATACTACTACTAATTTTATTAGTACCAGAGTAAGAGGAAGACAGGTGAGTTTAAAAATTGAGAATGATGCGGTAGGTGAGACCTGGCGTTATGGCACATTAAGACTTGATATTGCAGCTGGAGGAAGAAGATAATGGCAAAGATAACAGCAGTATTTCCAGATATAATTATGGATCAACAAACTGGAATAGATAACCATAGACAGTTAGTTGAAGCTTTAGATACACAAAAAAACCAACTAAATTTTGGTTATCAAGAAGATATTAAACAAGAACTGCAACGATTTGCATGGTTTATGTCCGGGAGTAAATGCTAATGTCTTGTAATAATGTCAATCCAATAACAGGTGGAAGTACAGTTGGTGACATTCCGTTTTATTTAGCTGTACAGCAAGGTAAAGTTCCTGGTTACTCTATGATTAATAAATTTGGATATAATTCTAGCATTGGTTCAGGTTCTTTTGAAACTATTTGGGAAACAGGAAACAACTATCCTTGGCAAACAGCTCAAGCTACTCTTGATGTAGTCAGTGATAATGCTAACGATGATGTAGTAGGAACAGCTGGA
>Ga0099847_1000507_pt1 | contig 13281 bp, 9 predicted proteins | sample CB_VirMetaG_2_FD_78178 | JGI IMG/M metagenome (GOLD analysis project Ga0099847, IMG submission 78178) | Freshwater to marine saline gradient viral communities from Chesapeake Bay - CB_1504_2 Viral MetaG | ecosystem: Environmental > Aquatic > Marine > Coastal | place: USA: Chesapeake Bay...
AGATTACCTTAGATGCTTCTGAGGCATCCTCACTAACCAATGCAGCGTTCTGTGATACCAGTGCTGCGGCTGCTGCTGCATCTGCAAGGGCAAGCTGTGAGGACTGAGCAGTCTCTGCCCACACTTTAGTCACAGCATCTTGTGCATCTGTGGGGTTAGCAACACTCTTAATTTGCTTGTTACCAGCATTAAAGGTGTTGTTGTAATCTAGTTGGATTGTAGTGTCTGAAGAGTCAAACGCTTCTTGTGCCATTTCAAATAGCTGGTTACTGTCAGCATCAAGTGCTGCCTCAGTTAGAACTGCACCATCTTGGAAATCTACAGCGCGCGCAGTTCTGTTTGATACTCTACGCACTTCTACAAATGCACCAACATCAGGTGCTGTTGTTAGCTGAACTCTACTGGAGTCTAGCCATGTGTAAGTAACGGCAACATTATTAACTTTCACGTATACGTTTGCTTGTAGCAAGTATTGGAATGTGACGTTAAATATTCTGTTGCTACCGTCACCCGTGTATGTCACAAAGGATAAGGCCATGTTAATTCTCTATGTTTTAAATAAGGGGGGGTAAAAGAAACCCCTCGACTGAGGGGCTTGTGAGGTTACATTTTAAAAATATCGTCTATACGAGATTCTCTATCCAGGCGATTTTGCCTGAATGCTGGAGATTTATTCTCTAACGCTTCTCTAGCCATTAGGCGGTAGCCGTTGACTATTGTCTGAATCATCTTAACTTTTGGTGGAGTAATGTCACCTAAAGTAGAGTGTGGAGCCATTTTGTAGTCCATACTTTTTATTAACTCAGCTATCTCTTGATGCATGGTTCTACCTGTATATGGGTCACGCATTTCACCAACCATTCGGTTGTACTTAGCATAGACTGATTCAGTTTCTCCAAAGTCATAGACATCTCTAAAGTCCACGTTTGTACTACCTAACTCATACCCAACTTTCTGTATGATTGCTCTATCAAGACCATTTGATAATTTGTAAACTTGTTCTGCAACAGGGTCACTTACTACCTTACGGTTCCGAAACATGAATCCATATACTGGAATATCATAACTAGGTTTAGTGATTTCACGCCCATATAAGTCATATTGCTTTCCCAACTTCTCAGACAACACAGGAAGTCTGCGCTGTACCTTTTCCATGAATGAACTAGCTTCACGTACATTTTCATCTGAGTTCATTTGAGATAATACGTTAGGTGTGAATGCTACAAACCAGTTTTCAATGATAGTGGTAAACTTGTCTGGGTCATTAAAACCATCAAGAATCTTTTGCAAAGAAGAGAAGTAAGCTTTATTAAGTATGTTGTTAGTAACAGCATAAGTAAGTCCACCAAGAATTTCCAACATATGGTCTTCTAAGTTAGTATTTGATAAGTCTTTCTTCATCATCCACACAAGGTCTGCACTTAAACCCATTAACAATCCAACTGGGCCTAGCTTTGAATAGCTAACCCACTGGTCACCAACGCGTATAGAGTTAGGTTCATAACCCATCGCTTTCCAAAGTTCTCTTTGTTTAAAGTCAGAGGGGCCACTACCGGTCATTAAGTCTTCATGTGCTGCATACATCATTCCACTAATAGCTAACAAGCCTATTTGCTTGCGCGCCTTTAGTTTAGCTTTCGCAACAGGGGAACCTTCCTTTAGTATGTTCTTCTGTTTAGCAGAAATGCCTTTAGTAAAAGGCATGTACATCATAGATTCAGATACAATGTTAATAGGTGCGCGTATAAAAGGCACGACTATCAATCTTCCATATCCACCACCCAAGTTGGCAAAGTCATTTATTAACTTACCTAGCTTACCCTCCAAATCAGCAGTGTATGTTGTCTCACGTATTTCACGTAAGATTTCTGAATCACTTACTCTTCCGTTGACATCAATCTTAGCGTTCATGTTTTTAGCAAGAAGTGCTTCAAACTCGTCACCTTTAGGTTGGATGTTACTATCTCGTACAACAACACCAGTGCCCGGCTCAGACGGTGCAAGCTTGCTGTCCATATATTCGACAACAGTGTCTGAATAGATAAGAGCGCGAGAACGGTTAGCTTTTATACCTTCATCTAAAAATAGCAAGGCTAAATGCGCTTGGTGTACACCACGCTCCCAAAGGTTACGCCTAACAAAACTCATGTTTGCCAATGCGCTATCTCTTTGGTCTTCAACTTTAGTGACAAAGGGGTCAGTAATGTGTTGACCGTTCTTCCAAGCTTTCATTGCTTGGCCCCAAGAAGACCTGAAGTAACGCCTATTACCAGCGTACTGCGCCCATGCTCTTTTTCTTCCTCTAGCTTTCTCAGCACCACGTCCTAAATGACCCCACCATTCAACAAATGGTTCAGTCCAAAGTTTAGACATGTTAGATAAAGCAGCCGCTTCAATAGTTGAAGGGCCAGATAGCATCATTGCAGAACGGAATCTGATTAACTCACTCAAGAATGTAGGGTCATTAAGCTTGTCTGTAGCTTTCTTCATAGCCTTGAGGTCAGCCATTCCTACCTTACCTGAACCAGCTTTAGCCATAGACAGTATTGTTTTAGCCAGTGAGTCTACATCCCCACTAGCTTTGCCACTCATTAGACCAGCTACTAAATCTGGGTCGCCTTTCATAATCATGCGGTAGTTACCAAGACCACGGGAAAATTCCCTTGAAGCTAACTTAGTCAGTTCCATAGTGTTAGCAAACAAACCTGCCATTTCTACGAACTCAGCAGCTTCAGCGTATGACAGACCCTGACCTGTGTCTTGGTGCTTCTGTGCTAACGTCCACACCCTTTCACCTACAGTAAGGTTAATTTGACGCATCTTTTGCGCTCTATGCCTTATTCTCTGTAGTTCAACGTGGTCATCTTTATACTGCTCAAGAATTTCAGACAGGTCACCGCCCGTCTGCTCCATTGTGAGTCTTCCTTCTTCATCAGCTTTAGCACGGGCTGACTCCAAAGTTTCGACACCATCAGGGCCATTCATGTCAGCATCACGTACACGTACTTTTTCCCAGTGGTCAGACGAAGCGTTTATAAAACCCTTAACATCATCAACTGTTTCTAGTCTATCTACGTTAAAGGTAGGTTCACCATCATACAGGTGTGAAAAGTTCTCACCGTCATTAGCTTGACCATAGCTTTCGCCATTGTTTAATGAATCTGTTTCACCATCACGGGGTCTTACTACAGTAGAAACATCTGTGTTAGGAGCTTCGTAGTCACGAAAATTAGGGTCATCAAGTAACTCACCCTCAAGAGAACCATCGTCTTTAGCAGCGTTAGGAACTTCTTCAGGTGCGTCTATTCTAGGTGTGTCTACATCAACCATATCATCTAAATCAACTGGCCCATCACCTTCAGGTAAAAGACTTTCTGTAGTGCTTAGTTGAGGTGACTCATTTGACCGAAGTTCTTGACGAACCTTTGGTGGAGAAAAGAGTTTAGCAATACTGAAACCTAGTGTAAGACCAGCACCTAATCCAATAGCTGACGCTTGACCTACTTCTCCAGTATCTACCTTAGATAAATCACCCTTGTTATCAATAACCTGTCTACCGACATTATCAGCACCTCCATAAACAGCACCCTCTGCACCAGCGACTACGCCAGCACCTAATGCTTTTTTGGACATGAGACTTTTAAGTAGTGCTGTAGCACCTCCCTTTAGAACAAGACCTTTGGCGGCTTGGGCAAAAAGACCAAATCCAGCATAAGTAGAAATGTCAGTGGCAATACCTTTAGCTGCTCTACCAAAGTGGCGTAACTCAAGAGGCATTGCATCATATCGTTCCATTGTGCGAATCAAAGCCATTTGCTCGTCATCACTCCACTCTTCAATACCCATAGCTACAAAACCAAGGTCAGGAAGGTTCCACTGAATTTGTCCTATGGCTTGCATAGCACCTTCAGCATACTCTTGGTCTGAAAACTCTGGAGCGACATAAGCTTCATTAGCCGCAGCCATACCAGCCTGTAGTTCATCAATGCCTACAGGAGGCTTAAACATGGCGTTAGTACCCTGCTGTGACTCCATGTATTCTTCAGCACCTGAACCTAAATCAACGCCTAAACCCTGAATGTTTAACTTAGGGGCAAGGGTTCTGGCATCTGCTATGAACGACTCGTCTTGAAGCCAATCATCTTCCGTCTTGGGGGCTAAAGATGCGCTACTAAATCCAGTTATAATTTCAGGTTTAACCGCAGTATGCCCTGCTGGAGAAAGGCCAGCCGCAGTAAATCCAGGACCTTGAGTATCAGTATCAGCCATTACCTGTTCTCCCAGATTTCTTTATTATTTTCAAAGTAAGTTGCGAAAGCACCTGTACCACCCATGTTGCCAAACCCATCATTTAATGCTTTTAGCTGAAGGTCTAAAATCTGCCAGACTTGCATCTGCTCACCTTCATAAGTATCTAGTTGTAATGGGTCTTCATCAATCAATCGTTTTAATTCACGACCTTTATCACCAGATTCAAACACTGAATTGATGTTGTCTAAACTAGCGTTAGCAGATGTAAGTTCATTAGTTTTTTCAGATAACCCTGCGACCTTTGCGACACCAGCAACAAACTCTTGATGTGCCAATACTTGAGCCTTTACAATTTCTTTTTCTTGATTGATTTCGGTTTCAGCTTGAAGGTTATAGGAAGACAACTCAGCAGTTGTTGGCTTATTACCTGTTGTATTGTAGTGGTGCTGGATTATCCTAGACATTGCTGCATCAAAACTTCTACCTAACTGAGCTACTGCATCAGCATTGGTTTTAGATTTATACATCGTGGACTGTTCAAGTGCGCGAGTAATGTCACCTTTGAAGTCTTTGACAATAGGTTGTTTTAAAATAGGTGTGACTTTGTTTGATTGGTCTAAAGAATTAATTAAACTTGCTGCATCATCAGGATGTATTTTATCCTCTGACACCATCTTAAAGATTTTAGCGTTAGTAACCATGTTACCTTCTGGGTTATATGCACTATTCTTTATGTCAGCTAAAACAGCATTGTAATAATTAGTATGGTGATTTAGCTTTTCAGTACCAACTTCAGCATTCTTTTGAAAAGCATCCTGAACACCAGTGATGGTTACCATAGAAATACCATTGCTAGTTAAAGCGTATATCATTTCTGTTGGAAGTTCTTTATGTGGGTTCTGGTAAAAAAAGTCGTTAGCATCATTCCAACTATCTTGGACTGCTTTATCCTTGGCATTTTTAGCATCAACAGCTAATCCACGTTGAACAGCTTCTCTTCTAGCAACCACTTTGTCTGTCGCCTGTTGAATAACAGATTCAGCATTAGTGTTTATAGCCTTGCCTCCACCAGTAGCAAACCTAGATAACCTTGCTAATAACAGATAGTTTTCATCTTGTGTACTGACATACTTTGTAATGGCGTGGTCAAACACCATCTTGCTACCTTCACCCTTAGTCATTCCACCAGTGGCGTGGGCTGTAAGAATCATATCTTCTGTATTATCAGCCACCTGTTGAATGGTCATAGTGCCAGCATTGATACTAGCCATGTCAGAGTCTATGCTTTGTCCCATCTGAGACTTTGTTTCAGCCCTCATACGGGTATCAAGGAATGAACGATGCTTTGCCCTCATGCCATATTCGGTTTCATTTATGACACCTAAAGCACCAGAGGTCATAAAACGGTCACCTTGTAAAACGTCAGCTAACTGGGTTTTACGTTCAGCCATGAATGTAGGAAAGTCCGTTCCCGTTTCATTTGATTCCATTCGCCATTTGTTATAAGCATCTTCACTTTCCATTCGCCATTTGTTTGCAAATGACTTTCCACGCAGTTCTTTTAGGTGCGCTATTACGCCCGGAGATTCCTGCGTGTAAGCACTAAAGTCATGTATGCTATCAGCGTTGTTAAGGGAATCTGAAATGTGTAGGTTTTCAGCAGTTGCTTTATCTTCAATCTTCTGTTGTTTACTTTTAGTATTCGCAAGTCTCGCAAGACCCTCTTCTATGCCAGAAGGTGTTTGGTCAGGACGGACGTAGAAGTCCCCCGACTGTGCCGCAGGGCGTAGTGCTGTCACCTCGATGCCAGAGTTAGTCGCCATTTTAATATTCCTTAATATTGTGTGTAATCTGATGATGGTTGAGTTGTATTAGTTGAATACTGACCATCACCTATCGTGTAGTAGTCGTTAGCAATTCCTAACCCAGTAGCCAATAGGCTTGGGCCTTTCTTTCCACGTCCGTCAGCTTGGACTCGCAAGCCCTCTAACTCGTACTGACGTTGTTGGATTTTATTATCAAAGTTGGTATTTATGTTTAGCTTGTTACGGGCTTCTACAGCTTGCTTATCCCGAATAATCCTTCCTACAATTGAACCTCCCATACCTTCTACAGAAGCTGCATAGTCAGCTTGCGCTTCCCTAGCTTTTATAGTGTCTTGAAAGAGTTTGTCAGAGGCCGCAGTACGTTCTTGTAGCGTTGCTATGGATTCTTGCGTGTATTGCTGCATGAGATTGTCACGAACTGCTTTGTTCTGAGCGTCAGCAGCAGCTTGCTTTTCCATATGTCCAACTACTTTCCCTGCTGTTGCCAGCATCATGGGGTTGCACATTTCATTTCACCTTTATAAATTCATAGAATGGCTTTTTGCCCACCCCATATTCGGGTACTAGGCGTACCATAGTGAAGCCCATCCATTGAAGCCAGCGTATAGCTTTTGGATTCTCTGCATGGACATAATTAAATAACAGGTCGTAGTCTTTATGGACTACATCAAGCCATTCCTTACACTCAGATTTAAGTTGTCTAGTGTGTTGATATATTCCTTTACCGCCCAACATCCAAGGCACACCTATAAAATCCTGGTTTACATTCCCTACACCAAAACTCAGCATAGTAAATTTGACTACCCCAAACATAAGTATAGGAACTCCCTCTCCATCAACAGCTACATAAGCTGCATCTGAATCATTAAGTGATTTAGTCAGGGCCGTTACTGGCCCCAACCCACAAGAAATCTTTAACTCTTCCTTGTCTGCATCACGTAACCTTGGGCCTAACAAATTGCAATCATTAACGGTTGCTAATCGTACTAAAGCTACCATTAAATTCTTCCTGATTTAGTTGTGTAGTAACCTGTCCATTCCGCAGATTGAAAGGTGCTTGGGTAAGGTGTGTCATTGCTTACTGTAATAGAAACCCTGTCATTCTTGGATAACAAAGGAAACTCAAAGTCACCTGAAGTCAGGGCTACTGAACCAACTTTTATTATTCCTAATGGTGGGCCGCTAAAGTGGTAAGTGTGTTCGATACCTTGAGTAAGCGTAGTGACTTTAAACATACCTGTGTTTTGGTAAAGTAACTTGAAGTTGCGTAACTGTAATCTGCCTGAAGTGTCTGTTAACTGACTACCACCAGCACCTACACTTTTCTTATACTGAGTTGAGAATGTGTAAGACATAGTGTATGGATAGCCTACAAAACTCTCACCATCAATAGTTGTAGTGATTTGGTTAGCGGCTGGTGTAGAGCCTGATTCCAGAGCGTCAAGGAAAACCATCTTTCCTGTTGCTGTTATTTCAGGAGACTCTTGCAATTGCATCTTTTCAAGAACAATACTTGAACCCCGTTGCAGTACCCAAAATGCTGTTGACTCAATTACTGACAAATTTAGTATGCGGTCTGAGTACGGGAACTCCCACTTAGACCAAGACATCTGCAATGCTTGACCGTCACGTCTTAGATATTTATATACATAAGCTGTTGGTACAGTGTTTACACCATCAGTCAATACAAATAACATATCTTCATTAGTGTTAGTCACCAAAGAGGTAGCTTTACCTTTTATATAACGAGGAACATTGAGGGTCGCATCAAGAGCGATGTTGCTTGCAGTATCTGCTTGAACGAAGAACTCACGAACACCTGCGAAATCTTCCCTGTTAGTGGCGAAGTAAACATACTCACCAGCACCAACTGGCTCTGCCTGTAAAGATGATTCATATTCAGTAGTCTGATTTATGGACACAGTTTCAGGAGTCAATGAGTCACCCGCACTCAGCATAAACTGAGTCTGGTCAGAGAACAAAAGAAGTGTCTCGTTAAATGGTATAGCGTGGCGAAGTATGGACACTTTAGTGTGACTCACTGCTACATCTATAGGGTCAGTTGCTAGTACAGTTGTTACTGTTTCAGGATAGAAAGAGAAGTATTCACCAGAACGGCTAAAGATAACATTTTCATCTGCTATCACACCTAGTCGGTTACGATGAAAGAATATATCGTTAAGCTTTTTACCTATAAAAGAGGGGTCACTTGCAGATATTTCATCACCTACAGAACGGCTAATCCATTCGTTAGGAGAAAACGTGAATGTGCCATTAGCATTTCTTACAAGCTTCCACGGCATAGTAGCTGCATTTATTGTTGAGTCTGCTCCTTCTGCTATGGACTCTTTCCATATACCTTCAGCAGTATCGTCAGCTACATATTCAACATAGTAGTTATCAGCTTCAGAAGTTTCATCACCTATTACCTTCATCTTAACGCCATTAAATGCACGTCTTGGTAATTCAGAGAATCGTTGTACGGAACCTTTGGAACCAATCAATGCAGCGTTACCGAAGGAGTCTTCAGTACGAAGCGTAAAGTCATTACCATCTGTTCTCTGTATTCGTATAGCAGAGCCATACCGTGTGATGGTATATACAGAACCTAAGTTACTAATTAACTGGCTAGTCAATTGTGTGGCAATGTTGTTGGTCTTCAGGTCAGCCTTGTCTGTAGCACTGGTGGTGTATGTAGCTCGCTGTACATTGTCTATGAATACTTTATAGTCTTGCGCGTAGTTACCCTGCTTTACATGCACAATAGCTTCAGGATGGGCTGGCGTTGAAGTGCTTGCAATCACGGAAGTAGATATTGATTTATTTAATATGAAAGTGAAATCAGCAATGGTTACAGACTTAAAATCTGTGAAGGGGTTACCTGTAGCTAAGTAAGAATAACCAGAGGGTGTGCTTACAGAATATTCAGTCCCGTCAAAGCCAAACACTTTTAAGACGTGTTGTCTGCAATAACAATGTAACGCTCAGTTATGTCACGGTTAATGGTGTGTATAAAGAAATTACCATTGGCTTGGGCATTGGACACCAAAGTAGCTAAATGCTGTGAAGGAGGTCGCTTGCGTAAACCACTGATAATAGAACTAAAGGCATTGACCTGTTCTTCTGCTTGAGAATTCAAACGAACACTAGGGGCTTGCTGTGATACCCCGTTAGCGAGGTTTGGAATACTGCTACTTACAAGTGCCATGTGTTACCTCGAAATTATTCGGTAAACGTCTTGGTTACCAGTTAGGATATTGTAGTCAGCATTCTGGGACTCAATAAGACGGAGGCTAGTTAAAGCTAGATACTCGTCTTCACGGTTCATTCCGTGTAATGAGTCAGAGCCGAGCAAGCGGTCTTGGAGTATACGGGATGCCCGTAGGGTGATGTAGTTACGTGCTGCCTCTGGGATTTCCTCAAAGGCCAGTAAAAGAATTAGGTTACATTTCACAGTATCAGTGAATGTGTATGTATGGTTTTTACGGTCATACGCCCGTGAACCACGTTGGACTAAGTCATGTTTAGTAGACACTTCAGAGGAATCCACAGACATTAAATTAGTAGGTAATGGTAGGTTGTTATCTAGGTCAGGAACTAGAGGATAGTCATACTCAGTGTTAAAGAACCAACCTTCAACTTGAACTCCACGGTTAACACTGTGTAATACAGAAAGTGCAGCTAGGGCATCGACTGAAGTCATGTTTACCAAGGTGTTCACAGGTGCTTCACCAATAGTATTGAGCATGGTATTGACTGCTTCCAACTCACTTGTAGGTGTTAGGGACATAGTAGTGAATCCTTAAAAGAGGAAAAAAAGGGGAACCGAAGTTCCCCTAGTGTGTTATGGCAATGCTAATTCAATAGCAGCTTCTGGACGCAAGATACCGTGACCCATTGCATATTTAGCAACGAATAAGGTTCCTTGGCGACGAATGTCGTACTCAGACTCAAGGCCCAAGTCCATTAGCTTAACTGTAGCGACAGCAGACTTGTGGAATACCACAGCCTTTGTCTTTGTGAAGTCAGCATGGTAAGTGTTCTGCTCACCAGTAGTAGTGGTTTGGTTACCAGTAGGTAAGTGGTTAGACTTAACGATGGTAATACCAGCTACGCGCAATACTTTACCGTCTGCGTATGCACCAGCACCACCCCAATCTTTGTTCAAGACAGTGGTGTCTTGTGCAAGCTTGTAGTAGATAGCAGGAGATACAACGGCATAGCGTTCATCTTCTGGAATGTCATCACCGTCCATAGACTCAGCAGCATCGAACAAAGCAGCTACGATGTTTGCAGAGGTAGTGAAGTTTGCTTTAGTGATTACAGTACCACCGTTAGTACCGGTAATAGTTGCAGCACTACGAGCAGCTTGTACAACTACGCGCAAGATGTTCTTGTCGTATGTGTTAGCCAATACGTTACCTAACTCTTTGGTGTAGGTTGAACGCACGTCATAGTGGTTCTTAGCTTCATCAATGTTTGCAATGAAAGCAGGGGCAATTAACAAATCGTCAACAGCAATAATCTTCTCTGCTGCTTTGATTGAACCACCTAAGATTTCTTCACCAACAGAGTGGTAAGAAGCAGTCGCAGTACCCATAACTGGGAATGAAGCTGACTTGCCATTGTTGATAGTGCGAACAGAATGCATTGCTGCCATTACGTTCTTTTCTTCAAACTGTGTGATTACTTCGCCAGCGAATAGCTTTAGAAATAATGCATCAGTTGCGCCAGCGCCATTGACTTGGCCTAGACGTGATACAGTTGCGTTACTCATTTTAATAGTCCTTAGAGAGGGATTGAAGTTTCAAGTTTTTTGTTCTCTTGAGGCTTCAGCCTTTCCGTGACTTCCACAGTGTTGTCCCTCGCAAGGGCAATGTATTTGTCAGTGGTTTAGCTTATAGCTTGTAGAGGGGGTGCTTAGATAACGCTAGAGCGCGCTAACTTAGCTTCGACTGTCTTGCGGAATGCAGGGTCAGTCTTATATTTCGGGTCGCGCATAGCTGCTGTAACCTGTGCTACGCTCTCAAATTTACTTCCTGCATTTGCAGGGGTGTCGCCAGATAGTAACGAAGGGTTACTCCCAGTGTCTGCTTGGTATTGAGCGTTAAGGCCGCGAACAGCTAATTGGATTTGATTTTGGTCTGCTGAACCCATGACATTATTGTACGAATCAATTTCAGCACCGCTAAGATTGTTAGTCGCCCAAGACATCATAGAGCCATAGTTTTCTTCACCACCTACTGTACTGAACATTTCAGTTCGTATACTTGTGGCTAATGCTTCTTGCCCAGCAATGTATGAATCAACAACATCACGGGGAATGCCTGACTTATTGATGGCCTCATAGGTTTCATCAGATAAAGAGCCATTGCTGCCATACTCTAATTGCATAGCATCGAAGTCTAGCCCTGCATTAGAGGCAACCTCTTTAGCATCATCTTTAGTAGGTATTTCAGATGGTGTTTCTTCAGCCGTAGCTTCAGTATCTTTACCACCTGACATTTTCTTTTCAAGGGCAGCGTAAGACTTAGCCATATCTTCTGGGGTCTTAAACTTCTCTGGTAACCACTCAGGCCGTTCATCCGTTTCGGACTCTTGGTTGTCTGGGGTCTGGGGGGAATCACCGTCAGCTTTAGCTACCATAGCATCAATATGCTCTTGGTCATCTTTGTCTTCGCCTTGGGCAATTGTTACAGATTCTACCATTATGTTTGCTCATTTCCTTGTTGTGCTGTCATTTGCTCTTTCATAGCATCAAAGGCTTGAGGTGCTAACTGTTGTCCAGTTTGCATAGCCATTGCTTGCTGTTCTTCTTGTTGCATCTGTTCTTCAGATTTAATCAAGCCACCCATGTCCATACCCAGTGATGTACCTACGCGAGTGATGTAATCACCTACGTTCATGTACTTTTGAATCGCTTCTGGGCCTAGAGGCTGAAGGTGGTCGAGCATTGCAGATAATTTATTTAAGTCATGTCCACGGCCTAAAGCCTCAAGTCCAGTGACGATTGTTGGAGACACCACACCCTTTGGCAATTGCGGAACTTTCTTCTGCTTTTGCATTTGTAATAAGAGTCGGTTAACTAAGGGGAGTTGAAATTCCTGGCTCAAGATAGAATAGATACCGCCAAGGGCATCCTCTAGTTCTGAGGCCATGTAACGAATCTCTTCGGCTGTTACACGTTCAGCATTTCGCTGTACTGAGGAATTCATTAAGAACGCATAAGATAATCGTTCTTTAATTTCTTGTGCTGTTTGGAACGCTATCTGCATATCTCCAGACTTCTGGACTTGCAGCGTAGTTACATCGTTAGCATCACCTTCACGTATAGCACCATTAGGGGCTTCAGCAAGGACACGCGCACGGGTTGTGCCATTAGGTCTTACTAAGAATAAAACCTTTGCAGACGCAGCCGCAGCTTCAACAATAGCTTGTGTTAAAGTCTCAAGAGAACGGAGGTCACCTTGGTATTCTTCCACGTATCCACGTCCGTAGGACTCACCATCAATGCGGCTTAGTCGTAGGGGGATGTATGGAGACTTGTCCAAGGGAAAAGTTCCTGTCGCTTCTGGAACAGGTATTCCTGAAACTTCTTGCGAGACATTCCATTTACCGTCTCTACGAACAACATGTGTAAATAGAGATACAGGTTCATCTTCGGCAGTGTCTTCTGTGTCAGCAGCTTCTAGTAATAATCTAAGTTCTTCAGGTAAAGCACTAGGGGATACATCTTCCTTAGTGATTATTTCTAAAGGGTTACCCATTGGGTCACGCTTCAGGACATATCTGTCTAAATGGAACACTCTCATTCCACCTGTATCAGGTTGGAAGAGTAGTACGTTACCAGCAACTAACAAATGTTTAATAGCTTCAAATGCTGCAATGCGAGTAGAAGATGCTTCAATCTCAGACATTACTGCTCGTTCAATTTTGGAGAGAGCTTCTTCAACTTCTGCTCTTGCACCTTCCTCTTGTGCTAACTCTTGCAACTTAAAATCGTCCACTGTTAAGCGGAAGAATGGCGAGTTAGGAGGTAGTAATGCCAGCAACATTTTAGAAGATAAATTATTAACACCACGCGCACCAATTCCTTGATATGGGGTGTATAACTTTGAATGTGCTGAATGACCATCTGGAGGAAGTAGGCTAGGTATAGTAAGTTCTGCTGCATCCCTAGCTCGGTCAAGGAAAGGTTGACGCT
>Ga0099847_1000509_pt1 | contig 13273 bp, 28 predicted proteins | sample CB_VirMetaG_2_FD_78178 | JGI IMG/M metagenome (GOLD analysis project Ga0099847, IMG submission 78178) | Freshwater to marine saline gradient viral communities from Chesapeake Bay - CB_1504_2 Viral MetaG | ecosystem: Environmental > Aquatic > Marine > Coastal | place: USA: Chesapeake Bay...
CCTTTAGTTTTGGGTTGTATTTCATATTCACCTCCGCGCCATAACAACGGCATTAAAATTAACCTCCGGCACTTTATTCCGAGGGTTATAGGTCTTCAGACTTGATGAAAACACCATCCACCGTTTCACCAGTGCGGTCTTTAATTAAATCATCTGTATTCATCTTATCCGTTTCCTTATTAGCTGCCAGCCTAGACAGTTTGCGCACCTAAGCAAACCGACTGACTGGAAGAATATAGCGCCTGTACCGCTTAGTTGGTGGTCACAAGCGCATTCCGTTGGTTTAATCGCGCCGAATTTCTCAGCGCGGGTTAGTAGGTCAGACATTAACGACGATGGCCCGGCGGTACTGGCTGCTGCTGATTGTATGCTGGCTGTTGCGGCGCATAACCCTGCGGTGGCTGCTGATACTGCGGTGCCTGCTGTTGTGGTTGCTGGTAAGCCTGTTGCGGCGTTTGCGCATGAGCCTGACCTTGCGGATTGTAGGCATACTCAAGGCGCGCGTTCTGCAACTCAAGAGTAAGCGACAAGCCGTTTTGACCTTCGTACTGATCAATCTTGATTGAATCACCACTAACAGATACCACAGCACCCTCCACCAAAACCTGCTGTAAGTATGCAATCTGGTTAGGGTTCTTCGAGAAGATAACCGCGCTGTAATTTGTCCACTCATCCTGATTGGTCTTTCTGTCGTAGTATTTAACGCCTAATCGCACGTTAAAGCCCAGTGATTCACCAGCTTGAAATTGATTAGCTGGCTTGTTTAGTTTCCCAGTGATTGTATGTGCCATTATTAGGCTCCTGCTAGTTTAGCTATTTTTTCCCGATAAACCGGGTCGTTAATCTGATTTAGAACTTCAGGGTCAACCTTAACTGCCTCAACCCATTGCTGATCCAAATCTGAATTTTGTTGCTGAGGTGAATTAATACCAGTGTCGGCATCTTTATTGTCATCAATACAAAACAGCCCATTCAAGGCGTATTTGCGAGCGTATGACGACGCTGTTCCTGTAATCTGGCTATCATCCATGCCCTTCTTTGTCTCAGCTTCTCTTGCGCTTGCTGAAACGCTTACAGACTCGCCACCCAATGAAATAGTGACAGTAGCTTTAACGTAAACACGATTACCAACTGCAACAACATCATCCGAGAGAGTAAGCACACAACCATTAAGCAAAGGCTTAACACCTTCGAGAATATCCTCACAACTGCGGTAGTTGTACTTGCCAAAGCTGTTAAACTGATTCTTAGGCGCTTTAAGCTCTTTCTGTATCCGAGCCAGCTCTTTATGAATACTCATTACTTAATCCTCAAGCCGGGTTCCGAGTCGATAAGCTCGGCACCTTCAACCAACTCATCAGCTTTAAGCTTTTCTTCAATTGCCTTCTTATCTACTTTAATAGTGACAACTTCCTCAATATAAGCGGCTGGAATCTTTGTTTCATCAATAATATGAAGCATCTTTCTCGGCTTGGTAAGTGTCGCCTGTTTGATACCGCCAGCCTTAGATACGCCAGCCTTAGCCATGCAATCTTTAATGTATCGCTTTAGACTTTCTACCTGCGCTTCTGCTGATCTTTTGCGCTCCGTAAGCAGTGACGCCTCAACTTTAAGCATTTCAGCTTCAGCGGACAAATTAGTGACAACCTTTAAACAGCCATCAATCTTTGCGTCAAACTCAAGATTTAGCATATCAAGAGTATCTGCCAACTCATCAAGCGGCTGTCCATCATCAATCATTTCTTGCAACTGGCTAAGCTGGCCAGTTATCTCGTAAAGCTTCTTCATGCCATCACTCCTTTTACTAATTCAATTTCTGGGTGTTTTGCTTTTGGATTATATTCAAGAGCTTGTTCTAGCTCATATTGCGCAGAATAGCCGCGAACAAAATCCTTATCAGCTCCAACTCCGCAAGGTTTGCCAGCTTTGCAGGCTTTTTGACCAGCTAAGAATTTATCAGCATTTAAATCGTTCATTATCAATCCCCTGTGTTGATAACCCCACTATAGCTAAGCTGGGGCTTATTGGTAGGACATTACGCGCCTAGTTTACTTGATCAGCTCGAATTCTTTTTCAGACCATCGCGCCATATAATCAGCCATCTTTGCGACTTCGATATGTACAGGATCTTTTTTGCCTAGGCGGTTATTATATTTATTGACCATTTCCCACATCAGTACGCGGGCCACTTCCGGCTCGTACTTATTCCACCATTCGTCAATTAAGTCAGTCCCGTCTTTGCGCTTGTGATGACTAACGTCGTGCGTTGTTTCTGGCTTTTCGTAATGCTCGCCATCGTTTCCGTTTTGGCCTATAGCGTCCTGACGCTCTTCTGGCCACTCTAGCGGCTGCTCTTTGTCGTTATCCTTGCTTGGTTCGTCTAGCGGGCTGAAGTCGATTTTCTCCTTAACCCAAACGGATTTAGACGCGCCGTTTGGGTCTGTCCAGCTTGGGCTATCTTTCCAGCCTCCATCTACAAATTTAGCAGCAAGGTTATATGAACCGCTCTTCCAGAAAGTCCCCTTCCAGTAATGAGTAGCCCCTATCTCCCGCGCAAACTTCAGCTGTTCAATCGTTAATTTCTGCACTGTCTATCCCCTCGCTTTCGTAATATTCAGCCAGCGTCATATGCTGGCGTTCCGGTTTACTCTCATCTAGCGCGTTTAATCCGATTGTCATAGCTGCTATGCAAATCGTAAACGCTGCCGATACTCCAAGCCCTACTAACAGGCTTTTTATTTGATGCTGTATAAATTGTTTCATTTTATCCTCCATAACACACGCCAGCATGAGACTTCGTTCCTCAGCTCACGTGTGCAGCGTTATTACTCAGTATGGAATTGGATCGTTTTTGCAGCGAAAAAAACGACTGACTCGTGTTCGAAATCTTAAAGTTTTGCAATGCATCCAGTACTCAATTTTTTGTTTCATCGTTCTATTGTCAATAATTTCATCGAACATATCGCGCCCTCCCGAGCAATAACAAACATTTAAATGGTGGACGCTCGTACTACTCGCGCCAATTAAAACTGGGGTTATGTGTCTATCACATCTTTGATTTTTTGTATTGCCATAGACAAATCTTCGATTTCTTTTTCGTACATTAACGCGGTATTTCTATTTGACTCTGTTGTACGCCCAAGCGAATCATCGTGATCGTTAAGTAACATCAGGCTGTTCTGTTTAGCATCTTCTAGTAAATCATATAAATGCTCTGCAAAATCTTTACTAATACATTTCATCTTAATACCTTTATATTTTACACATAACAAAGCACTTAAATCGGACTGCAAGCAGCCGGTTAGCTCCAAGGTTATTGGCGCCACTGCCTATCATCAAAAGTAGTTGGTGATATTGCTGCACATACAGCAATCACTAGCCCTAAACTTCTCTCTGCATTTTTATTTCTTGGCGTTCGATATTTTTCTGGATTCCTTGCCTTATCTTCCGCATAAGCTTCAGATTCTATGCTTGCCATGTTGTGGTTGTGAGCTTCCAGCTTTCTGCGCTGCCTGCTATTCATTTCAGCACCTCCAATAACAATTAATTCAAAGCGGACAGCGCTTAGGCGCTGCCATTTAATACTGGGATTATTGCGACTCCTCCTTCAAACCCCACGCTATAAGTAGCTTGTTAAAGTCCGTATCATCCCCTCCTAATATTCTGTATTCGCCTAAAAGATTATCTAGTGCGCTACTGTAGCTGACTCCTTCATCTTCGCAGAGTCTCCTTATTTGCTGCTGATACTGCATTTCAAATTTGGTTTCGCTTATCATTATCAAATCCTCAAAACTGAAACGTGATTAAAAAATTATTCCACAATCTTACCAGCTCAACACATTTGTACTAGGACACTTTGCGCCTAGTTTCGGCTCTGGAATGAATCGCTTAGGTTTCCAAATCGACTAAAACGCAAGTCGTCCTTCATGTAAGCCGTACCAAGCTCACCGTCTCGGCTCTTACTGATTATCGCCTCAGCAACGCCTTTGTACTCTGTATCAGGGTTGTATATCTCATCACGATAAACACCGATAACAGCATCTAAGTCGGCCTCAATTTTACCAGAATCTCGAATGTCGTGCTTCATCGGCCTGCGGTCTGGTCGGTTTGTTATGCCTCGGTTAACTTGAAATAGTGGAAGAATACAAACGCCGGTTTCCAGCGCTAGGAATTTCAGCCCTTTCGATATATTACCCAGCTCATTAACGATGTCCTTGCCCGGTATGCTCATTAAGTGAACATGATCAACAACAACTAAAAGCCGCTCTGTGTGGCCCTCAGCTTTCATTTTGCGCACCCACGCCTTAATCCTTGCAGTTAGTGTTGTAATTGTCTGGCGCGCGCCACCGTCAATCGTGAGAGGCAATCCTTTCAGTTTTTGCGTTCCCGCCGCTAGTCGTGGCCACTGCTCGTCAGGATGAGCAAAGCCGCGCGGGTCGCGTAAAAAATCACGGTTGACATTGCCAGCGGATGAAATAAAGCGGTTCATCATTTGCGCCGGTGGCATTTCCATCGTCGCGTAAAAAACGGGGATTCCCATGTTTAAACTGGTTTCCGCTGCCGTTTGGGCTAGCGTGGATTTACCCGAACTGGTCGCACCGATAATCCCGATAACTCGGCTCGGCTCGGGTACTAACATCTTATCAAGTTGATCTATTCCAAACGTCCAATCATCGCCTTTAAAATTAAACCTACTATCTAGACGCTCGATTGCAAGCCTGAGCGCGTCGTCACCGCTGATAATATCGCCAGTGTTGCAATCATCATCCATTTTCTGTAGCTGTGTGGCCGTGTAGTCCTTTACTTCCTCCGTCTCCGCACCTTCGCCTATCTTTGCGCGAATATCGCCTGACAGGGCCACTAGGGAGCGCCTACGCGAACGATCTATGATGATTTCAGCGTAGGCTTTGGCGTTGTCGATTGATGGCGTTATATCGACCATTCTGGATAGATATGCTGCCCCGCTTGCCGCTTCGAGTTTACCTGTAACATCTAGCCGTTCCGCGACTGTTACAACGTCCGTCGGCTGCGCACCCTCTGATAAGTGAGTGATCGCTTCAAATACTAGACGGTGATTCCCGCCGTAAAAATGGCTGGCTTGTAGACCAACCTCGGTCACAATATCAAACGCTATCTCATCAAGCATGATAGCCCCTAAGACGCTTTGCTCAGCCTCTTGACTGTACAGCTTGCTATCGCTCATTAATCCCCCTGATTATTATTAGTTTGGTTATTTGTTAATGCTCAGTAGGCATATTTAGTCTTGCGTAATATTCTATAGGTTGTTGAGGTGTAAACCATTCATCATCAATAAAAACTTCCCAGTTCTCGCCATCGAATCTAGCAAACTCGTAATCACCCATGTAGATAACTAGGCAGCAATAAATGCTGGTTTTCGGCTTTCCTTTCTTCCACTCAATCATAACTCTCTCCTACTTATTGTTTCATAACACTTCATAGCGCGGGAAAAGCCAGCGTCTATTCTTGTTAAACACTACCATAAGTTGCAGCGCCTTTTTCAAGCTCTATATGCTGCCCATACATCTTGCATCGGCCAATAGCATCTTGCTCTGTTTTAAGCGGATATTCTTTGTTGTCTTCACTGTATAAGCCAAATCCAGAAGGGTGCTTTCCTATTGTTTCCCATCCTCTAAACCACCCAGTTTTAACTTGTGCAAAATATCCAATCTGAGGTAAGTGCTTTGTTCTAAATTTCATAATCTCCACCTTCAGTTAATTAAATGTGTATAACAACGCATAGCAGCGGGACTATGTGCTGCGCTTCACTTGTCCGTGTGCTCACGTTATAAAACCACACTCACCGCCCAAGCCATAGGACGGTTTGCGCCTAGTTGCTCTGCCTCATAACAAAATGACTCTTATCATGTTGCTTGAAGTCGATTAATATTTGTCCGATTTCGTGCTCTATCATTTGCTGCATTACAGTTGCTCTGTATCGGTTATTAAGTACAACCTCCTCACCATCACGCAGCTTCTTTACAATCTCAAATACTGTAGCCATCGTCTATCCCCTCATCTATCAGCCCATTGCGTCGCGGCTTACCATGTTAGCCACAGTTTGTGAGCTAGCAAATCTGAATACATCCCATCATCATCGAGGCTTATATCCACTTTGCGCTCAATAGCGAACGCCTCAAACGCCTCACGGCTGGTCGGCTCTTGTTTGCGTCGCTTGCTCACACCGCAAAGCCCGTCTAATACTATTTGATCGGTTGCGGATGCGGCATTATCTGACACGTCGTATTTTCCGTTAGTCATTGTTGTTGCCCTCGATAAAATCAATCATTACGGTGAAGTTTGTTTCATTAGAATCAGGATCAAGCCCAAGCTCTCGACAGTACTGTCTACCGGAACCGCAACCCATGCCGAAAATATCGGAACATAATCTAGCGTTCGATGTTGACTTATGAGCCTTGATTAATCTTCTGGCATTAGTCAGCACTAAAGCATGATGCCCCTTTGTTTCTGCCTGCCACTCACGCTTTAAAGCCTCAAATGACTGCGCTGGTGATTCATTAAGCACTCGGCAAGCCTCACCAGCGGCATCGCATAAATCTGCGTACACATCAACACCGTGCGCATCGGCTGTATATTTTGCTGCCTGCTCAAGATTGCTCAAAGCCTCCCGCAACCGCTCAATGTGCGCTTGCTGCTCTTTAATCAGCTCGTCAGCGGCCAAAAGCGCACACCCTTGTTTAGTAATGTGCATTTTTGATCGTGTGGAATAGTCACTAATTAATTCATCCCAAGCTTTCTGTAGTTCGTTATTCATTATTCACCCACCGCGCTATTCAAGTTAAGCTCACTAAGTTTCTTGGATATTTCGCGCATCACTCTACAACTCATTACGACTCTACGCGCCGGATGAAACCAGTGATAACCACCAGAATCTTTTCTAATAAATCCAAACAGGCAGTCATCATCACCCCTGATCGAATCCCAACCACACACTTCAATAAACTCGTCATTCTCTTTAAATTCCATTATTCACCATCCGCATTTTTGATTGCTTTATCAACTCGCTGAAGAACAATACGCGATGACGCTCCAATAATATTCGCCTCATCAATTGCGTGCTTAAACTTCATTTCGTATCGAAAGTCCTTGATTGCCGCTAACAGCTCGTCGCGCTGCTGTTTTAGCTGGTCAATCTCGCTTTGTTGCTGAACCGCGTACCAGTTCTCATGATTGAAACATTCGGTCGCTTTGCACTTTTTAATATCACCGCGTAATGTGCAGTGCTTGCATTGATCAGTCATTTCCCACCCCTAAAATCTTCATAAGCAATTAAAAATATCGCCAGCGTTACTATAAAGCCAACGATCAAAAAAGAAGATCCGGCGTACAGTGCGATTAGCACTAGAGCGTTCATATCAACCCCCTTTGAACATGTTTAACAGGTTTGCAGCCTGCTCCTGATTTCGCTTTAACTGCTCTGGCGTCGACTCTTGTCGTCTAACCGCTCTCGGTGCCATCGCTGCATCTACGTCAACTTTAGTCTGGTTCTGGTTGGTTTGGTAGGACGGATTGGGCCAAGTTAAAGGCACCTTCCAAGTTTCCTCAGTTAAATACTTAGTGATTCCAGGAACAAACCCGTTTCTCCAGCTATCAGTCAGCTTCCGCTTCTTAACGTCCTCCAGCATTGCTGCGAAGTCGTCTTCAGTAAGCCGCATCTTCTTGGCCTTTTCCCACGGCGTTGCATCAGAGCCACCGCGTCTGTTTGCTGGGTATTCAGCGTAAAACTGTTTCCAGTTATCAGGCTTGTTCAATCTTGGCTTTTTTGGTTTCTCAGGTTTAGAGGTTTCTTTGTCTTCTGGAATCAAATCACACTGACCACCGTCGTCGCTAGACGCGGAAACTGTATTATTATTCTGTACTTCTAACACTGTATTACTATGGTGCCCGTTTTCGGGCTGGGGGTGAGCCTGTTTCTGGGCTGGGGTAGGCCCGTTTTCAGGCCCATGTTCTATTACGCCAAAGTATTTAGCCTCAACCACATGCAGCGTTCTTTTTACGGTCATTTGGCCTTGGCGCTCTTCTGTGCGGGTAATGTATCCCTTGTCATCAAGAGACTTAATTAACGCTTTAACCCGGGTAACTGACAAACCTAAGAAGTCGGCTAAGTAGCCATTAGATGCAAAGCATTCCTTAAAGCCGTGAATTTTTGCTAGGAGTGCTTTTTCTTGAATTGAGAGGTCTTTGCTTTCCCAAACGGCGTTTGGTATCCAGATGCCACGATTGGCAACTATCAGTTCAGAGTCTGACATTTGATTGTCCTTTGTTGTGCGCCCTTTGAATGAATATGCGGCACGCCTAAGGACGGAAGACTTCAAGTAGCTCATGACTTCTACTCTAGCCGCATAGGTATTATAGCATTGGCATCACCATCGGTCTAATAGTCTCAAATCAGCGTGCGAGCAAGGACTAACCATCGTCGCGCAATACTCGTTCCAATTCTTTCGTAGTTCATCGCAGTCATATTCAACTGCCGATCCACCACAGCGGGTAACGACGCTCATAATGCTTTCAGCATACACAGAAAAGTGGTCGTATATGCTATTACCACAACCGCACGCAGTACCGCGCCCATTGTTGAAAGTCCATATTCTTGGGGTTAAGTTGCAGCACGGGCACTTGCTCCATTCTTGGTTATCCGCCGTCGGTTGGTAGGCGTCCGTGCAAGTGTAGTCCCAATTTACCTTGTGGCCATGATTTAGCCGTTGCGTATATTCGCCAAACTCTGATTGTATTTTTACTTCAATCATATTTATAACCTTGGTTCAGTTTGATTTGTACTTATAGACTAATACTGATTTCTGTACTTTGGTAGGACAAGACGTGCCAAGTTTAAGGAGTGCCCCAGCAGCATAACTACTGGGGCGAACGGCTAGGGGTGCCGTGGTAGGAGTTTTACTATAGCTTATCTGCTATCAATATCACAACGTCTATGCCTGTGCCTGAGAAACGATTCTTTAGCACTTCAGAGTATCGGCATTTAAACCCAGGTAATTCAAACTTGTCTCTTGCGCTAGCAGGTAGCACCGCGACTAATTTCCCATTCGTTGAAATATGGTTAGCGGCTTTCTCCGTGTGAGCCTTCCATCGGCCCTCGGAGTACGGTGGATTGATAACAACACGGGCAAACCGCTTGTCTGTCTGCCACCTGATAAAGTCAGCGCAGACAACTTCAGCGTAACCCTGTGTTTCTAAGGCTTTGCAGTGAATATCGCTGATCTCTACGCACGTTGTTTTGTCGATAGGCATCATCATGGCAATAGCGCCGGTTCCGGCTGAGAATTCACCCCACAAGCCACTTGAATAGCCATAATTTGCGTATTCGATAGCCATGGCCCCAACATCGCTTGGCGTCGGGTAAAACTGGTGGCTCTGCTGGTTTGGTATTCGGCCTGAAGCCGCAACTGCTAAAACAACATTCAGAGCGTCATAATCAAACTGCCAGTACTTTGACTTATCAACATCAGTCTTAACGCCACCAAGGCTTATAAGTACGCTATCGACGGCTTTCTGTGTCGCTTTATCACTGCACGTTAGCAGACCAATGCCGTTGTTGATTGTGACTCGTCGGTTATTGTAATTAGCGTGGTCAGATAGTTTCCACGCCTGCTCAGCGCCAGACAATACGCGACACACGGAAAACGGGAGAACGTCATCAAAGAGTTCAAAGTCTTTGATTTTCTTCTGCTTTACCGGCTTGCGACGGAATGACTCAGGGATAGCAGCAGGGTATAGGTATGCAAGAATTTCATTTAATCGCCATGCAATATCCGGATGAACTTCAACGTGCGCAGTGCCAACGCCGTTGTACACACGAATACGAATAGCACCGCCATCAAACGTAAACCATGAGCCGTTTTCACGCTGTGCGGCTTTCAGGTCTGTTCGTGAACTGCATTGTGGGTATTCGCCACGATTCATAAATTTACTAATAACCATGCGAAGGTCGTCAATATATCCAGCTCGTTCCCAGTCGATAGTACCCCAAGAGTCAACGACGTTATTTAAAATCATGCGCTTACTGAAGCCTTGTGGGCAGTTTGTAACATGCTCACGACTTAGCGCTTTAAAGACACCCTCAACACGTTCGGCTAGGTACTTCGGACGCTCACTAAGCCACGTCAGAAGTGCTTCGCGTGCGTTTTCTTCAGTAAAGTCAGGCAGGTCAATCTCTGGATTCTTTCCGTACTCATAGCGGTCTTCACGCCATGCGCTTAACTGCTCATGCCATGCTGTTCTACGAGCTTGCGGCATATATTGCTCAACATCAGTTAAGCTAAGCGCTCGTTTCCAATATTCAGCATTCAGCGCGCATATTGCGCTCTGTAGTTCAAAGCTAGGATATTTGTCTGAACGCTTCTGGCAAAAATAAGTCAGCGCTCTTTTGATTTCGCCCTTTTCGTACTCGCTGTGAAAGTCTTCGATCATTTTCCGCTTAGTGCGATATTCAGCAACGATATTGTCTAACAGATTAGTGTTAGCAGGTGCGAAGAACTCGCTATTTATTACATTACTCATTTTACATCCTCTTCGCGCATCATCTTCACAAATGCGTAGATGCAATAAATATCAACTAAAATATTGAATGTTATCAATGCTATTGTGGCCATGAAGACACCCCACTCATCAACTTGTCTATGCGATCCTTTGATGTAGAACGGTCGTTCATCGTCCAGTGCTTTGATCCGTCGCGGAACGCTATCAGCTTTACAGTTCCGAATGAACCGTGCACAACCGATACACCGCAATTTAGACAATTCGAATTCATATCACTCAAAGCGTCGTTGATCATTTGATCTGTGTCCATTATGTTCCCCTTTCTTTATTTAAGATTTCAAGCATCCTTGCCTCTTTATCCCTGATGGCTTCGTAAGTAAGCGTAACTTGCCTATGACATTCAATACGAACGCCGGCAGGACATAAGCGGCAGTTTGTTAAGCCGTGTTTATCTTTACCTAGGCTTTCGCAGTGCTCAAGGATTGTGGTGTGAGACATAAGGCTCCCTTCCTTAATCTACGATTGACTAAACTCTTTAGGCCTGGCGCTGTTGATTCGTATGCTGTAGCGATCTCTGCCCACGTCAATCCAGTGCTTTTTAGCTCGCAGATAGCTGCTATTTCATCATCAGAGTATTTAGAGCTGTAAGGCTTGCTAAAATTTACAACTGTAACGCCGTATCGCTTTGCATAGCTGCGAATTTTCTTTTCATCTAAGTGCGGAAGGCGCGCTTTCATTGCATCAATGCCAAGCCCTCGGCATTCCTCCAATGCTTTAAGCTCGTTTGCTCTTATTGGCCGGTATACTCGTTTTTGATTACTCATGTTTATACCCAATGTTGTTAGTTGATGAGCACATATTAGCGAACAGATTAAGCGGATGGTAGGACGGAACGGGCCAACTTTCAGGCATAAAAAAGCCCCAGTTAAGGGGCAAAGTGTCGAAGGGGATCAACGTGGAAAATATAGCATGTTGGCGTGAAGTGTCCTACAAATTTAATTCTGTGGCGGTATAGTGAACCTAACAACAAACAAGAGGGTAACACCATGAGCTATGATGAAGTAATCGAAAAACAACGACTAGACGCGATTGACGCGCAAGAGGCTGCTGATAAAGAAGCCGAGCATGACGTGTTCTGCATGATTCATCACGAACCTGAAGCGATACTTGCAATGTTTCACGACAATGCGACTAAGGAAGACTTAGACGCAATGGATGAAGTATTGATCAAGTATCTAAAATCAGTAGGCGAGCACGAAGAAAGCCCATTATATGACGCCGTTGTGCGTATTTTTAAGGAGTTGAACTAATGACTAAACTATTTGAATGCTACGTTGCAATCCCAACACATGATGAAGCTGTCGAGATTGTTGAGCGGCTTGTTGCTAACGGGGCTAATGCTCGTAGTGTTGTTGTGGGGATGGGTATAGACGGTAATGGATGTAACCACGATGAGTACGGATTATGGGGATATAATTCAAACTACGGAACATACGCTGGCAGACTATCATTCGACTGGGCCACCCGCGCAAAACAACTAACCATGCCAGAATTCCGCGCTGCTTTTCCTTGCGAGAAGTACGATGGTGTGACTAAAGAATGGGATGTGGAAGGCTTACCTCCTACTGTCTGGCATGGCGAAGTATCTTGGGGGATTAAGGCGTTGTGGTACGAGTGCGTTTCATTACCTAAGGGTAAATTAGCAATTTGTAAATATTCTGAATGGAGTGTATCTGATATTGAAAATTACGACCTTGTTGCATTTCGTCCGCTAAGCAAGCCAAAATCAGACCGCGAGAAGTTTATTGAGGCTGCTGTAGAGGCGGTTGGTGGTAGGCAGGCTGTTATATCTACGGATTCAGTATTCGGCAAACTCTACGACGCAGGCTTTAAAGCACCGGAGAAAGACAATGACTAAAAACCTAGCAACTAAGATCGTTTTAACACTAATTGCGCTGGCGCTATTTGCGATATCAAGCGAAATGGCTTTTCAAGACTGCATTCAATATGGGGTGTGCTAATGACTACAATGATGCCTTACTACGTTTATGTGCGTAACGATACCGGCTGGCACGTTGCGCGGTATTATCCGGCTCAAGATGAGTATTATCTGACCGGAGACGATTTCAACTACGTTGCTGAGGATTTCCACTTCATCGGCGAAAAAGTCGATATGACAAAAGGCGGTGAATCATGAGAGAAATTAAGTTTAGGGCTTGGATTAAGGGTGAAGACGATGGGCTGATGATTCATCAGGGTGACAAAAGTGACTTCACAATGGTGTCCAATGGCGGTGATTTTTCTATCGTTGTTGATCATGAAGAATGGCTCAAGCCTAACGCGTTTGAGATAATGCAATACACCGGCCATAAAGACCGGAACGGCGTTGAGATTTTTGAGGGGGATTTAATCAAAGATCACATTGGAGTCGGCGTGGTTGTCTGGAGTGACAAAAACGCCTCCCTGAAAGTCTCATACATCGGAGAGAGTAAAGGGCTGGGTAAGTGGTTTGCTGACTACAACCTAAAGGGCGAGCGCGAATCTATCGAAGTCATTGGCAACATCCACGAAAACCATGAACTCTTGGAGTGTGAAGCATGAAAATATACGGTCACGACGGCAAGCATTACAAAGTGTATATGACATCGCCGCTTAACCAGGTTGAGCATTGGATTTCTAGGCACGATAAAGGGCTGATCTACGAAGGGCCGGACAAGAAAATAACTTTTGTCGTGGAAGA
>Ga0099847_1000511_pt1 | contig 13248 bp, 20 predicted proteins | sample CB_VirMetaG_2_FD_78178 | JGI IMG/M metagenome (GOLD analysis project Ga0099847, IMG submission 78178) | Freshwater to marine saline gradient viral communities from Chesapeake Bay - CB_1504_2 Viral MetaG | ecosystem: Environmental > Aquatic > Marine > Coastal | place: USA: Chesapeake Bay...
GGCTGCTGGAACAACCACAACACTTTCAGCTGGTACAAATGCTACCGTAGTAAATGTAGGTACTCCTAGTGCTGTTATTTTAGATTTTGGTATTCCAACTGGTCCAACTGGCCCACAAGGTATCCAAGGTATTCAAGGTGACCAAGGTGTATCAGGATTTTCAGCTACAGTAAGTGCTGGAACAACTACTACATTGAGTGCTGGAACGGATGCGACAGTTACCAATGTGGGAACTCCTAGTGCTGTTGTATTAGACTTTGGTATTCCAACTGGCCCAGTAGGTCCACAAGGTATTCAAGGTATATCTGGTGCAACTGGTGAGGGTGTAATTTCTGGTGGTACAGCTGGTCAAATATTATCAAAAATAGATAGTGCTGATTATAATACACATTGGGTTGATAGTGCTGAGGCATTACCAAGTGGTGGTACAGCAAATCAAGTATTAACAAAAATAGATGGAACTGATTATAATGCTGATTGGCAAGATTCTCAAGCAACAAGTGAGTATCAAGAATTAGAATTTTCAGCATCAACAACACCGATTGAGGTATTGGATGATACAGTTAAGATGTTTGCATCAGCAACTGGAACATCACCAAACAGGGTTGTTTCGTTGAATATTATAAATCAAGCGTTTGAAACGATAATAATGAGTACTTATAAATCATAATAAATGGCATTTCCAATATTAAAAAATATTACAAGAGGTCAAGATATTGTAGGTGGTGGGGTGTCAACACCCATTATAATACCTACAGGTGCTGTAAATGGTGATTTAGTATTAGTTATAGCTGGAGCTGGTAATAATAATACTAGTAATGGGGACCCAAAACCATATTTTGTGTCTAATAATTTTACTCAGGTAACTAATTCTAATGATACCCCACCTTTTACGAATGCTTGTGGAGGGTTCAAAAATATTGATGGTAATGACGCAATATCATTATATTCAGTTAATACGGCTGTAGTTGAATGGCAATGTTATCTTATAGAAAATACACTTGGTGTTGGTTTAGTAATGAGTAGAAATAATTTTGATGGAGTTTTACCACCAATTTTAACATTACCATGGACAAAGGATGTATTATGGTTTTCAAGTTTTTGCTCAAATGGTTTAGAGGGACCTATAAATGCTCCAGCTGGTTATGCTGATAAAATTGGAGGGGCTGGTACTTATAATTTAGGATTTCCAACACCAGACCCTCAAAGTTTTTATTTTGGTGGATATTCATCATATAAATTTTCAACAAGTAATACAGAGGCACCTGGTGATTGGATGGTAGCCGATACACCAACACAAATAAGAAATAGTATGGTAACTATGGGTGTAATAGCAAGACCAACAAAAATAACAATAGGTCCATTAAATGGATTAAAAGCATCAATTGATGGAAATTCATTGAATGATAACTTAATAATTAAAGATTAATATTATGGCAATTAGAAAATATATCGGAGATAGAATAACATGCCTATCAAGCGACACTAAACCAACCAATATGGCCGATGGTGCTATTTTATTGGAAACAAATACTAACAGACAATATCAATTATCTGGTGGTGCTTGGTTACTTATATCCGATTCAACTGAATTAAGCGGTATTACAGCCGATTTAAGCGCATTAAGTGGTGATGTAAGTACTAACACTACAAACATATCAAATAACCTCTCAGATATCACTACATTGAGTGGAGATGTTGCAACTAATGCTGGTAATATTTCAACCAATACTACAAATATTTCAAATAATGATGCTGATATTGTTAATTTAAGTGGAGATGTTGCAACAAACGCTGGTAATATTTCAACCAATACTACGAATATTTCAAATAATGACGCTGATATTGTTAATTTATCAGGAGATGTAGCTACAAATGCTGGTAATATTGCTACAAATACAGCTGATATTGCTACTGTAAGTGGTTCTGTAATAAGTTTAGCTAACGATGTAAGTACAAATTATCAAGCAATAAGTGAAAAAGGTAATGCTGATGGATATGCGGAATTAGATTCAGGTGGAAAAGTTCCAATTGGACAATTACCATCATACGTTGATAGCGTTCAAGAATTTGCTAATGTAGCAGCTTTCCCAGTAACTGGTGAAACTGGAATTATATATGTTGCTTTAGATACCAACTTAACTTATAGATGGTCAGGTTCAATTTATGTTGAAATTTCTCCATCATTAGCTTTAGGTGAAACATCAGGTACAGCTTATCGTGGTGATAGAGGTAAAATTGCTTATGATAATTCAATTCAAAATATAAGTGATATTGCAACTGTTTCTGGTGATACAATAACCAACGCTGCTAACATTTCAACCAACACTACAAATATATCTAACAACGATGCAGATATTGTTAATTTATCTGGTGATGTAAGTACAAATGCTAGTAATATTTCAACTTTAAATACTGAATTTGATACACATACTGGCGATACTGCTAACCCACATAGCGTAACTGCTACTCAAGTTGGATTAGGAAATGTTGATAATACCTCAGATGCTAACAAACCTATCTCTACAGCTACTCAAACAGCTTTAGATTTAAAAGTTGATTTAACTGGGTTAACTGGTAATAATGTTGAATTAGCTAATATTGGTGGTGCAGCTTATACATCTGTACAACAAATGCAAGATGTATATCACTCAACTGGTTTAATTACTGGTGGTGTTATTACTGATGGTGGTAGTGGAACAATAAATGTAACAGCTGGTGAGGGTTATATTAGACCAACAGATAGTGATGTGGCTGAATTACAAGCAATGGCTTGGGGTGCTGTTAATGGTCTTGCATTAACTAATGATTTAATTAATTATATTTATGTTGAATATAATGCTGGAACACCTCAAGTAATAGCTACAACAACAAAAAGAGCTGACACAAATACAAACCTATTATTAGGTAATGTTTTTAGAGATTTAAATGAATTACATATTGGTTCTGCCACATCTTATGATGTTGGTGACCATGCTACCAAAATGATTAAACGTTTACAAGCAACAGCACCATTTGCAAAAGAAAGTGGTGGTGTTATATCTGAGGTTGGTACTCGTAATTTAGCTATTTCTGCTGGTTTATGGTGGGAGGGTCTTAAACAATTCTCAACTCCAGTTATTAATACCTTATCTGGTGATACATTTATCTATAATTATAGAGATGGTTCAGGTGGATGGACTGAAATTGATGGTTCAACTACAGTAAATAATTTACAATATGATGATGGAACTGGAACATTAGCTACGCTATCAAATAGTAGATATGGCGTACATTGGGTATTTTTAGCATCTGATGGTACATTACATTTAGTATATGGTCAAATTGATAGTACATTAACTGATGCTGAAACTAAAAAGGTACCAACAGCTTTACCTCCATATTTTTTAAATTATGCTAGGTTAATTGGTAAATTAATAATTGCAAAATCAAGTGCAACTATAACTCAAATAATATCAGCATTCTCAGCATCTTTAGTTGGTTCAAGTGGTTTACAAAAGCTTTCTGATGATGTAAATCCAACTTTAGGTGGTAATTTAATAACTGGAATCTATACAGTTGATGGTAGAGATGTTTCAACAGATGGAACTAAGTTAGATACATTAAGAGCACCTAGCACATCAAGTGGAACAACCATTGGTTTATCCAATTATGCTGGTAACTATATGAATATGAGTTCAGCTAATTCTACAACAACTTATACAACAAGTGGCCAAACGGTTGGTGGTTATGCCATAGTAAGAATAAATGCGGCAACTGAACCAACTATAACTGGAGCTACTAAAATAAAAGGTAGTGATTTCATAGTTGATACAGATATGCATATGATTGTACAATACTTTGGTGTAACAACTCAATACTTTTTTGTAGAATTATAACTTATGAGTAATTTAGTAAATAACATACGTAGAAAAATAGCTTTAACTAGTGCTGTACCAACAACATTATTAAGTGGTATAACATCTTACTATAAATTAGATGAAACTAGCGGTACTGTAGCAAATGATAGCGTTGGTTCAATTAATGGTACTTTAAATGAGGGTTCTTTTATTTCAAGTGGTAAAATAAATTATGGTTGGAATATACCCAATCAAGATGGTAGTTATGGTATTAGATTTGGAACTGGTAATTTCTGTTATAACTGGTCTCAACCAGTTACATTTAATATGTGGATAAATTTCGCAGCTTTGGATGGTACAACTAAATTCTTTTTAAGTAATGAAAATGTGGATGGTACTGAAATTGGTTATTATTTTAGTATGAATCCAATTGGTGATTCAAGAATGAATCTCGCTTATAAAAATACTAATACATTTTCAGCATTTATTAGAACTACAGGTATACCATTTACAACAACTGGTATTTGGTACATGTTAACTTGTACAAATGATGGTTCAGGAAATGCATCTGGATTAAATATATATGTAAATGCAGTAAAACCATCTCAAGAAATTATTAGTAATAATTTAGGTGGTAGGTCAACAGTATCTACCACTCAATTATCTTTAGGAGCAAGGAGTATTACAGGTGGTATTTGGGGGCCAACGGCTACATTTGATGAGTTGGGTATTTGGACTAGAGAATTATCAACTGATGAAATAACTGAATTATATAACTCTGGTACTGGAATACAGTATCCATTTTAAAATATATAAAAAATAATGGCAATAACTAGTTCAAGAATAGACCTATATTGGTGTAATGCAACTGATAATACTTGTGTTGAATTCTATAAAATATATGATGCATCCAATGATAACCTTTTAGGGGTTACAGATGGCGATGATAATGATTATAGTATAGGTGGTTTATCTGCTGGTACAACGTATTCATTCTATGCCATTGCTCTTGATTGTTCTGGTAATGAATCAGAACCATCAAATGTTGTTTCAGCTACAACTTTAACTGGAGTAACAACTGGTGTACCTAGTGATGTATTAAATTTAAATTATTCAGCTTTAACAGCAACAAATGCAACTCTATATTGGGATGCTGCAACATTCCCAGCTCCTTTGGTTGAGGGTGGTTATAGAATATTTGATGGAGATAGTAATTTAGTATATGAATATAGTGGTGTAACCAATGTTACTATAACAGGATTAACACCAGCAACAACATATAGATTTAAAATGAAAGCATTTTCAGATACATATGTTCAAAGTCTTAACTTTTCAAATCAAATTATATTTAACACATTAACTGAGGAATTAACTGTACCTACCGATGTAACTAATTTAATAATATCTAATATAACAAGTACTAGTATTGAATTAAGTTGGTCAGCGGCAACATTTACAAATGGAGTTGGTGGTTATTATATTTATAATACAAATGGTAATATTTTAAGAACTACAGTAGGTACTGGTACCACTACAACATTTACTGGTTTAGCAGAATGTGCAAACTATGGGTATAAAGTTAAAGCTTATGATACAGCAATGCTAATTTCAAACGATTTTAGTAATACTGTAACTGGAGATACTATTTGTATTACTGGTTTTACATCTTTTAATATCCCTACAGCTGTAAGTACATCATCTTATGGTTTTGGTATAACTTGGACTAACCCATCAAACATATTAGTTGATTCACAGGCTACATTTACAAATGCTGTATTCACAAGTACTAATGTAAGTACTGATTGGATAAGAGTTAGTGATTTCAATCACGCAGTACCAACAGGTTCAACTGTAACTGGTATTGAGGTTGAGATTGAATTAGACTCTAATTTCGCTGCTGTAGAGGGGTTAATATTAGAATTAACACTTGGAACAAGTGCTGTTGGTAGTAGTAAATCTGATTCAACACAATGGAGTTCAGAATGGCAAACAAGAACTTATGGTGGTCAAACTGACCTTTGGGGCCTTGCTGAATTTCCAGCAAATATAATAAACAGTAGTTTATTTGGTGTTAGAGTAAGAGCTACTAATCAATCTATATCTTTTGACCAAGCACAAATTAATACAATTAGAACTAAGATTTATTATACTTAATACCTTACCCTTGTGAGGTTAATAATATACGTTTAGGACCGTATGTTTATTGGCAGAAAACCCTATCAGAATCGCTCATGATAGGGTTTTCAATTAAAAACACAAAAACTACATTAAATCATATCAATTATAAACTTATTATCTCCATAAGTGTTAATGATATCGGTTAAGCTGTTGCCCTCAAATCGAATATAAAAGTCATCTTTAACTTTCACATGTGCTACGATTGAGAAATCAGATTTGGTTGTTGGTCTAGCAAATGGGTAGCTATTTTTACCAGTTTTCATTGTTACAATTTCTGCTGTTTTTGGAATTTCAATTGGGTTTAAGGTTAAGTCCAATGCGTGTAATTTTCCTGTTACTAAATTAACATCTTTTTTGTTTAATTTTTTTTGATTTTTCATAATTTCTGTTGTTTTAAAGTTATTAAATTTTTATTACGTTTAAATTAAATTTTGTTATCTCACCAGTAAAATCATCTACCGCTGAAATCATCATTGCATACTTATCTTTTTTAATATGAACTAAACTCCATTTACTCTTAGCACCCATATAAGATTCTGTAGTATAATAAACTGTTACGTTTTCATTTTTATCAACAAGTCTTACTTTTATTTCTTGAATCTCACCATCATAAGTTAAAGTGGTTAATAAAGAGTCGGTGAATTTGTAATTAATTTCTTTACCACTAATTTTGTACGTGTAAGTTTCTTGTGCGTTTGATAAATTAAAGGCTAATACTGTTACTAATAATACTAATAAATTTCTCATGTTTCTATTGTTTTTAATTATTGTTGGTACAAAGATACAAATAATAAATGATACTACCAAATTTTTTATTAATATTTTTTAAATTTTTTTGTTTCTGTCCATATTCCAATACTTTTTCTACACATAGCCTCTGGTATATTTTCCTCAATTAAATGTTTTTTTATGGCAAAGAAATTAGCTTTATTATAAGCGTCATTATCATTTAACCATCCATTTTTAATCATCGTTTCAATTGGCCAATTTTTAAGAATTCCTTTTATCAAAGGTTTTGTTTTATATATCACCCAATTAACATAATCATCACCATTTTTATTTGCTTGGCCACTAAAATAATACATTGATTTAATCTTAAATAACTCACCAACATCTTTAGTCTTTGGGTCATTCATATATTCAATCGTAAAGTCATTATATGGTGCATTAAATTTGGGCCATCGTCTACTTTTTTCCTGTAAGTTAATTATAACCCCATCTTGAAATTCTATTTCAATATCAATCGCTTGTTCTTTATCCTCGAACTGTCTAATAACGTTCTCGATTGATTTGGATGTCCAATTAGCGGCTTTAATACTTTTGATAGGACCAAAGACCTTTTCATAAATTAAAGCTCTCTTAGGGGCTAAATTCGATTGGAATGCGTCATCATCATAAAAGCTCATCGTCATCATCATTAATTTCCTCACCATAAAGTGCCCATAAGTTATCCAAAAATATCTTACGGTTTATTTGACGTTGAATATTCCTTTTCAATTCCTCAATTTTGCTGTCTCTGTTATTCATCACTTAATTCTTTCATTCCATCTAAAATATAATCGATTATTTCTTGCATACGGTCTAAACCCATTGTATTTAACCATTGAATACTTTTTAAATCAATATCTGATTCTGAATCAGGTATTTTGTATTCATTAAATTTAGAACTCCTATTTCCTATTATAAATCCAAATGTAATTTCAGATTTACCATATAAAACATAGTATCTATCAAATTCTTTGTCTAAACTAAAATTTATTAAATCAGTTAATAAATTTTCAATAATTTCTCTTTCCATAATATTATAAATTTTTTAATAATTCGTGAATCAATCCACTTATTCCTAGTGCTGCAATAATTGTTACAAACACAACCCTAAATACTTTCATTTTTTTTGTCATAATTTTAATTGTTTTATATAAATATGTTAAACTTTATTAATGTTCAATTTTTTTTTCATTTATTTTTTTCTGCAAGGTAATTGTCCTACGAGTTATCCAACAAGTTGTGTACTTTCTGAAAGTTTCCATTCTGATTAAATTTAATTTTTTTAATTCAGATAATGCTTTTGAGACTTGACCGATTGAGAGTTTTAATTCAATCGCAATATCGTGATTAGTCATTTTAATTTCACCACCATATGACGTAATCAAATCTAATATAACTTGCTCATTTTTTCTCATCATGTTTAATAATTCTTTTATACAATGCGGTTGTTTTTGTCTTACGTCTCCTATCATAAACATCAGTTTTAATGATACCCATTTCTAATAATTCCCAAAATATATTTCCTACTTGAGTATAAGTCATTCCTAGTTCTGTAGCTATCTCTTGAGTGGTTAAAAAACAAGTTGAATCAGTTAATGGAATAGCGGCCTCATTTACAATTAATGCAAGCACCAATTTCTGGTCACCATTCAATTGTTTAATCTTTAGTATTTCAGTTTTTATTTCCATTGTTCTACAATTATACGATTATTTTTTTTAATAAACAAGTTTTACTGGTTGAATAGTTTATACTCTACGCAAAATTTACCCCCGTATTAGTATTTAATGTTAAAAGAAATAAATTAGAATATAGTATTAAATATATTAATATATAATATAGGGGTAAATCTTGCTTTTTATACATTTGGTAATTTTTTTATTTTAATAAATCTTTCAAACGAATCTGGAACATTTTCAACATCAATTAAATCTAAATTTTTCAATATTTTAATAATATTTTTAATACCTCTAGTATTCAACTTATTCATTTTTTCTTTCTTACTATAATAACTTTTCAACTTGATACCTAAAGAATCAGCTACTGCTTTATTACCTAATTTAAATTCATTTATATTAAGATAATAAGAAAGTATTAAAGCAAATAAAAATTTAGCGTTAGTACTTTTAGTATCCATTAATAAAAATTGAACGTCCAATTTAATATGTTGTGAATAATGTAAATCAAGTTTAACTTTATTATTTTCAAATATGTAATTCGTTTCCTTTAATAATTTAAGACCACGTTTTACTGAATCAATGCTTAAATTCATAGCGGTAGCTATATTATCAATCTCAATCTCAATATTTGAGTTATAAATATAAGTTGCTACTAATTTAGAACTTGGTGTTAATCTATAATCAGATAATATTTTACTATAAAGTTTATATGAATCTCTATTCATGTTAAAAAAAAAACCAGCTTACTAAAAAAGATGGATTGGGATACATCTTAGTTAGAAACTGGCGTTTTATTTATATTTTATTATTACTAAGAATCCCAATCTAGTAATAGTAATTCACTTTGTTAATGCAAACATACAATATAAATACATACGAAAATAGAAAAGTACAGAAAAGTTTTGTAATTTAGAATCATTCTAAATAAGAAATAAGGTTTACACTTTGATAATAACCCGTATATTTATTTAAAAGTAAAAATTATGAACGTATCAGATTTCAACAATAAATATATTAAAGAAATAAAAGCATATGACAAACTAACCAAAAAACAAGAATATGATTTATTTGAAAAATATAAAGCTGGAGATGAGGATGCTTTCAATCGTCTAGTTGAATGTAATCTCAATAACATATATAACTTAACAATTAATTTCTTTAGAAAGAATTCAATGGTTGCTTTTGATGAACTAATTGCAGAGAATAACCTTTGTCTAGTAAAATGTGTTAAACATTTTGACCATACGAAAGGCTACCGCCTGTATAGTTATCTTTCAACCGCAATAATGTATTCAATGGTTAAATTAATAAATAAACATAAAACAATAAGATTACCAGGTAATATTTATGATAAGATAGGTAAAATGTCAATGGGAAAAATTGAACCTGATTTAGATTTCCATTTATATGCCAATACGAAATACGATGTAATATCAAATTTTCATAATGATGATGATGATAATCCAAGAGTTGATATTGCTGATGAGGATATTGAAAACTTTTTAGAAAATAAAGAATTAGGAAAAGCAATTGATAAAGCTATTGATTATTTAACTGTTGAGGAATGTTTTGTAATATCCAAATACTTTGGGTTAAACTCTCAACCGAGAATGAAATTAAAGGATATAGCGATAGCTTTAGGATGTTCTTGTAGTAAAGTGAATGTATTAAAAAGACGTGCCTTAAATCGCTTACAAATCGGTTTAGAAAATTTCTTATAGAATTCTTTGTTTTTATATTAAAAAATAGTATAATTGCTCAAGTATAACATTCAACAGAAATTAAATGGCTATAAATCCAGAATCAACTCATTCATCGTATAAAGAAATTAATCTATCAAAACACTTTAGAGTGGAATATGGTTCAATTCATAAATATAATCCACTTTCAGTTGTATTGTTATATAAAGGTTGGTCAACAATCAGACTTGATGCAAGGGATGAAAATTATGATAAGGCGGCAAACAAGTTAAATAAAAATATACGAAAAGTTGTTTACAATGTTGTAGATGATAGTATATTTGATAAGAATAGAACGATAGTAATGTTTGAGTTTCCAACCAAGGTGATGCAACCTTATAAACATACTTACGTTACAATTGAAATAAGTTTATATCAACGTGGTTTATTACAACTTGATGATAAAGACTTAAAACGAAATATTATAGATATTACTCAATCCTTAGAAACTTTATATCAAAATGACGATATATATAAGTTCAAAAAGAATAAGTAATTAAAAAACTGGTACCGCAACTCATGTAGCGTTAAAAACGCAAGGTATCATTTCTGTTGTTAAACCCTATCACTTTCCTGATGATAGGGTTTTTTTATGATAAAAGGTTTACTACTTTAAATTTAGATATATATTACTATCATAAAATAAAAAATTATGAGCAAAAAAAGTCAAAAAAACGAAATAGTACCTAATTTAAATAAAGTAAAAGATGAGCGTGAAACGCAAATTGATAATCATATATTAAAATTAAAGGCAGAATTGGAACAAGCTGGCGTTTATGATGATGAATTATTAATTGCAGTAGCTAAAATCTACTCAAATAGTGTTTTAATAGCTTATCAAAAGCATTTTAACGTTAATTAAATGAACTTAAAATATATGATAAATAAAGCAATGGTTGTTTTCACAACAGTAAAACCAATAGGAGCAACCATAATAGCAATGTTAGCTATTTTTGCGCCAGTTAAACCAATGATAATAGCAACATTGGTATTAGTACTCTTAGATACAATCACAGGCATTATAGCATCATTTAGAGAATCAAAAGTACCATTTAGACTATTCTCACATAAAAGTTGGAAACATATAACATCAAGCAAACTAGGTAACACAATATCAAAAGCATTAACTTATGTAATTTTAATCATAGGTGGATTTATGATTGATACTTATCTAGTACCAAATACAACTTTATATATAACAAAAGGATTCGCTGGAGCAATCGCAATAAGAGAAATTAAATCCTTATTAGAAAACGCTGAACGTATCTTAGGTGATGGTATTATCGTATTCTTTAAGAATGTAATCAAACATGGATTTAAAAATTCTTTAGATATGATGTTCAAAGATAAATCAGATGACAACAAACCAACTAATTAAAAAATTTGGAAAACCAAATATAACAGGAGTACCTTACCTAACAACTATTCAATTACCTTACCCAATGCGTCTTGCTTGGGACCTAGATGTGTCTGTAACACGTATGTCGTGTCATAAGGACGTTGCTAATGACTTTAAAAACGTTTTTGATGACTTACTATACTACTATGGATTAGAACACCTTAAATCGCTTGAAATTGATTTATTCGGTGGCTGTTTCAATTACAGAAAGAAAAGAAATGGAACCTCTTGGTCCACTCACGCTTGGGCAATTGCAATTGATTTAAACCCAGCCAAGAATGGATTGAAAACCAAATGGGCCGATGCTCAATTCTCACAACCTGAATATCAACCAATGATTGATATCTTTTATGCAAATAACTTTATAAGCTATGGCGTTGAATATGATTTTGATGCAATGCACTTTGAGCACGTTTAGTTTACTTTTAAACCCTTTTGCGTATATTATAACAACTTAAAAACAGTATCAAACATGAAAGATGACAAATATTACCAATCACTCGATAAGAGAACAAAAGAATATAAAGATTGGAAATCACTTAAAAAAGCTAGTAAAATAGAACTATCAACCGAACCAGAATTCAATATAGAAATCAAAGGAACGGAAAATCTAAAAGAGGAACAATTAAAGATGAGTATATTCGATAATATACCTGACTACCTATTAGATGAAATAATGAAACTAGTAAGCTGTAATTGCGTAATAGAGGCATATGATACATTCATAGCTAAACCATTCAGAGTAACAACTCAAATGCAAGATGCAATGAATCTATATTACTTTAATACCTTTGGAGAAAGATTAAGACGTACAGCGTGTACATCTTGTTTCAAACGTAGATTAGCTAGAATAAGAGAAAATATAATTTCTAAAGTAAATGAAAAATAAAGTAGATAGAGAAAATCGATATTTTGAATTGAATAAGAATAAGAATAACGATTTTGATTTAGAACCAATTGAAATTGACCATACACTATTAGGAAATAGAATAAAAGCTTATATTGAGTTCATTTTACCTAAATTTATGATAAAATGGTTCCATAATAACGACTGTGGATGTGATAAACGTCAAGAGTGGTTAAATAATCTACATTTACACTATAGAGACGCTAAAATCAAGAAAGCTCAAACAAACTATCTGATTGCCAAGGCTAAGATGAATGATTTGTTAAAGAAATGGGGCTAACTATTAGTAAGACGTTCTGTTTGAAAGCATAACTATAATAGTAAGACTTGAGTTCGAATCTCAATAGGTCCACAACATTACAAATACAATATGGGCTTAACTGGAATTGATTATTATGGAATAGGGTATGACGTAGGAACTGATTAACGATAACTGAAAAGTTTGAGTACGAATTAGCTGCCTAATCTAGGATTAGAAATGTTAACGCTACAAGGGAGAGCGAAATCTCCCTTTTTTAAAATAAATATGGCGAACAGAACGGACAACAATAAAGCAAAAATACTACGAGCACTTAAAAAACATAAGGGTTTGGTGACTACCGCATGTCAATCCGCAAAGGTTGGTCGTACAACTTATTATGAATGGTTAGAAAAGGACCCAGAGTTTAAAGCTAAGGTTGATGAGATAATTGAAAGTGAAATTGATAACGTTGAAAGTAAACTATTCAACATGATTGAGAA
>Ga0099847_1000514_pt1 | contig 13214 bp, 25 predicted proteins | sample CB_VirMetaG_2_FD_78178 | JGI IMG/M metagenome (GOLD analysis project Ga0099847, IMG submission 78178) | Freshwater to marine saline gradient viral communities from Chesapeake Bay - CB_1504_2 Viral MetaG | ecosystem: Environmental > Aquatic > Marine > Coastal | place: USA: Chesapeake Bay...
GACTCACTGTTTATCTCCTATGCTGGTTGTCTTCTAGCACCTGCTCTGCTAACGTTAAATATAAATTCAGGATCTCTTGCAACTAAGGCTTGGAAAGAAGGTGCATCAACAGCCTGTATGTTGTATGTAACATTTGTTCCACCGCCGAATTGCCCGTTAGGCACTATATTTCCTGCACCTGCTGGGACAAATAGTTCTGGACCTTGTTCACCTACTACATAAGGTCTCTGACCCATTACAGAACCTCCATTTGCTTTACCTGGTATTTTAACAATATTACCGCCTGTACCAAAACCATAACCAAAAGGTCCCAGTATAGCACCCAATATTGGTTGTATTACTGCTAGTCTAAACACATCTGCTATAATCTGATCTATTATTGTGCTAAACATTTTCTTAAATGAACCACTTGCACTTTCACCATTTCTAAATGCCTGTACTAAATCCTCACTTAGTGTTTTTTGTGCTGACCCTAATGTATCTAAGAAATTGTTAAGTCCTTCGTTTTCACCGAATTGTTCGTCAAGATCTCTTAATATGTTTCTGTAATCTTCAATGCCTATTTCACCTGTTCTATATAGTTCATTAAGTCTTTCTAAGAATGCTTTGTATTCTTCTCCGGATATATTTCTTATTTTATCTAACTCATCTCTGAATTTTTGTAATGCTGTTCGTGTATCTTCGCTTCCTTCCGCGGCGGCTTTGCCACCTTGTGCTATAGCACTTAATAAATCTTTTAATTCGCCTCCGGCCGCTTTTGTGTCTTCCGGCAATGAGGCAACTCCGGCTTGTATGTCTGCAATTAATGAGTTAAACCTTGCTAAATTACTGTTCGAATCAGCACCTTCTTCTCCTAGGCTACTAAATCCTTCAGCGGCTTTTTCAAATGCTTCATTCAACAATAAGGCGGTACCGGCCGCGGCGGCAATACCTGCGCCTACTTTAACTAAACCAACACCTGTTACACCTTGTAAGAATATTGCGGCTTGAGCGGCTGCCATTTGTGCAACTTTAAATGCGTTCATGGCTTTAACTACAATATATACTGAAGCGGCAACTTCTAATAGTCCCGGGCCAAAATTCTCAACTAAAACATTGTTTAATCTTCCTACTATGCCGAATATAAATTGAAATACATCCAATACTACAGCACCGGCTCTACCTACTGCAATAAATCCTCTTACTACACCTTCGCCTATACTTTTTGCAAAAGCATCAATTTCTGTTTTGTTTGCTCTAAATAGTGCAACTAATTGTGTTAAGAAAACAGTTAATGTTGGCCTAATAGCATCACCAACTTCTTTTCTAAATAAAGTAAATGCATCACCTGTTTGTGAAATAGCACCTGTTAAGGATACATTTAATTTGCTTGAAACACCTTCGATACTGACACCAAATTCTCTGAATTTTGCTATTGTTTCATCGACGTTGTAAGTTACACCTGCTTTGAACCCAGCGGCCGATAATACACCTCTTTCTCTGAATACATCTGCCGCGGCAGCACCTGCACTAAAGGCTCTTTGCAATGAACTTACTGCTTGTTCGAAAGGTATTTTAAAGTTAGCGGCAATATCTGCGGCTAATTGTATGTTGTCTTGAAATTCTTGTAAATTATCACTTACTGTTAATAATGATGGTGCCGCACCAGCAATTTCATCAAATGCAAAAGGTAATTCTTGTGCTTTTTCTGTAATAACTTCTAATGCTCTAGCACCTTTTTCTGCCGAACCTGTTAAGTTACCTAAAGTAATTTCAATTTGTTCAAATTCTGCTGAAATGGCTAATGCTGAGGACAAACCTCTAAATGATGCTACAATACCACCTACAGCAGTTGCAACAACAGCCGCTATAGCGGCAAATGATACTAGTCTAGTGGCACTACGTCCAAAACCTCCGTTTGCTTTTCTGCTTTGTGCTTCTAAATTACCAAATTCATCGCTTAGTTCACCTGTTACACGATTTAAATTACGTTGTATATCATATAATCTTTTATTTTGCTTTACACCTTCTACTGTCTCTACTAAACCACCTTTAAGGGAATTTCTTACATCATCAAAATCTTGTGCTAGATTCTTAGTAGTGTTTACTAAAAATTTATTAGACTTAAATAAAGCATCTGTACCTCTAGTAGTGGCTACTGAAGCCGCACCAAATGCCGCTATAGCGGTTGTTAAACCACCAAAACCTTGTTGGCTGCTTAATTGTTTTGCACCGCCTCCTGTTTGTTTGAGGTTACGTTGTAATTTATCTAACTGTCTGTTAGCATTTTTTACACCTCTAACAAAATCTCTATCGTTTAATTTTAATGTGACTTCAATACTTTTAGCCATGTTATCTACCTATTTTACGCACTTCTTTTTCAACTAACTTTTCAATTTCATCAATTGTTGGTTCAGTCATACCTTTAGGTGCTTGTTTACTCCAGCCCTCATCTAATCTACCTGCATAACCATATTCACTTTTAATGGATTTACCTCGTAATTTTGTTTTACTACGAGCATTACCACTTCTAATAGGTGTTTCATTTAGATAAAATTTAAATGCCGGCTTTAGGATATCTTTTGACAGATCTTCTAGATCATTTAACATTCTTTCTACTTCTTTAGAATCAGTTGTTAATGTTATATTCATCTGTTTTTTACCCTTGTCATTATGTTTTCTAATTCCTGTTGATCATACATAGCAGGATCAACTTTCTTATTTTGTTTATCGTGTAGCATTTTTTCATATGTTACAGCAACATCAAAAACCATTAAGTCAAACGAATCCGCATCACATAATAATTTGCTTGGTAAAGTACTATATCTTTTTGCCAGTGCATCTAACATTAGTATAGTGTTAGTGCTACTTGACTTCTCATCTATGCGATGCGAAGTTACTTTCCCAAATGTTCGCCAATTAACTTAATGGATTCAGTCATTACATCAATTGGTAAAGTCAATTCATCTGTCATAACAGGTTCACCATCTTCATTTCTGATTATTTCAGTTAGAATAGTCATATATTCACCAATGTTATCTTCTTTAACATCTGCTAATTTTGTGAATACATCTAGGGGTTGTCTGTCATAGACATAGAATTCTAATTCATCACCGTATTTTTTTACTAGTGATTCTTCAGTTATTGTGATTTTTTGTAATGTTGGTTTTTTTGCTAGTTCGCTTAATTTCATATCTTATTCCTTTATATCTCTATTTGTTAAATTGTGGATTGCACTTAAACAAAATGCTATCCTGTTATTGGCTTTCTGGATATCACCTTCAGCACATTTAAGTTCGTTTTTAGCCTTCGCTATCTCCATCTCCATGGACTTCAGTATCTCCTGAGCCGTGTGATTTTCCCAAATCTTCATGTTTTTCCTCTATATCTGTATTTATGTGTTTTTTAGATTTCTTGCTTGGTAACTTAATACCATGTTGCTTTGCATATTCGTAAACATCATGTTCTTCTCCGCCTATCTTAAATTTATAATCTGCGGGTCCATGATAATTGCCTTCTGCATCAAAATATCTATGTATTTTTGCTATTTTCATTGTGTTCCTCTTAAAAAGTAACACCCCCAAATACATGAGGGTGTTAATTGTTTAATTGTTAAACAGTTGCTTTAGTAAGCTCACCATTAACGGTAATTTCTAAAGGTGAAATCCATACGGCTTGATCAATAGACGCTGACGCGGCTATTCCACCAATGAATCCTTTTCCTTTAAGATAGTAATCACCACCATCTGCTCCTTCAAACGCAATAGTAAAGAATGTTTCTGTTTTATTCTTACTAGTGTCAAACAGTCCTGTATCTGCTGTAAGGTTTAACCCACCAGCACTTGCTAATCCGAAGAATGTTTCTTCATCAATTAACATGTTTCCAGAAATACTGTTTTCGTTAACAGTTGTGAAAGCACTAGAACTGCTAGAATCCAATGTTGAATATCTAACTGTACCTGGTGTTGCATTAACTGTTACGTCTTGCATGAAAGGTATTACCATTCCGTTAGTTGCACCTGGTAGACTTAAAGCCTCGGTGTTTCCTAATGTGAGGATTGCTTGAGCACCTGCTGTTACATTAATTACTGCCATTATATTTCTCCTATATGGTTGTAAATGTATACTCGAAAGTATATGTTATTACATCGTCCGTTATTTCAGTCTCATATGACTTTGATACTTCTACAGTACTACTAATCACATCTCCTGCTAATAAGAGATTAGCAATAACGGTGTCAATATTATTAAATTGTTCTTTGGCATCTGTTGCTAAGTAGGCATTTATTGTGGTAGTTGATTGCTCAACATTTCCACTATCTAAAGTAACATATAATGTTTCTTTTTCAATTTCCTGCTCATCAACATATACGGTATTCATATTAGTCGAATATAGTGGACTACCGCCCTGCACGAACGGTAATTCACTGATGATCGATATATTAGATTGTCCAGATAAATTTGTTGTAATCTGTGATATTAAATCGCTTCTTACTGACATTATCTTACCTGTACTATGCTATTACGTGATCTTGTTCGTCTAGTACGTTGGATTGTAACTGCTTTTTCATCACTGTCCACTGTACCTGAATTGTCTGCATCATACCAGTCTGCAATTGATATCAACTCTTGGAAGATATCGTTAAATTTTGCATTGTAGTATGTAATTTTAGCAACTTCTGGTGATTCATCATTACCAAATTCCGCAAATAACGGAAATAAGTATTCTGAGAAACAATAATATACACACATGTCTGTAAATTGTTGACGTCTGTTTAATGCGTTACCCGGATCTATAAGATTAGGGTTAACATTAGGTCGATTGTTTAAGTCAAACGAATTACCTACATAGTAATTATATTGTTGCCACCAGGAACTTGCCTTAATTTTTAACAGTATTCTCTGAGTACTTTTTTTCAACATATCCTCAACAAATTCTTCATTACTAGCAAAGCCTGACTCTGCCGGTATCTTTAGATTGTTTGCTTCAAATATACGTTGGTCTTTTTGTACTACATCAGTGTATTCTGCAAAAGATATTACGTTACCACCACCGTCTGTTAAAAATGCCATAGTTCAATTCCTCTTATTAAGATGCGTCTGGTAAGTTATTACTTCTATATAAAGTAGCACCTGAAACCATTGCCAACGCCGCATTTCTCAATGCATTGTTACCTAGGTCACTTAGTGAACTAATAGTTGTACCACCAAGTCCTGCAATTTGCTTGTTAATAGCAAGTTCTAAACCAGGATCAATTATACCAATGTACATGCCATCTGCGCCTACTGGAGCATTAACACTTCTTAGGTTAGCAACAGATGTAGCAATCGCTTGAACGTTTGCTTCTGCTTGTGTGCCACCTAATGCATTAGAAATAATTGTTCTACCAAATGGTGTTGTTGGAGATGATGTGTTACCTCTTAGTGCTGTAAAACCGTTTCTGACTGTTGCTCTAAATTCGTGTACATCTTTGTTAGGGTTGTACCATACTTTAACAACTGGTTCTCTTTTAGCCGCATAAGCAAGTGCTTCTGGGGAGAAAACAAAAGATTGTGTGAAAGCCGCGTTTGCGCCAGTTACACCGTCATTGTTTACAAATTCTGTTTTACATACTGCCAAACCTGCAATGTCTGTTGCTTGGGCAATACCACCTGAAAGTCTTGATAAAACACCGTTTCTGACCATGTCAAATCCGCCGTCTTCTAAAGATTCTTCAGTTACGTCTACGCCTAATCCACGTTTTGTGAATGTTACGTTAGCCGCTGTTGGGATAAGGTTACTTTCTGCACCTGATGTACCAATAATTGAGGTACCTTCACTGATAGTAACAGCATTATCATATGTGTTCATTAGAGGAAATCTTACTTGATCGCCTGTTGAACCACTTACGTTAAGTGAGTTAAGAATTATCTGCTGATTCGGTAGCAATACTGCGTCCATATAATATGGAACTAAGTCTTGAACGATATCTGCATATAACTGCTCAACATTTGTACTTGTTGTTGCTGACATTATTTTTCTCCTATAAAGTCATTATGTTATATTACTTTCCCATACTTTTAAGTTCTGCCTTTACCATTGAGTCGGTAATTTGACTTCTGCTTAAAGTAGGCTGATACTGACGTATTCTCATATACGCCGATCTGTAGTCAGCATTGTCAGTCAATTTAACTTCATCAACTGGTGCTTTTGCTCCACTTTGACTAGTTGCTGTTGTCTCACCATACTGTATATCAACACCCTTTTTACCAAATGATAAACCTAATTTGTCTTTACCTACAATTTCGATTGCTTTAGCATAGTCCGGTGTTTCTCCATCTGTTGTTAAGAAATCGTTTCCGTTTCTTATTGCAAATGTATCACCTTCCACTGCTAACATACCGTCTGCTTTCATTAACTTGATTACACTATCTCTCTGAGTTGGTGTCCAAGTACTTGGCATAGCATTTTGTAGTTGACTCATATGATCTTTTAACATAAGGTCTGTTTTTAGAGAAGTTACCTGTGCTTTTAGTTCTTCTACTGTTGCTTCACGTTTTTTAACTGCATCTCGCAGACTTTCAACATTTAGACTTTCTCCTTCATTAGGATTAACCTCTTGAAGTGTAGAAACAACTTGTTTCACTTGGTCAATGCTGTCAACATTTAGTTCATTAAGAATATTCTTTTGAACTTCATTTTTAGCATTAGCGGCTATTTTGTTAGTGTCATCACGTGTATAAACACGAACTCCATTAACAAATAACTTACCATCTCTATGTTCAACACTGGGTGTCGTATTTTCAGATTTTGTATCAGTTGAAGTAGATTGTTCTACTGCTTCTGATTGTGCGGTATCTGTTACCGGTTCAACTGAGTCGGGTTGAACTACCGTTTCATTAGATGCTTCCATCATTTTTCTCCTGTTATCGTAGAAGTAAACGTATTACTTCGGGGTTACCCCCTACCTTAATGCCCTTACAGGCTATTATTACTATATGTTGAATCGATTAACTGTTTTAGTCTTTCTTTCAACTTTGTTTTTAAATCTTCTTTAAAGTCTGGTGATTCTTCTTGATCTGCACCAGTTAGCATTTCTAATCTTAATTCGTATTCTTGATGCGTTGTAAATGGCATATATGTGACTAAACCATCTTCACGAGTATGGCTGTGAGTACCCGTTCCGCCTAATCTCTGGGCCTCTGCTTCTGCTTCTGCTTCTGTTTCGTAGTCACGTACTGTATATTCTTCTGCATCGCCTATGAACACCTCTGAATATCTCTGATATGCATCGAGAATTGTGTTCATTTCTTTAATTTCGTGTTCTAAACCTTTTTGACTGTAAAGTCTGTTGTAACTTATGGTTAAATCGTCTGGCATTTGGGTATCTGTCCAGTCAAAGAAGATTTTCCATAAATTATATTCTGCATTTTCCAATGCTGTTGCTTTCTTACGTATGAATGCTTCTAATTTGCTGTCATACTGTTCGATTTGCACACCTGATCGTGAAGCCTTAATTAGTTCTTCACTGCGGATCATAGCAATTTCATTCATTTTTGCTATTTTCTGATCCATTATCGCTCTTATTTCAGACACACTATCTAATGTTGGTGAAACAAAAGAGTATGTAAAGTTAGGTTGCCCGTCAAGACTTGCTCCTGTTATAATAACAGCACCAGGCTCTGCTCCTACACTATTTCCATTACGGTTTAGTGTATCTTCGTCAACTATGTTTACTGGGTGTGCACCATACGAGATACAAGAATATATCTCCCCCATATCACTATAAACACTTCGTTGAATTTGAGCAATATCAAAGAGAGGCGTGTGACCTATGCCGTTTTGTATTGGCGTACTTTGTTATACGGGTCTTACAGGAATGTATCCTAGAGGATTCTCTTGGGAAATTCTGTAAAACATAGAATCATCGTTCTCAAATCTTTCTGCACCCTCAGGTACTTCAAATGTAAGATCGTCTTCTTCTACCAGTGGTTTAAATATAATATCAATTGTATCTGCTGTCATGTACTGATACACTTCCATATCAGGCTCACTGGATATTCTAATTATAATTCTGTTTAACTCTAAGTCACCTGCTGAGTTATATGTATAACTCCAGTTAGTAACATCTGTTGGCTTATGCATTCTCCATTTAGGCACATCTGAACCTGTATTTTTGATACAACTTACCCATACAACTCCAAACGTTGTTGTAAAGGTGTCTACCATACTCATAAATTCATTTAGACTCTGGCCGGTACCATCTGCGTTTTGTTGGAATGCTTCTACTTCTGGTGTGTCTGGTAAATTTCTGCTTGGCGGAGATCTGAACAATATTGCATTGTATTCTGATATGTATAGTCTACTATAAGGAAATACCGGAACATTCTGCAATTTTTCATAATAAAAGTTACTTGCATAACCTGAACCGTTGTTTGCTTCTTCCGGTGTGTTTACTCTTTGTACATAACTCTTATAACTTGCGATCTGATTACCAGACTCATCTACGTCATAAGTGTTAATTGTTTCACTAGGCGTGTTGAAATCACTACTATATGCTTTTAGGTATTCACCGTCTCTGTACTCTACGCCACCGTATAGGCTACGTTCTGATAAAAGCCAATCATCTAGGTATCGTATGTAACTTGGGTGAGAACTTACTACGAAGTCCATGTAGTTGAATGGTTTAGCCATTTATTCTCCGCGAAATTTGTTTTTGTAATTACCCATCTATTTATCAATTCTTCAAAATAATTTGAAATAAAAGGTTGACAAAGTCTATAAATGTGTTATTATATACTTATAGTAAAAAATTAGGTAGGAGTAATGAACACTATAAACACAACATTAAGGTTTACATCTAAGCCCAATATAGACGGCATTAGACAGACCATATTAAAAGGCAACACTTCTTATTCTACTAGTGTTGTAGAAAGCAAAGGCTTAGAAGGCCAGATTATATCTTTTGTTCTTAAGAATCACACCAACTATATGAGTGTGTGTAAGAAATTCTGGACACAACCAAAAAAACAAGTAGCAGAAGAATTGAAAAATTTTTATGTTAGTATTGTAAAAATGGATTCATCTTTAATGAATCAAGCAAAATTCGGTTTATCCAGACACTTGTCATTGTATGAACAGAACTATGCAAGAAATATTAGAGGTTGACAAATAATCATATGGTGCTATACTATATGTATATATTTTTTTAATAAAGGAGTAATATATGAAAAAATCATTTAAACAATTACGTAAGATATTACGTGACAAAGGTGTGGATATCACAGAATCCAAGTACAAAGTTGTAAAACATTCTAAGGATAAACAGGATAAATTACAATTTGTATTAGATCCAGAATGTGGTAGAGCAATTTATAAATCTATGAAAAGGAAGGTGGCTAATGCTTAAATCAAATTTAATTTTAAAGGAAATATCTGCTACAGATATGAAAGATCTTGTGGAGGAAAACCGCAAGGAAGTAATTGAAAGATATGGCAGTATAGAAGAGGCTCATAAACATTTTAGACCTGATGCAGGTACTTTTGCTATGCAAAATGGTGAGAATGTAATATGTATGGACCTGCAGGAATTTATGCCTGAATATACTAGCCAACCTATGCCAAATTATAGCGATCGCAGATATGAAATACACACTAACGGTTGGTTTGAATCTGACAAGGAAACAGACTATTGTGTCACTCTGAACTTCACTAAGGAAACATGGCAACAAATGGTGGATGAGATCAGATTGGCACCCTGGACATTAAAGTTCCATTTTAATGTTAATCCAAAACAGCAAACCGCTGGTCATGGTGAGAAATTTTATGTTTGTGATGTGCATCGTGTTGAAGGTGTAGGTTACAGAGATAACAATTTCTTTCAAGTATTTTGGTATGAAGGTTTAGAGCATAGGCAAATGGACAATGTGAAATTTGCTCAGGTATTTGAAGACATTCAAACAACATTTGATAGGGTAGTATCTTAATGATACTACCTTTTAGGTTGACAAATAACCATATAGTAGTATAATAGTTGTATATATTTAGAAAAGGAGTAATATATGAAACAGAAAAATCAAATATCAAATTGGAGTCAGACTTACTATCCGAATTTGAAACCATATCAACATAAAGTAAACAATGAATGGTTTGTTAAAATGTTCAATACATTAATAAAGCCTGATGGTATACTTATGGTTCCTAACTTAGGTAAATCATTTACTAAAAGTGGTACAACATTTAAGGAGGTGGCGTAATGACCAAACATTTCTACAACAACAACAAATACCGTTTTAATGTTACATTTATATCGCAAGACGGAGATCATTTTGACTATGTTGAGAACGGTGATTTATTTGATACTCGCGAACAAGCAGAAGAGTATGCAAAATATGGGATTAGTAGTAAAGGCTTCTATGAAGAATGCCAATATTACATACATACTTTAGAAGAAGATTATGCTCATATATATGAGGAGTTGGCGTAATGAGAGTATTTGAGTATAGTATACCAGTATGGAGTCAGGACCAGACACCTATTGATTTAGAAAACCCGCCTGAGCATTGGTTAGTTATTGAAGGGCAAAGTGAATATGAAGACTTAGAGGACGCATATGACTCTTTGGTATATTCCAGTCCTTACATAGTTGATGAAGGTGAAGTTAGCATTGTGGAGAAGGTTGACAAATAACCATAAAGTAGTATAATAAAGGTATAATTTTTAATAAAGGAGTAACAAATGCAAAGTCTTAATAAAACATATCACAATGGTAAATGCTTGAGTGAATGGGCAGAAGAATTAAATGTAAATATATCAACTGTTAAAAGTAGGATCAATAAAGGCAGAGATGTTAATGTAGATTATGGTTCTAATGCTGGACTTAAACAAACATCTGCACAAAAAGAACACACCTCTAAAGCAATATCTGCCAAATGGCAAGATTCAGCATACAGAAACAAAGTGCTAAACAGCAGAGCTATATGTAGTCAAACGGTTGCCGCCAAACAACGTGAGTCTTTAGTAGCAAAGTATTATAAAGATTTTTTACGTGGTATGAGTTATAATGATATTGCTGATGCTACAAATTTGACCGTTGATAGTGTAGGATTTTTTATTAGAAAATTTAACAAACAAAATGGTTATAAAGTAATCACCAAAAACATAGATAATCAATCTGTTGATAGATTTGTTTATGATTCTAACGGTAAATTATTACAATTTTAAGGCTTGACAAATAAACATATTATAGTATAATAAAGGTATATTTTTTAAAAAGGAGTAATATATGATAACAGAACTAACACAAGAACAACGAGATTTCATTGTAAAACAGATTGAATCAAGTATCAATGATGGTCAAGTATATGACTATTACGATTTTGATAATATAACAATCACTTGGGTTCAAGCAGACGAGTCTTATATAGTGGAAAACAACGGTGAGCAAATCAGGTTTGTTAGTCCAAGTGAAATTGCTTGGTATATCGACGATTTGTCAGACCAACAACTTATAGATTGGTTTATTGAAGAACACGGTTGTGATGATTGGTTTGAAGAATGTCTAGAAGAAGAAATGCAGGAGGTGGCGTAATGAATATTCACCAGCAAATTATAATATTAAAACAATGGGATAAATTAGATGATATCAGCAGAGCTCAACATAAATTATCTAATTCCGAAATCTATAATCAAGTACAAGAATTACAAAAAAGATGGGGAGATGATGCTGTTAATCAATTAAAACAACTTGTAGAAATGGGCGAAGAACAAATAGAAGCATACCATTTGGCTTACATAAAGGATGGTCCTCAGAAAGAATTAATGAAAACAATAGAAGAATCTAAAGTATTTAAGTATTCTTTATAATTTTTAGCATATAGAATACAATGGGCTCTCATGAGCCCATTTTTACCTTTGTTTTACATCGGTGTTGACAAGTTAGGACAAGCCACTTTTACTTATAGAGTACAGAAAGAAATGGCCTATAGAATAGGCCATTAATAACGAAAGATCCATTATATTATTATCGCGGCATATGTTGGACACAAAGGCCGCTGTTAATTTAATGTACTAGTATTTATTGAAGGTGCCTAGTGAGTGACCGGGACTTTGGCATGGCGTGCCGTTAAACGGGCTCACTAGGACTTATAATTGCATTATTTCTTTATCAGAAGGGCTATATTGCCAACCATCTATTGTGATACCAGCACGATATAATAACTGTATCATTCGTGGACAATCATGTATAGTAAATCTATAACCCATGCTTTGAGCGATACGTCTCTTTGCTTCTGGTTCACCTCTTTTATATGCGTCTTTATATTTGTGTATTGCTTTCATATTCTTCCTTTGATATTGAATCTGCACTTAGTAAACCACATTTTGCACCATAATTTTTCACAGCATGTTTTAATAGTTCTTCACTCCATGCCCAAAATATTTTGTATCCTGATGTTACTTTAAATGTGGGATTGAAGTATGTATATCTTACGTATGCTACGTGTGATTTAGGTTTTTCCTGTTTTGCCATTTTTAAGTTCCTTATTCCTAGTATTTACGTTTGGTCTAGATTTGCCAAATATCTTTTCCCAATTATCCTGATACTGTTTACTGTTAGTATCTGTTCTTGGTGTAGATCCTTTGCCACCATGCCAATTACTCTTCTTCATCATTAATTATTTTACCATTTACACGAATTTTAAATGAAGGTTTTGATTTGTTCTTACCCCATTCTATCTTGTCATAGCCGTCTTTATACTGTTGATCATTAGCACCTGTAGTAATCTCTCTGGGTGTTAATCCGTCCTTTATACTTCTAATCTTTTTTAGTTCTGAACTACTGTCTACTAACTTCTCTGCGGCTCTCACAGTACTCTTATCGAACTTCTCCATGCTCTTTTTAGTAAAGTCATCCATTATGCGTCTCTTTTGCGTATCTCGTTGCCAAATCCTGCTAGTAATGTTATAACAGTTAATGGTAAAAACCATAGACTGATTAAATTTAACATATGACCCCATAACAGGCTAAGGCCTAATAGACTCATTGTGTTTACACCTAATGTTTTTTGTGAACTTTCTGCTTTCCAACTTTCTGGTATTTTCATACTTTCTCCTTATTATATAATGTTAATGATTCTTCTGACTGCATAAGCATTACAGTATCGCCTTCTTCTCGGGCTACTTCTGCCTGCATAATGCATGAACCTCTGTCCATACCTATAAATTCTAATTGTCTGTTTGTTTTAGGATAATCTAC
>Ga0099847_1000517_pt1 | contig 13158 bp, 13 predicted proteins | sample CB_VirMetaG_2_FD_78178 | JGI IMG/M metagenome (GOLD analysis project Ga0099847, IMG submission 78178) | Freshwater to marine saline gradient viral communities from Chesapeake Bay - CB_1504_2 Viral MetaG | ecosystem: Environmental > Aquatic > Marine > Coastal | place: USA: Chesapeake Bay...
TAAAGTTGCAGACCATTGACCAATATTATCCCAAGCATGTTTAAAGTTTTGATCTGCATCAGTAAGAACACGAGGATAACTAGGGAAATCAGGATAACGTGTACGAACAAAAGATTGTTTTGTTGCTCTTGTCATTTATCTTGGCCCATCTGCCATCATATCCATATGAAGTTTACCTAACTTCCATTCTGTATTAGCTACAGAAGTTCCTCGTTCAATCTTAATAGAAGCCTGTCTTCCTCTTCCCCGCATACTAGTTTTCTGTGTATCTGCTTTAACTACAAATGGACCTTTAATATTACCCGGTCTAACAGAAGAAAGAGGATAGCGTTTAAAAGATATCTGCATGTTAACACTACCACCTAATGGTAGTTCGACATCAGGAACTACACGATCTACAAAGACCATACTATTACTAGCTCCTGCTGAATCTAAATCAAAGTCACCACTTTCAATAAAGGATTCAATAGCTTGACCATCTCCAGTATATACAGAGACAGGTTCATTATCATAGAGATAAGAACCACTTCCTGTTGTAAGGATAGTATCAAACATTTTCTTATCTTCCCAAGTAGTCCAGATAGCATCACCGAATGACCACCAATCTCCTTGAGGATTATAAGTTACATATTTATCACACTCACTACTCGTACCAGAAGGATATAACCATGTTACTTCTGTAAATTCTTTATTAAATCCTGCATAAACTTTATCATAGTATTGAGTATTAAGTTGATTAAATATGTATTTCTTTACATCACATTGTAAGGTTTTGAGTGTACCATCATAGACAAAGAAGTCTGTTTGACTCATCCAGTAAGCTCTACCATCAGCTTCTACAGCGGCATGTAATCCTGCTAGTCCACAGTTAGTTCCTATTTGTTGAGTAGTAAACACATAGTCACCACCTGTGGCTGTTAAACCATACAAAGCATTATCGGTCCATATAAGAATTTGGTTACGAGAATAAACTCCTCCTCGTATCTCTGATCCATCTCCTAATCTTATATCTCCTGCTGTATTACTATCTCTAACAACCCATTCATTAAATCCACCTGTATCTATATCTGAACACCATCGAACAAACATAGGATCAAAGACAGAAGTATCTGTCATAGTCCCTGCGGCAATTAGACGTTGATCCAAAGGTGATGCAATGACTACTGTGTTTTCGGTAGGCGCAGAAGAAATAGCAACGGCTCTAGTATTTGTTCCATTGTTTTCTACCCATTGATATATTTTACCATGATAAGGATTAGCAATTAAATCCTCACCCCACAAAGTAAATGACCAGTTTCGTGCATTTGTAGTAAAACCAGAGCCTACAGGAGCAGGTGTTCCATAGCCATTATTAGGAGCTAGAGCGGCCTTACGAGCAGCATTCCACAGATAGGTGCCATAACCTAACCCTTCAGTAGCTTGTTGCTGTCCAGCCTGTAGAAGCCATGTAAGCTTTGTTACAGTAGTGATTACACTAGTAGTCGCATCAGCAGGATTATCAGCAATCATTCTAAAGGTAGTAGAATCAGGATCACCATCTGTGGATAAAATAACAGAAGTTCTAAATTGAGTACCATTTAAAAGAATACCAGCAATACTAGTATTATCGGCTGTACTAACAATGACATGAGTATTTTGTGTGATAGAAAGAGTATTGAATCCAGGAGACATTCCTGCTGTATTTACAGTAATACGGTTAGAACCAGAGCTAACAGCAAACCTATGAGTAGAATTACTACTAACACAGACAACGGTAGCTATAGGAGTAACATCAGAAATAGTACCACCATTATAAATGTACAGGAGTTGGTCTGTACCAAAGGCAGCATAGGATGCTCCAGATAAAGATGCCCAAGATGTAATAGCTCTAGCTACTCCATCAAATTGAGAGTTAACTTTCTTAGCCCATCCTCTTATATTTTCAGGTTGACCATCCCTAAAGCGAACACGATTACCATCATACCAATATCCTTTAGATGAGTAACGTGTTCTTTCTCTATTAATGCCAGCTTGAAACTGGAGAGGAACCATTTTTGTGTCAGAAGATGACATAAATAATTATTCCTTTGGTGCTGGATAATCTTCTATATTAGGCCATACATGTAATGTACCACCTATATTTTTTCCATCTTTATCAAAGATAGGATATAGAGCTTGAAAACCTGCTTTATCAGTTACAGCGGTTACATCGGATATCATTTTATCTCCTGCTACTCTAACAGCATCTCTATAGGTTTGAATTTGAGCAGGAACATCTGTACCTTTATCCATCTTACGAATGTAATACCAATCCGTTTCGTTCAATATTGTATTTTGAGAGTTATTAATAGTATCAATTTCGTTTTCTTTTACACTATCAATATCTTTATCTTTCTTACTATGGAGTTGAGTAACATTATTACTATTAATAGTATAAGTAACTTTACCCGTTTCCCCCTCTGTTTTAACATCTAAATTATTAGACTCGTTTACGAGGCTATAAATTCCAATGGCCTTTAATTCATCCACAGACCAATTACTAAAAATATTAGCAGGATGTTGTGTACCATTTATAATCATAGCCTTTGGTGAAGGTATAGTACGTATTACTTGATTTGCTTTAACTTCTGCCCAACTCATAATTTTATCCTTTACACTTGAACTTTCTTTGGTTTGTTTATATAAACTTTATTTTTTTCAATTAACGCCCATAGTTTATTTCGAAATATTTTCCATACTTGAATTACTGTTCCATCGCTATCTTCATATTCATATTCTAATTTCTCTAATCGAACTACTATAGGAGGCATATGAACACCACATCTTTGTTCGTTCATTAAAAAAATAAATAATTTTTTAGCAGGTTCTTGAGCAATTTTATCTAAATCTACAATCTTACTTATATCTTCTAAGTTATTACACGAAGCTACAACTACTCCTTTACCTATATATTTTTTTTCAATTTCTCCATAAGCTGAAAAAGAAATAAAGCAACTTATAACTATAATACTAATTAATTTGAGGGTGTTTACCATTATGCATCTCATATAATTTATCTAAATTTTTATGTACAACTTTCATTTCTGTTTGTAGTTCTGCAATTTTTATATTTAATTTTTCTAAATTCGATGGAGATAAGATACCACTAAATACTTTATTCTGATGTTTAATTACTGCCCGATCTGCATCTGCCTGATCTATACGAGTATTTATAATATATAATTCTTTTTGTATAGCTTCTATATCTTGTATAACTCTAGATAATTGAGATTTAACAACAGCAAAAGCTCCAGCTAAAGAAGCTAGAAGTGTGCCAAACTGTATTAATTCTCTAACTCCAAATTCCATTTTATCTCACCGCTGGTCCTGATGTTGCTGCCCAATAAAGAAACCAACCAATTCCACCAGCAATAACTATAACAGCTAAACCCTTGGCAATTTCAATTAAAATTTCTTTTCGATGTTCTGCACGTTCCTCTGCTTCTATCTTCTTCTTCTTCTCACGTTCCTTCTTATCAACAATTCGTTTCTCACGTTCCTCTAGTATTAACTCCCAAGTAGATTTTTCTCCAGGCTTAGACGGCCATTTTGAGTTAATTTCTGTCTTAAGGTCATCAAGTTGTTGTTTAAGTTGTTTTTCCTCTATAACAGCAGCGGCAGCAGATGACATGGAAGTTTCTGAGCCATCATCTTTAGCTCGTTTCTGTAGTATACTTTTGTTCTTTTTTCCAATTGAGCTACCAGCTTTATGATCTTTATTACTTTCATGTTGTTCTTTTGCTTGGAATAATCCGTCTAAACCATGAGCGATATCTTGAACACCTTTGGCAGATTTTACTAAAGTTTTAGTAGCAGCAATTGCAGCAGCTATGGTAATTACGTCCATATATGCTATCTCGCTCTAGCTTGCCCAACACCGTCACCACCAAATGGATTGGAAGCAAAAGAAGCATACATATACTCCTGACCGCTTGTATTATAATCAGTACCAGTTAAACGTAATTTGAAGCCGGTAGAAAGAAAATCTGTGGACTGTCCTGAAAATTCGGCAACAGTTCCGTTAGCTCTTAACCCATTTCCCACTGGATTAAAAGGGTTTCTTGTTGAGTCTAAAATGTTCCAATTAGTCGAAGATGTAAGAGCCTTTATCATTATCCAAGCTGGTTTAAATCCAAGATAGACAACAGGACCATCAGAAGAATTATTTCCTATATATGTACCAAATTTAGAATATCCTTCTACGTCTGTCCAACAGTAGTTTATATAATCAGTTGCACTATCTCTATCAGTACCGATTGAAAATACATCTGCTGTAGGTGTTGTATCATTCCAGTAACTAGTACTTGTAGCAGGTCCACCAGTTGTATTCAAAAACATGGCTTTTGTCGCACCCATTCCGACATGATAAACCTGCCAGTTAGGATCAGTAGAACCAGAACCTAAAGTCTTGTTAAGAATAAAGGTTGGAGCAGAAGAAAGACCATGTCCTACCGTTGCTGCTGAACCTGTTCCCGTATATTTTACAACACTAAAACCAGCATCTATATTAGCAGAGATAGTAGAATCTATACTACCTTCTTCATTCACCGTACCTGTACCATTTGCTGCCCATTGCCAAAGAACGTATGACTCAGCGGAAGTATTAACAGCATCCATGTTTCCTACTTGAACACCCTGTTGTAAAAATCTTTTGACAGAATTGACATTTGTAGCTTCAAGGTCAGCATTATTACTTGAAAGATAGTTATAAACTCCTCTTACACGATCTTGCAAGATATGGTTATCAGTAGCATCCCTATTCTTAATCCAAGAGAATCCTGTAATGCCAGCGGTGTTTTCTGCTAGGTTGTCTTGGTTAAGGTGTTTTGCATCAGTTGGAACGCTGTCTGTAAAGCTAGTCGCACCAAAGTTTATAGTTTGTGTAGTGCTAGGGTTAATATTCATAGCCACATAATAATCAACAGCCAAAATACCTGTTATGTTGGCACCTGTACCAGCAGAAGGATTAGCAGAACCCCAATACGTCCCATTCTTTCCAAGATACATATTATGGTTAGTGCTATCATAGCAAACATTCACTCTATCTGTTACAGCATAGTCACCCATATCTGCCCCTGACGCACCGTTAACAATCAGATATCCATTTAGTCCTGCATTATTTGCGGTATAAATACCATAAGTAAAATCACCACTTCCACTACCTAAAGAGTCTGTAATTCCATTAGATGTGGCTGGTATAATTCCTACTGCACCATTATTAACATCCCAAGCATTGATAGTCATTTCCCAATACCATTTCCCACTGTTATCAGGAATTTTCAAAGTAGAAAATGTGGCATCAGCGGCAAGTCCGTCTGATGCTTTTAAATTACCATTTGCAAGTGTAATGCCTGAACCACTATTGTTTGGATTCATAGTGGAATAATTTTGTGTAGGAGTATCATCTATTTGATTAGCACCCCCAGAGGTATCCATATTATTCATGGTCCAATCATTACCATTCCCACTAACATCATTTCCCAAATCATTTGCTGATGCCATATTTAAATAGAAACCATTATTACCAAAGTCAGATGCAGAAGATAAGGTTGATGTAGGGTCTTTAGGTATCCAACGGTTTGTTGAGGTATCTGTCTCACCAAATACTGAAGGCGCTAATTGCTGTCCATCAACACCCACCACTTCTGCTATATAAAAACAACCATATCTTGTACCAGTAGGATACCAACCTATATTTTGATCTGTGATATCTGACATCATGCCACTAAAATTTGTAACAGCAGGATTAGTTTTAACTAACTCTGACCCATCATATAAAAATAAAGTTTGAAGTTGTCCATCAATGTAGATTTTAGCACAAGCATCTGTTCCAGCTAACCCTCCACCTGATGTCCAATCAGCAGCAATAACATAATGGTGCCATTGACTATAATCTAGCATAAGTCGCCCACCTTGAGGACCAGCAGTAGTTGTTGCATTACCTAAAACTCTTCTTAACCAGTTACTACCACCTCCACTTACAGCCGACCAATCTGTCCAGTTAAAGGCTGGACCTTGTGTACTATTCCAAGCCCACTGAAGCTGTATAGCTCCACCACCACTATCAGCAGGAGTACCGTATATCATTGAACCATTTCCGTCTGCTGGATTATTATTATTTTTTGTTAGTTTTAACCAAAAAGACAGAGTAAACTTTTGATTTCCGCTACTAGTACCACCTGTTGGAGTAGTAAGATTTCCTTTAGCTAACGATAAATATTGACTACTTTCAGATTTGAGCAGACAGGAATTAGCTACAGTATGTGAGTCTGTAAATGGAATAAAGTTTCCTATACGTTGCCCTCCACCATTCCCTTCATAGATCATAGGAAGGAAATTATTTTCTCCATTTTTTACAGTTGGTTCTGAAAGATTGGCGGTGTTTAATGCTTTAAAGCCAGTTGGTGGTGTATGAGCAAAAGCTGTTGCACCAAAGTTATAGGTGGCTAAGTCATCATAATTTGCCTGATACGGCATCATTTGATGGGAGCCAAAATTATTATTAGAACTAGTGAACGCAGCATTAGTTGTTGTACCAGCAGCAATCTCTGAAGCTGTAGCCGACCCAGCCCAAGTTCCGTCATTTCCAAACCATATTGCATTGTTGTCTAGGTCCACAGCAACCATTATTATAGAGCCATCAGCGAAGCCAGTTGTTGGCGTATAGGTTGCTGTTGAGTTGTTATTCTTTTGGCCGGAAGGGGTTGGGTTCCAGTTTGCAATTACCCATAAACCCGAATTTGAAGTATGTGATCCAGTTGGAATTGCAATGTCCGTTCTGACCAATCCTAGATAAGCATCATAACTGGCACTTGTTCCAATTGGCTGATCTCCACCTGTAGCCTTTACTTCGTAGTACCACTTACCTGTCATGGGTAAAGCTGGTGCAGTAACATAGGTCGAAAAATTAGACGCTCCAGTAAACGACAAATTACCATTTGTTAATGTGTCGGTAGCTGCCAGGGGAGATAACGTCCAATAGTTTCCAACATTAGTAGCAGCATCATCTGCTGGACGATCAAGAACAGAGTTAGCAGTACCCATATTAACAGAAGTAAAGCTATTATCAGTACCACCACTACTAACATCATTACCTAAATCTGAAGAGTCAGCAAAATCTAACCAGAAACCATTAGTTCCTTTATTTGCTGTAATAATATCTGTTGGGTCTTTTGGCACCCATAGACCATTTGAATTTTCCGTTGCAAAATCTGACGGTAAAGCAGCATACCCATCTAGCCGAACAAAGTCAGATAGATAAATATCTGCATACCAGTAACCACCTGCTATAGATGCAATACCTATAGTTTCTGCTGTGCCTGACGTAGCCCACTGTGGAACATCAGAAGTTGCTGGATAAGTTTCGGTTCCAAAAGAACTTACTCTAACACCATTTCGATATATTTGTCCTCTTTCAGATGATAGATTATTTGTAAAATCCCATATCACACACCAATGATACCAAGCTGTAGGATCACGAAATACTACAGATGTTTGTAAATCAAGTTTATTTCCACCACTAACCTGTGTAGCTACCCGTAATTTACCTTCACCACCACCATTAAAATCTATATACGAATGGTTTGAATCATCGGCCCATGCAGCTATAGCAGCACAACCTGCTCCAGAAGTAAATTCATTGATCTTAGCCCAAAAAGAAAATGTTTGTACCTTTGGGGTTCCTGTTGACGATGGGGTTCTATGAAGATACTCATCAGTACCATTCAGTTGAATAGCCCCTGCTGGAACATAAACTGCTTCACCTGCTGTCCCACTAGTTAAACTAAAAGGTTTTTGTATAAACATAAATAATTTGCCTTATTAAGAATCTTTAAAATCTGTCTTCATTTCCGCATCAATATTAGTTACGCATAAGTCTCCTGAAACTGTACGAACATTATAAGATATAATATCCACAGCATTGGCAGCAACGGTAGCAGTAGGAGCCGTTCCTCCACTAAAGTTCCAACAACTTACATAAGAAAGAGTATGGTTTCCTGATCCATCTTGATAAACATAAATTAAACCACTCTGTCCTTCTCTTCCTTTTTTAGGAAAATCTAAAACTCCATTACCAGTAAGAGTTACAAAGAAATTATTACTTTCATCTAATGAAAGAAAGATACTGGCAGCATAAGCAACACTATAAGGAACAGCATACGCACGACCTGACGAAACTTTAATGGAGCTATTAGATTCGATAAGGCTTGTGTGTGTTTTTGCACCTGTAATACTTTGATCTGCGGCAAGTTGATCATAACGCAAATCAGCTAAAGATGTATCAGGAATATTAGTAGCACATACTCCAATAGTACGTTGGGCTGCATTTCCTGTTACAGGATTAACGGACGTACCATTACAATAAAGTTGAGTAACATATCCTTGGTCTACCGCTGTACCACTATCACCTCCTCCTGTCACTTTAAACGTGCAGGAAAAAGAACCAGAACTACTATTAATAATAGTATACTCTCTACTTGCTGCTGGAACTTCCAAAGCTTTAGCAGAAGTAAGAGTTCCCTTTAGCTCTATTATTTTATTTCGTCCACGGCTAACTGCACCATCTTCCACACTTAAAATAATAGGACCATTTATATCTACAGATACAGAAGTATAACCAGCGATTGCTTGATCAGCTACCGAAAATACTTCTGAGTTAAGAACACTACCCCAAGTATTAGCATTCGACCCAGTAGCCTGTTTGTTCATTTTTATTCGACTTGTATAACCCATTAGTTTGCTCCATCAATTAATGTGTCAGGCCCACCAGCGGGGGAATTAGGTTTAGACATATCATCCCTCCGATTCCGTCTAGCTTCATTGACTATTGTTATAATCTCTCTTTGATATTGTTGATCCCAAATTTGGACCGCTGATGCATTTTTATTAAAGTAACACGCCTCTATCATACTAGCATAAAACAAGGCATTCTCACAAAAAGTTGTATAATAATTTGTTTCGTTTCCAACACTTAAAGTAGAAGGTTGGACTATAATTTCTATCTCTGTATTAAATGCTGAGACAGGTGCAGGAGCCATAAGAATTTGATCCTGCATAAAATGAGAATAATACTTAGGCATTCCTACTGAATTTCTTACAGGCCAATAGTCCTCAAGATATTCTTTAGTACGTACTAGTAGACTAATACGGGTGTTAGGTCCAACAACCTTTCCGTTATCCATTGTAGTAATAGCAGAAGTAAGATAGTTAACATTTTTTACAATCAAGTTAGTAGAAGGAATAGCTAAGAAAGCTTCTCCTTTAGTAAAGTTACTAGTAAAGTATTGAGTTAAGCCATGTGTATCCATTTCACGAGTAAGACGTAGTTCAGCCCTACGAATAAAATCAGGAACAGCACTTTCAAATTCACTACTGTTATCTTCCATAGTGTCCATAATCTGTTGCACTAGACTACTATATGTTATTGCCGCCATTTTAAGCTGCCCTTCCTAATTCTCGTGTCCATGTTTCTGTAGTAGACCCACCAGTTTCTTTTGTCCAAGCCCATAAAGGATATTGTTCTGGATTTACATGCCAAGTAGATTGTACTCCTACTAAGGTAGTTCCATTATCTCCTGTAGCTACTAGTGTTCCTGTCTCAAATTCAGCAACTAGAGAAGTAAGAGTTACATTTGAATCAGCACTAGTAGTTATATTTCCTAGAGCAAAAGTTGATTCCAACCCTGTTAATGTAAAGTTACCTTTACCTGAAACAGTTAAAGTTCCTAACTGATATGTAGCTCCTTGACCTGTAGGTACAACTTCTGCTTCTCCTCTGAAAAGCATAATACCATGATCAAAGTTAGCTTGTAGTTGATTACCTAGATGAGTTAAAGTTACTTCAGCGGCTGCACTAGCTACAGGAGTTCCTAGAGAAAATGTAGACTGTACTCCTGTTAATGTAAAGTTAGCTTTACCTGAGAAGGTGAATGTACCTAAACTATAGGTTGCTTCTTGCCCTGTTAGAGTAAGATTAGCTTTACCTGTAACAACGGGAGTTCCTAAAGCAAAAGTAGATTCTACACCTGTTGGTGTAAAATTAACTGATGCACTCCCATGTCCGTAGGTAAGTTCACCATATTCATTATAACCGTAACCAATCCATCCCATAAGATAAAACCTTTATGGATATAATTAAGCTAGTCGAACAATAGAAGTAGTTGCTCCTGCTGCTGGCATAGTAATTACAAAGTCACCTGCCGTAGCTGTCTTGGTTCCACCAAAATCAATTACTGCTATAGTACGGTTAGCGGTAGAAGTTGAGGTGTTATATATCAAACAACCGGCAGCAGCAAAGGTAGCTGATGCCCAAGTCTGATTGGCAAATTGCATGTATGCAACACTACCAGCAGTAGACACACTAAGAACAGTACAAATATTTCCACCTGTGGTATAGTTCGTAGTTGTACCTCCAGAAATCTCACCTGTTGTTTTATAAATAGAAGTACCATTACTTAATGAAGTACCACTAGAGAATAGAGCAATTTTAAAACCTGCATATCCAGGAGCGATACTAGGAACACTTCCTTTCATTGCAAGTTCTTTCCACCTAATTGCAATTCCTGACGAAATAGCCATTTTTATTTTTCCTTCTTAATCTAACTTGATGTGAACATAGCAACACTAGTTTGGATAGCTGTAGTCATACTAGGTGTCCATGTTGCGTTACCTACTGTTGCTAGGGGTCGATCTGGCCTAGCGTCTTTTAATACAATAAATCCCGAAATACGTGGAGATTTATTTTGAGGATGGCTTTTAATAGTAAATTGTCCATCCCCTTCTCCCGGTCCTACTACAAACCCGGTATCTTCTACAATCCTATCTCTATATCTAAATCTAAACCCACTTTTATCTGATATAAAATAAGATTTAATTTCTCCTCCTGTCCCACTACCCGCCATACAATTATACTCTAAAGGCAGGTCTTAATATAAACCCGGCTCTTTCTCTATCTGCTAACATAGCATTCTTAAAAATTTCATCGTAAGCTGCTTTAAGTAGAGCAATACGAGCGTCAGGAACACCAGGACGTTTAAGAGACATCTTATAAGCTAACCCTGAAACAAGGGCTGGAAGCATAAACGTAGGTACATCAGCGTTAATAGTAGCACTGTTATTATCCTCAGTATACCCAAAATACCAATACCTTATGTTGTAGGATCGCCCTGCTTCAGGGATAGGCCAGTAGTACATTACTGGTCCTGTACGTTCATGTTTAATTGCATATTGAATTGGTTTACCTGTCGTATATTTAGTAGGAAGTTTTTCATATTCTTCCATTGTTATACGATTCATTTCAATATCAGTCTCATCATCTCGTGATGTAGCAATTAAAACATCAATAGCTTTTGTATTTAAGACTTCATAATTCTTTCTAAAAGTAAGAGCTAAGTTATCATTTAAAGTTTGATTAGAAGATAATATTAAATTATTCTGGTCCGTCACAGTTGAAACTGTAGGACTAGTTCCTATAACTCCATTAATATCATTAGTAAAAGTAAGTGTAACATTATCAGCAAGAGTTTGAATAGTGCTTAAAGTAACCGTTCCAGACCCACTAGTTATATTTGAATTACTAACAGTAGGACCAATTCCCGTAGTTCCATTTATTCCTGTGCCAGAAACTACCATATTATTAACAATAGTTCCACTTACACCGTCTACTGTTATTTCCGTTCCAGTTTGATTTGTATTAACTACTGCTGTTGCTGTGGTTTCTCCTGCGGTAATAAACATATCTTTATAGATTAACCCGGAATTACTATCTACAACTACATTAGCAGAATCAGTAACATTACCGTTTACATTAGCTGTAGATACAGGGGAAGGAACAAAACTATCAAGATCAGTTTTCCATAAAGAATAACCTTGTGTTTGCCATTCCCTTAGAAGTAAATCTATAGTACGTCTAGCTTGACGAGGTTCATCACCAAGAATAGCTTCACCACCAATTTGTAGTAAAGCTTCCTCGACAATCTCATCTAAGTTGAGGTTGAAATTTGTGGTTCCTGATAAAGCCATGACACTTTAAAACGCTGTCATAAATAACTTAATATGTGCATCTGCACAAACATATACACCGTTATCAAATTTAATACCAGTATTCCCACTATAAGTCTGGGTAAATGAACTAGCTCCACCTGTCACTGAACTTAACTCTTTAAATTCCATAATTTGAGTTCCTACAGAACCATCAGATGCAAGGTTATACATAGTAAATCCTTGATCGTCAGCGGCACCTTTATTCATTACAGTAAAACCAGCAATACGTGTAGAGTTAGTAGTAACAGTTCCAGTAGCAGTTACTGTGTATGGTGTGAGATTAATAGCTCCACTCATAATATAAATTCCTCTTTAGGTTAGTATACCATATAGTTAGGGGTATATAAAAAAGGTGACGGCAAAGATTTAAGAGCCTTATAAACCTCTGCCGCCACAACATAGTTAGTAAAATGGTTTAGTGTCTATTATTAGACTTCAGCACCAAACCACTGCCTCCAATCGGACCAACCAAAGCTATAACGCTCACGGGCTTTATAACGCAAGTTACCGGTATCAAAATCAGGCTCCATCTTGGTAGCAAGAGGCATACGAGTAAACATCTTCGTACCATTGGGAACATCCGTTTTGATAAACCAGTTCGTTGCACTGCTAAAGCGGCGGTTAACGAAAAAGCCTTGAGGTAGTAGACCCATATTTGGAATCGGGTTAAGATCGTTAGGAGCATAATGTCCTGTCGGATACGAAACCGTACCATGAGGTAGGCCAGCCGAATTAAGAAGCATATCAGCTTCCATTGCCAAGTCCGGGGGGATATGGACAGACATAGCAGACGCAGCTACCATGATGCCCCGATCATCCTTGATCTTGGAAATATTGGTAATAGCCGTTTCCAACGTAGTCATGGAAATAGCCGCCGTACCAATTTTGTTACTTTGATTGCCATCACCTACGGTTGGGTGTGCAGTAGAAATAAGAGCTACTCCATCCCCTCCAAGGTACGTAGCAGAAAAAGCGTTATTGAAAGTATTAGCGGCTTTGATCTGCTTGGTGGAACCCATAGCACGAGCAAGACCTTTCGCACGAACCTTCGCAAAGGTATCATTCAAGTTATCTTCCATAGCTTCTTCAGTAACAGCA
>Ga0099847_1000518_pt1 | contig 13129 bp, 17 predicted proteins | sample CB_VirMetaG_2_FD_78178 | JGI IMG/M metagenome (GOLD analysis project Ga0099847, IMG submission 78178) | Freshwater to marine saline gradient viral communities from Chesapeake Bay - CB_1504_2 Viral MetaG | ecosystem: Environmental > Aquatic > Marine > Coastal | place: USA: Chesapeake Bay...
CACCAAAGTTATATGAAGAAGGATTTGATTTGATTGAGTTTCGACAAGGGTTTAAATCTATGAATGCACCAACCAAAGAACTTCAGGCAGCGGTTGAAAGTAAAAAATTTAATCATGGCAACAATCCAGTTTTGCGTTGGATGGTTGGCAACGCATCGGTGAAGTCTGATCCAGCTGGAAACATAAAACTTGAAAAAGACACACGTTCACCAAACAAAAAAATTGATGGATTGATTTCAAACATTATGGCATTTGGTTTATGGCTTGACAAACCTGATTCAAATAAATCTTATTTAGAACAAGGTGATTTATATATAATATGAAAATACCAAAAAAAATATATGATGTACTGAACAATAAAAGGAACTTTGATTTCTTGTTTCTTGAAATGCTTCGACATCATTCACCTGAAGATGCTTATGATATTGCACTTGATTTAGTTCATAATTATGCACCACATTTTAAACACTACAAAGACTTTGATTCATATCGTGTGATACTATCAAATAAAAACAATCGTGAAATTGAAATTCCTGAAGAAATAATTATTGCAGTTACAAAAGGAATTGATGATTTATTTCATAAGCATTTAAAGAAAGTTAAAATTAGAAAAATGGCATATGATTTGTGCGTTCAAGAAATAAATAAATATTTACCTGAATATAAACCACATCGAAATTATCAATCATTTAAAGCACTTCAATCAATAAATCATAAAAAAAAATAATATATTTGCATTTTACATTTATAACTTGTATTAAATTTCATTTAAAAATCCCTGCATTCTATACAAGTGTAGGGATTTTTTAGTTAAAAATATTACATTTTAATTAAAAACTAATGTTTCATTTTTGCATTAGTGAATTTATTTGGATTTGAAATCAAAAGAATAAATCCAGTCTTATCAGAAAAAAAAGGTTTCTTAAATGCAACTTTTGGTGGAATGGTTGGAAGAACACCAGTCACCGAAAAAACTGCAATGGGACTTTCTGCATATTGGGCTGGTGTGCGAAGAATCTCGGAATCAGTTGCAATGCTTCCAGTTGATGTGTTTAAAAAATCAAATGGAAAGCGTGAACAAGTATCACATCCAACTGAATATTTATTAAATGCTGAAGCAAATTATGAATCAATATCATTTGATTTCACACAAATATTAATCACATCAGCAATCAATCATGGGAATGGGTTAGCCATTATTGAACGTGATCAGTTTGGTACACCAACATCATTGGTCAATGTATCACGTGAAATTTGTGAACCATTAAAGTATGATGATGAAATTTATTGGAAAGTTGAAATAAAAGAAGCGTCAAACAAAGGGGAATCTTTGCTTGTAAAAGATGCGGACATTATCAATTTACGTGGGTTCGGTGTTGATCCAGTCATTGGTTTAAGTGCAATACAAGCGCACAAACAAAATCTTGGGTTATCAATTGCAGCACAAGATTATGGTGCAGACTTTTATAACAAAGGAACAAGGATTGATGGATATATTGAATATCAAGGTGTTTTGAAACCTGAAACAAAAGATGCTATAAATCAACAATGGCAATCAAATTATGGTGCAAATGGTACACGTGGAACTGCAATCTTGGATGCTGGTTCAAAATATCATCGTATCGGTTTACCACCTGAAGATGCCCAATTTATAGAAACACGTAAATTCCAAAAAAATGAGATTGCAACTATTCTTGGAATACCATCTCACATGATTAATGAGATGGAAAATTCAACTTTTTCAAACATTGAACACCAATCAATTGAATTTGTTACTTATTCAATTGGAACTTGGATTGAAAAAATAGAGCAAGAATATAGACGTAAACTTCTAAAACAAAATGAAAAGGTAGATCATTATTTCAAACACAATGTTGATCGTTTATTGCGAACTGATGTCAAGACAAAAGGTGAATATTATAGATTGATGACTGACATTGGTGCTTATAGTATAAATGATGTTCTTGAATTGGAAGACAGAAATCCAATTGAAGGTGGTGATGATCGCTATGTTCAAATCAATAGAATCCCTATTGAGGATATGAAAGAATATTATAAAAAAGAAAATAATAATGAATAAAATAGAAAGACTTGCAGAAGTACGTGGAATTAATGAAGCGGAAAGAACTGCACAATTTGTGATATCAACTGAATCCATCGATAGACATGGAACATCGTTCAAACTTGATGGATGGGATTTGGAAACATATTCAAGGAATCCTATTGTTGGATATAATCATGTAGTTAGTGGTGACAATCCTGATACTATCATTGGAACATCACGAGTGTTCAGGGATGGTGATGCGTTGATTGGTGAAGTAACATTTGAACGTGAAGGAAACAATCCTTTAGCTGACAAAGTATTCAATAAAATGCAAGATGGTATTTTAAAGATGGCAAGTGTTGGAGCGATTCCACACGAATATCGATATGGTCAAGGAGAAGAAGAGGATAGAAATACTATTTATTTCACACGTCAAGAATTGGTTGAATGGTCAATTGTGAGTGCTGGTTCAAATCGTGATGCTTTCAAACGAAGTGCTGACCAAGTTGATGAACTTAAAAAATCACTTGAGGTTGAAGAAGAAATTGTTGAAATGGGAATTGAAACAAAATCAGCTTTGCGAAATTATCACAAAGTTAAAATTGTTACAAAATACCTATAATCAAATAATTGATTTTTGTAGTATTAAAATTTAGAAAATGAGAAATAGTAAAGTAATAAGAGAAGAAATAGGTGAAGTAAAAACTTCCCTTGATGCTCTTGAAAATTTAGTATCTGAAGAAAATAGAGATTTTTCTGAAGATGAAAAAGTATCATTTGATACAAACATGGAAAGATTATCAAAATTAGTTGATGAACTTCCAAAAGTAGAAAAAGAAGAAGAAATAAGAATGAAAGCAGCAAATTTAGGCGGAAGTCCTGTAGTGACTGAAAGCAAAGAAGAAAAAGAAATAGTAAGAGATTTTTCTTTTGGTAAAGCGGTACGTGCAGCATTTGGTGGAAAACTTGATGGTGTTGAATTAGAAATGGCACAAGAAGGGGAAAAAGAAATGAATGCAATTGGTAGAAGTGCCAATGGTATTGTTATCCCATCAATGATTTTAAATCGTGCAGTTGTTACCGAAAACGGAACAAGCGGAGTTGAAACTCAATCTTTTGTTGATGCAGTTTATGCAAACACAATCCTTGATGAATTAGGCGTTACTCGAATTAGTACATCAAGCGATCAAAGAATTCCAGTCCTTGGTGCAGTAAGCACACAATGGGAAACTGAAACTTCAGATGCAATTGATGGTGGAACTGCAATGAGCAAAAAAGACCTTGCTCCGAAAAGACTTGCAGCTTATGTTGATTATAGCAAACAAGCAGCTATGCAACACAACGAATCACTTGAAACTGCATTGAGAAACTCAATTGCACAAGCGGTTGGTGCTAAAGTTGAATATGCTTTATTCACTGATGATTCTGCAAATGGTGCGTATAACTATTTAGGTCAAGGAAAAACTCCGGTGACAAATGCAAACATCACATCATTGATGATGGCATTAGTTGAGGAAGTACAATCTAATAACCACAACAGAGGTAATTTAGGATTTGCAATTTCAAATGATTTGTTTACTGAAGTTTATACGGCTGCACAAGTTAGTGGTGTTAATCCATTAATCATTAACGAAATGATTATGGGAGTAATGGCGAAGTTTTCAAACCAAATTGCTGACATTACAAATCCAGCGGTTTATTATGGTGACTTCTCAAAAGTTCAGATTGCACAATTTGGGGGTATTGAAATACTCGTGGACGTGTACACACAAGCAATCAAAGGAACAAATAGATTAATCTTGAATTCTTATTGGGATGCTGCACTTGTTCAAGATGCTGCAATTTCAGTTGGAACATTCGGATAATTCATTTAGTAATTAGTTAATATATAAAGGGGGTTGGGGTTTTCCCTAACTCCCTTTTTTTTTAAAACCAATGATAAGAAATAAAAAAATAACAAGCTACACGCCATCAGTCAATTGGGCTTTGACATTAGATGAGGCAAAAAGACATTTAAACATATTAGATTCATCGTTTGATGATTTAATTAATGATTACATAGCATCTGCACACTTGATGCTATACAACGAAGCTGGATTGCTTATCAAAGGTGCGGTGACTGGGTACATGGATAAATGGGATGATTTTCGCATTGATGTTAATCCAGTTGATACATTTATTATCTACTATTATGATACTAATAATGTAAGAACATTACTAAATTCCTCATCATACTTTTGGACAAATGGTCTTTATTCTTATGTAGAAATGAAAACAGATTTGCCAAATTTATATGATCGTGATTTTCCAATTGAAATTGAAATAACAACTTTGGCGAACACTGATGACATGGTGAAACAAGGATTGAGAATGATAGTTTCGGATATGTTTGAAAATAGACAATCAACTATTGTTGGGAGTAATTTACATAACTTATCACGAGGCACACAATTCCAACTATCAATGATAAGTCAACGTACTGAAATATGAACATAGGTCGTTTAGATAGAAAAATTGTCATTGAATCACAAACGTTTTCAACCAATTCAATTGGCGAATACACATCAAGCTGGTCAACGTATCACACAACTTTTGCAAATGTGCAACGTGGACTTGGTAATGAAAAAGTTGAAGCGGATCAAGTAACGGCAACAAGCAAGGTTAAATTTAAAATTCGTTTTTTTGATGGAATTGATGAATCAATGCGTATTTTATACAATTCCAAATATTATGACATAACTGATATTCAAGAACTAAATCGTGAAGGGTTGATGATTTCTGCTAACAAAAAGTTATGATTGAATTTAAAAAAATTGAAGGTATTAAAGGGGTTCAATCTGAAATTAAATCACTTGCAGATGATAAATTAAAAAGACGTGAAATTTTAAAAATATTAAGAAGGCAAGTAAAGCCTTTATTAAAACAAATAAAAAGTAGAACACCAATTGCAGAAAAAGAAATTCAAGTCAGAAAAACAAAATATAAACCACAAAATTTGAAAAAATCAATGGCAATAAAGACATCACCAATAAAAAATTATCCAAATGTTTTGGTTGGTCCAAGAATGGGAGCAAATAAAAAAAATGATGGATTTTATGCTTTTTTTATTCAATATGGAACAAGTAAAATGCCAAAAAATGATTTTATTGGTGATGCTTTCAATTCAGTTGGTGCAAGTATTGAAAAAGTTGCAAGTAAAGAATTGGAAAATTATATAAATAAAAAAGCTAAAAAATTAAATTTATGAGAATAGAACTAACAACGGATTATGCAATCCATACGAAAACATTACCTGAAGGTACACAATTACGTGTATCGAATAAATTAGGTAAGGAATTAATATCATTAAAAGTTGCAAAAGCACTTGATGGTTTTACTGATGAAGAAATGGTTGAACACATTGTTGAAATCGCAATAAATAATGAAGAAAAACCGAAAGTTAAAAAAGTTACAAAGAAGAAAAAATCTAATAATTAATATTGTATAAAATTTAAGAAAATAAAAAAATGTCAAGTACTGGAATCCTGAATGGAACTTTAGCAAAAATACAAGTGGCTGGAACAACAGTCGCACACTTAACATCAAACTCATTGACATTTGATATGTCAACAAGAGATGCATCAACAAAAGACTCAAATGGTTGGAAAGAAGCATTAGAAGGTCAAAAATCATTCAGTGGTTCAGCTGAAGGGTTTTTTGCTGAAGATGCAACTTATGGATATGAAGATTTATATGATGTATTTGTTGCAAGAACCAAAGTAGTTGTAACATGGACCACCGATATAGTTGGCGATATGGAGTACAGCGGCGATTGCTTTATTACATCACTTGAAAGAACTGATGGACTTGAGGAATCAAGCACTTTTTCAGTGTCTTTTGAAGGAACTGGTGCAGTGACAAAAGCTGCGGTAGTATAATTTTTGATTTTTGTTATATTGTATGAAAGGGGTGGGTTGTTACCCATCCCTTTTTTTCAATATATAAACCAATAAAGAATATGATAAAAATAAAAAACAAAGAGTACAAATTTAAGTTCGGTTTCAAAGCATTAATGATGTTTGAAAAAGAAACTGGAAAAAGTGTTGCAACATTAGGTGAAAACATTATGATGGAATCAATCGTTGACATTGCTTATTCAGGAATGAAAGCGTGTGGTGAAAAGGTTTCAAAAGACTTATAATTGATGCAATAGATGATGACATTAGTTTGATTAACGTTATTACGGAAGCAATGTCAAATGATATGGCTTCGTTTAATAATTTAGGCAAAGAAGCAAAAAAGTAGGTTTGCCATTGATTAATTTTATAAGGGGGTTTGTTCTTGGTGTTTTAAAACAAACTCCTTTATGTTTAGATAGTTATTCAATGGTTGAAATTTATGATGCTTACGTTGGACATAGGTTGAATGAAAACATTAATTCACGTGTTCACTGGGAAACATCAAGACTTATTTCTTTTGTCACTTTAAAATCACAAGGGCAAAAGAGAATGAAAAAACCACAAGATTTAATTAAATTTGAGTGGGAGGAAACACATGATAAAAAAGGAACAAAATCAAATCCATACACAAAAGCAGAAATTGAACAATTGAAAAAATTAAAACCAAATTGGTTCAAATAAAATGGCAAGAAAAAGTATAAACATTAGGGCTGGATTTGATTTGAAAGCCTTCAGCGATTCAAGTCAAAATTTACAAAGACAATTACAATCGACAAGCAAAAAAATGATGTCGATTGGAAAATCAATGTCATTATCATTGACTGCACCGATTACATTGTTGGGGGGGGCTGCATTTAAAACATTTGCAACGTTTGAGCAATCAATGGCAAAAGTTCAAGCAATCAGTGGATCAACTGGCAAAGATTTTGAAAATCTAACGAATCTTGCAAAAGATTTAGGTATTGCAACACGATTCAGTGCATCGGAAGTTTCTGAATTAATGTTAAATTACTCGAAACTTGGGTTTAGTTCTTCAGAGATTCAAAAAATAACTGGGGCAACTTTAGATCTTGCACTTGCAACTGGTGAAGATTTAGCACAATCCGCTGAAATTGCTGGTGGTACATTAAGAGGTTTTGGTTTAGATGCTTCAGAAATGGGTGTGGTTACTGATGTAATGGCAAGAGCTTTTTCAGGAAGTGCATTGGATTTGCAAAAATTTTCTGATTCAATGCCAAAAGTTGGTGCGGTTGCATCAAGTTTGGGCATATCGTTGACGGAAACAACTGCAATGCTTGGGGTACTTGCAAATAATAATATTCGTGCAACAACCGCTGGAACTGGGTTGAAAAACATTTTCTTAAAAACTGCACAACAAGGGTTGTCATTTAATGATGCGATGGAGAAAATTAGAAATTCAACCACACCATCAATAACTGCTATGAATATGTTTGGTCAAGAAAACGCAACTGTAGCAGTAAAACTTGCAGAAAATCAAGATGCAATTGATGAAATGAATGCCAAACTAAATGACACCAGCGTGACTGCTGCTGGTATGGCTGAAATCATGGACAATACATCAGAAGGTGCAATGATGCGATTGAAATCGGCTACTGAAGGGCTTGGTATTGAATTTGGTGAAATTATGGCTCCAGCGATTGGAAAAATTGCGGATACTCTTTCATTGTTATCCATTGGTTTTGCTAACACAAATAAATATGTTAAAACTGCAATCACTGTTGTTGGTGGACTTTTGGCACTACTTGGACCAATTGCGTTGGCGGTTGCTGGTGTTAATGCAGCACTGGCATTTTTAGCAGCGAATCCAATTGTTTTGACAATAGTTGGAATAATTGTCGCACTTGGGGTTTTAGCAGCGGTATTCATGTATGTAAGGGATAATCTTGAAGCGTTTGGAGATTTTTTTTATAACATTTGGGTTAGTATAGTAAACATACACATTGATGCAATTTCAAAAATTGTGAAATCTATTGATGAATTTGCTGAAATGTTTAATGTTGATTTAGGTGCAACAAAGTTTTTTAATTCTTTAAAGATGAAAGCTCGAGAATCTAAAACTGATTTAAAGCCTTTTTCTGAAACAATTGAAAACATCAAAAAAGAATTTACGGAATTAATTGATTTAGACACCGAAAGTGCATTGGACATTGAACCTGAAAATGCTGATGAAGCAAAAAACACCATAAACAAAATTGTTGATAGTGCTGAATATCAATTAAAATTGGCAAAGGCACAAGGTGCTACACAAGACGAGTTGATAAAAAAGGAACGTCAACTATTAAAATTAAAAATTGCAACGGCTGAATCAGAACGTGAAAAATTAGTTGCAACACGTGAGTTAAATTTGTTCGAGGAAGAGCTTCTAACAAAGGAAAGAAAGTTAAAAATAACTGCTGACTGGAGTGGATTGGGTAAAATATTAGATGATATGAAACCCAAGATTGAAGAAAAACTAAATCCGACTGCAAAAATAGACATTAAGCCATTGACCAATGAAGAACTTGGTATTGTATTTGAACCAACTATATTTGAAAAAATGGGTGCGGAAGCTGGTGAAGCATTAACAAGTGGTTTAAAATCATTAGCAACTGAAGGACTTGTTTCTTTTGGTCAATTCATGGGGGATGTCATGAGTGGTGGCGATACGACAATGGAAGATTTTGGTCGTGGATTACTCAATTCAATTGGTGGTTTTATGGGTCAATTTGGTGAAGCAATGATTGCCATCGGTATAGCTGAAGCAATGGTTCAGGCATCTATTAAATCAATGAATCCAGCACTTGCAATTGCTGGTGGTATTGCATTGGTTGCAGCTGGTGCAGCAATATCAAACTTAAGTAAGAAAGGAATACAAACTGAAGGTGGTGGTTTAGCAAGTCCATCAATGGGGGGTGTTGGTGGTATGGGTTCACCACAAATGAACCCCATTGCTCTTGAAACAAAAGTTTCAGGTCGTGATTTAATTTTAGTACAAAATAGAGAAAAAGGTTTTTCAAGATAAATGAGCGGTGTAATATTTAGTAGTGAATTAAAATCAAATAATAATACACGATATAAAGTTGATTTATTTGGTGAAGATTATAATGGTTTGCCAAAAGTTGAAATAATTGGTGGAACTGGAACAACATTTTACATCAATAAAGATTGGAGTGATTTTTTACAAACTGGTCAAGATTTGTTGTTATATACATCATCATCAACACAAGCTGCAAGTGTAAGTGGTATTTTTTCAAATGGAATCACAACACAAATCACAACAAACATATCTTATTCAGCAACATTCACACATATTGGTTCATCTGAAATATTAGCAAATCAATTTAAACCAACTTTTTCACCTGATATTATTGAATTGCAAACTGAATGGAAGGGTGAAGGTGACGAAATACTTGGATCAATAAAGTCATCGAGTACATCAATTACTTATGGCAATAATAATGTTTGGTTTGATAGATTTTTTGAACAATATCAAATCACACAAGACAATAAATTGAAATTAATTGTTTATAGATATGATTCAGATTGGGTTCTTGAATGGGCTGGTATAATTGTGATGGACCTTGTTCAATGGGCCAATCAAACAAAGCCAACACCATATACATTTAAAGCTATTGATGGACTTGATGCGCTTAAAAAATATGAGTACACACAAACAACATTATCAGTAAATAAGATAATTGATAATATTTTTGATGTTCTTGATATACTCGGACTTACACAATTTTGGTCATCATCTGATGCTTATATACGTGAATCAATTGAATATCAATCAAGGGTTTTAGAAGCAACCACAACAACGGATGATTCACCGATTGATTATACATATATACCTGATAATTTGTTTATAGGTGACACAAATAAAAATCCAACTCAATACTTGTCATATTATGAAGTATTAAAAGGTTTAATGGATTTATTTAGTTGCAGAATATACCATGCAAGGGGTGTGTATTGGATTCAGCAGGTGAGAAATTTTGATAATGTTTCAATAAAATATCGTGAATATTTAAAGAACAAAACATATACTAATGACACATATTCACATCAAAAGACTGTTGGCAATTCAGGTAGTGAAAATTTAAATATTTTAGCTGGTGGAACGTTTGGGTATTTTGCTGGAGCATATCGAACACGAATTGAAGCAAAACAACACATTGAAGGTAAATTGCAAGTTGATGATGGAATAATTGTTTCTAGTAGATCAACTTTTGAAGGAATAAAATCAGCAAATATTGGCAACATAAAAAGTGAAGGAGTTGCAAACATTAGAGTTGCAATGAGGGTAAGACCAGCAACTGGACAATATGCAAATATTACACCTGATTACACGTGTAATATTGATTTAGAATTAACGAGTGGAAATAGATATATTAAAGGGGTAGGAAATGCACCACAACTTGAAGGAAAATGGTATGAAGATGCAATTTCTACAAATAGAAAATGGACTAAAAAAGTAAAAAATTCAAGTGGGGCAACTTATGTTTATTTTGACACACCAACAATAAATTTTGAAGCGGATAATATGATTTTTAAAATCACCACAACATATGATGGTCAAGATGATTTCAGAACTTTTCCAAATGGAACAAGTGGATATTCAAATGCTTTTTATATTGATAGAATTCAAGTTTTGTTTCCTGAAGAATTAAGTAATGACAATAATACAATGACTTTAGAAGTTGAAAATCCAAGTGGTTTTTATACAAAAGAAATTGAACTTGATCCATTAATTATTGTTGATTCTGAAATTGGCACATCTACAATTCAAAAAATATCAATTGATGAAAATTATAATAATGCACAATCATTTAGTTTGGTCGAATCAACGCAATGGGATTGTGGTTTTGATGTAAATCCACCTTTGTCAATTGCACGTGTAATGGAAGCAATGTCATTGCAAACAAAGCCAGTTGAAAAAATAATGACTTCTATTGTTGGTGATTATTATCCATTTAATTCATTAGCTTATAATAACAAAGTGTATGTGTTTAGTGGGTGTACAAGAGATTATTTGATGGATGAAATTGGCGGTGAATGGTTTGAAGTAATTGCAGCTAGAACAAACATACAAGTTACTAAAATAAAAGATGTAATTGATCCAGCGGACATTTCACCTGATAATGGTGAAGTAGTTGAAAAAACAAACAAAATATATAGAGGCATTGAAGAACTGACACCAATGCTTAATTCATCAGACACATATGCAGTATTCCAAAAAAATAGAATTATTGAAGATGGTGGTGTTTTTGAAGGCCTTGATTTTGTAGAAACTTTTTTTCCTGACGATTATGTTATGTCACAAATAAATATTCCACCATATGAAGGTGATAGAATTTATGAAGGTGATATTATTAGTGTAATAAATGCAAATAATAACAATGAAATTGATTATTTTGAAGTAACTTCAAATGTTGAAATTGGGGATGAATTTATTCAAATAGTACAAAAAGAAACATCTTATCCAATTGATGGCGGTCATATTCCGACATTCAAAAAGGGGGAAGTATTGGAATCAAACAAAGTACGTGCAGATTTATTTCAAATGAAAGGAAATGCACTTCCACCAACACCGGAAGGGGGTGGTGATTATTTTAAGAATGGCGAATTTATGTTTTATAACTCCCACATATATTGGAGGGATGTATTTGGCAATTATCATTCAATTCAAGGTAATACACATCATCCTGAATAATGCCAAGAATGCCAAAAAAGGTTTATTCATTTAAAGATGATAAACCAAAACAAAAAAAGAATTGGTTGAAAAACCAATCAGATTTAAAGTTTTACAACACACAAGCATGGCGAAAATTATCACTTGCATATAAAATGCAACATCCAGTGTGTGAAGTTGTGAATTGTCATCAATCATCATATTTTACTGATCACATTGTTCCAGTATCTGAAGGTGGTAATAAATGGGATGAAAACAACTTCCAAGCATTATGTCGTTCTTGCAACGCATCAAAAACTGCAAAACAAAGTAAAAAAGTTTACACAAATAAATTTGATTAATAGTACAAATTTGCGTAAATGATTGGAGGTGCTATTTATCAACTACTTAATGTTTCAACAATAACAAATTTAGTTGAGCAATTAAATTATGGAATTTCACCGCAAGAAAATTTATTTCCTCGAATAATAATAACCGAACAATCAACTCCTGAAAATTTTAAAGATGGGTATTCTATCATAAACCATGATGTTGAAATAAACATTTATTCAAGCAAAGTTAAAGATGGAAATGGTGGATTTTTGGAAGCATCAAATATTGCTGACCAAATTGATTTGATTTTAAATAGATTCAAGGGGGTAAGTGGTGGAAAAACAATTCAGCAAATTTATTTGTCCAATCAAGAAATTTTATTTGATGATCAGTCACAATGTGCAAGGGTTATCATGGAATATTCAATAAGAGAAAGTATTTAAAAAATGACAATAGAAGAATTAGTTGCTTTAAAAGGCGGAAAATATGCAGACAATGGTGCGGTTGTAACTGGTACAATTGCGACAAATTATAGATTTTTGGTAGTTAATGATGATGTAGTTTTTACTGCACTAACTGATGTTTTAGACAATGACATTCTTTCGGAATGGGGATTGACTGGGAAAACATTAACAAAAGGGATGGTGATTGCCCCAGCGAGTGAACGACCATTCAAAACTGTAAATGTCGCAAGTGGTTCAGTATTGTTAATCAAAATTTAATGATAGGTTTTGGTGTTCAATATAGTGCAATAAAGACATTCGATTCAATTGGTCGAATTCTTTTTGAAGCATACAAATTAAGAGTGTTAACCGATGGGGGTGTAGTTGAGAATCGAAGTTGTATAATTAATAGTTTAAACAGAATCAAATGAGCATATTAGACAAAGCAAGTTTAATCCAAATCCCAAGTGGGTATAAATCAACAAAATTATATTCAATAAAGCCAATCAACGGCGACGGCGATTTTACCTTTGCTCGCTCATCAAGTGCAACGAGGGTAAATAGTGAGGGGTTGATAGAGGTTGCTTCGGTTTTAGGAAGTGAGGAAGTAACGAATGGAGATTTTAGTGATGGCTCAACGGATTGGAATTTAGTTGGTGATTTTGTGGTAAGTGGTGGAAGTGCATCTATAACAAGTGCA
>Ga0099847_1000519_pt1 | contig 13122 bp, 19 predicted proteins | sample CB_VirMetaG_2_FD_78178 | JGI IMG/M metagenome (GOLD analysis project Ga0099847, IMG submission 78178) | Freshwater to marine saline gradient viral communities from Chesapeake Bay - CB_1504_2 Viral MetaG | ecosystem: Environmental > Aquatic > Marine > Coastal | place: USA: Chesapeake Bay...
AAAATCTGACTACATGCGCCTATCCACCAAAACAACAGAATCACAACCCTCTCAATTCTACTTTGACAAACAGCTTACTAACACTGAGTTAAACCTTTACGGTGAACCTAACAGTGTTGTAGGACAAGTTGTGATGAGTTTGCAGTTTCCATTCGATGATATGGACGCTGCTACCGACACCCTATCCTTCCCTAGCGAGTGGCTAGAAGCAATTCACCTTGGATTAGCATACCGCCTAGCGCGGTCATACCGATCTAAAGACCCTAAAACCATTATCCTGAAGCAAGACTCCGAACAAGCTAAGTATGCAGTAATAGGCTTTGACGAAGAACGTGCTGATATGGACTTACATCCGGACGAAAGATGGCTGCAAGATTAGTAGGAAACCCAGACCAACAGTTCTTTAAGAACGATGGGTCTATAAACGCTAGTGGAACACTCACGTTCTATGAACCTGGAACCACCACGCCTAAGACAATATACACCTCTACGGACACTGGTGGCTCTACACACACTAATCCACACACGCTAGACTCCGCTGGACGCCCTACAGCACCTATCTTTACTGATGGACTGTACGACATACTTGTAAAGGACTCAGCAGGCTCCACACTGGTTTCTGTCTCTAACTACGGGGATAATAACTCAGCAGTAGCCACAGACCTGTCAAACTTGGTATTGAACTCATCGTTTGAGACAGATACCGACTCTGACGGAACACCTGATAACTGGACATTAACGCCACACGATAACATTACGGTTGCTCGTAGCACTTCAAGTCCAGGTCACGGTGCTGCTTGCCTATTATTCACGGTAACAGGGGCGGGAACAGCTACAGCCCTAAGTTCTTTATTTGAGGTTTCAAACTTACAAACCTTAAAAGGCTCCATGCTTGTAAACACATCTTCCGCCGCTTTAACGGTTACAGCCTCAGTTTCTCTGTATGATAACACACAGTCTTTGCTGTCTACCCAGCAATTATTTACTTCAAGCTCAAACTCAACCTCTTGGGATGAGGATTCATTTGCAAGCCTACTGGTAGGCGATCACGAAACAACTGCTAGATATGCTGCTCTAAAGCTAACAGTATCAGATAACAGCACCACAGGAACGGTATGTTTTGACGGTGTAACTTTTTATTCTGAGACAAGTTCATCATCCAATTCATCTGTGGCTCCACAAGGTTTGCTGGTTAGTTTAGATACTGACACATCTCACGATTTAAACATTACGGCTGGTAGCGCAACTGCTACCGATGGTGCGTATGATCTAGTCTTAGAAACTGAGATTACCAAACAGATTGATGCGGCGTGGGCTGCTGGTGATGATGCTGGTGGTGCTGAAACTGGTTTTTCAATACCAACATCAGGTATTATATATATCTGGTTGATAGGGTCATCCACAACTGGCGCGGTAGATGTTCTTTACTCTAACTCCGCGACTTCCCCAGCAACGCCTACTGGTTATGATAAGAAGAGAAGAATCCTATCGTGGCCCACAGACGCTTCTCAAAACCTTCTAGGTGCTATACACGATGGTTTGGATGGGGTTTATCTAACTCAACGAATAGCTGACTTGGTAGATTCTACGCTGACCACCGACGCAGAAGAAACCGGAACATTTTTATGCCCAGCACTAGGGCTTTATATTTTTTCTTGCCAAGTAAACACCTCAACTGCTGGAACATCATTCTTTGTCGGTACTATGCAAACTGCGGCTGGCGCGGGTGAGTATTACTACTTCATGGGTGTTGAAGGAACAAATCTTGACGAGCAGGCGGGTTTTGCTTATGAGAGGGTTGACGCTAGTAGTCAAATGAGATACGTGGCTAGCTTTGATGGAGGGGCTGGACATAATCTAACTTTCTTTGGTAAGGGTTATAGAGATTTGGGAAGGAATATAATATGAGAACTGCAAGAGTTTATAATGACACTGGTAGAATAGCTGCTTGGGGTAAGAACCCAAAACCCATTCCCAACACAACTCAAATAAAAGAACCCGTACCAGATGATTACAACCAATCAAGAAAGCCGTATTTGTGGAATTTCGTATCGGAGATTTGGTCAGTAGACCAAGATATTGTAGAAGCAAACGAAGGTAAGAAGGTTAAAAGGGAGAAAAAACTGCAAGATGAGCAGCAAGCATATGCAGACACAAAGGCATTACTTGATGACCCATCTACTCGATGGAACGACCCCACTGGCGACATTCTAAAATCCTTGGCAGAACATATAAACAAATTGACTATTAACGCAAGATGATAGAGTTCCCGTTCTCTGGCGGTACTGTAGGTGATGATATATTTCTATCACCACAACGCACCGTTAATCTATACCCAGAAGTAGGTCAGTATAAGACGGGTGCTGCTCTGATTGGATGGCCTGGCGATACTAAATACGCCTCTCTAGGTCAAGGTCCCGTTAGAGGCTCTAAGATATTCAAAGATCACTCTGTAATCGTTAGCGGTTCAAGTGTTTATAAAGTTGACAAAGGTTGTATTGTTAGCACCATAGGAAGTCTCACAACTGCTTCTGGATTTGTTGGAATGGCTGAAAGTGGCCTAGAGTTAGTAATAGTTGATGGCGTTGATGGCTTTATATGGGACGGGAGTACATTTACTCAGATACTAGACGCTGTATTCGTACAGCTAAAGTCAGACAGCATTGCTTATCTTGATAACGCTTTTTGGGTCAATAGGCCTGGAACTGGTCAGATATACGGTTCTAACGTCCTAGACGCTACCACATGGGATGTAACCAAGACAGCTACCGCTGAATACAAGTCTGATAACGTCCTAAAGGTGTGGCAGGATAGAGAGTTATGGCTCGGTGGTGCTAATACCATGCAAGTCTACTACAACTCAGGTGCTACCCCAATGCCTATGGAGCCTTTACGACAAGGCCGATTAATCTATGGTATAGCCTCTAAAGACGCTATTAAGGTCGTTGACAACACTACACACGGATTATTTATTGATGAGAACGGTGGTGTGTTTGTCGGTAGACTGAACGGATACACAATTGAACGCATATCAACGCGAGGGTTAGAACGATACTGGTACTCTATTGATTACACAGACGCATACGCCCTAGCAATACATTTTGGTGGTCACGAGTTTTACGTGCTTACCTTCCCTCAAGCTGATACTGGTAGAGGTAGAACCTTTGCTTATGAAGCTGAATCGCGCATATGGTTTGAGATTGGAAACTTTGTTACTGGAATCAATGACTTCGAGAAATACCACGCCATGACTCACTTTTTCTTTGACGGTAAGAACCTGATAGGAGATGAGAACGGTGACTTGTGGGCATTAGACTCTGACGTTTACACCTTCCAGAACACTGACGAGATACGTTCTATACGAAGATGCCCTGTTATACACGACAGCCGTGAACGCATATTCTTTGAAAGCCTTGAGTTTGACCTTGAGGTCGGTAACGGTCTTAACTCAGGCCAAGGCTCTGACCCTAAGATGACTCTAAAGATTTCAGATAATGGTGGCAGATCATTCAACAACCAGAGAGAAACCTCTATTGGTGTTCAAGGTGATTACGAGGAAAGGGTTAAGTTTCATCAGCTTGGGTCTAGTTATGACCGAGTGTTTGAGATAATGATTTCTGACCCCGTACCCCGCAGGATTATGGGAGCATACCTAGAATGACAGGCGCAGTATTTGAACCACCACCACGCATAGGAGCAACGGTTGATGAGGACGGGTATATCCGAATAACCCCTCAAGAGTGGGCATCCTTAATGTCCTACCTAGAGCAATTCACTCAATTTGTATCGAATAATTATGACTAATAAAGAGATTTTAATATAATGGGAATATCGTTAAGCGACATAATTAATGGCGGTAAGATTGCAGCTGGTGTGGCCACAGCAAACCCAGCATTAGCATTAAGCGGTGCTTCAGGTCTTGCAAGTGACGCAGCAGCGGGAAGCGCTGGTAGGGATGCACAAGCTAGAATAGACGCTGGCGCACAGCAGGCCATTAGTCGTATAGAACAGGGTTTGAATGAGTACAACGGACTTACTGAGGATACTTTAGCCACAGTATTAGACTCCCTAGCCGCTGGTGAATCTGAAGCCTCTGATGAGATTATGGCTGGACTCGGTATGTCCATTGAGGAACGAACTAAGTTTTTTGATATAGCCAAGGATAACCTTAATTGGGTTGTAGACTTTGGCAAGGCAAGGCAGGGTCAGTACAGTAAAAGTATGAAGTCCTCTGAAGAGGCTTTAGGTCAATCACGACAGTTTCTTAATCATTACAAAGAGTTAGTGTTCAATCCTGACGCTATCTACGACACTGAAGTATACAAGTCTATTAAAGACCGAACAGTACAAGAGTGGGGCAACTTCTACTCTGGAAAAGGTCTGTTAAGTGGCAATGCTCAAGAAGGCATGGTTGACCGTATGTCTGAACTGGCTTACGGGTTCTTAGGTGGTGAGCGTAACGCTGCACTACAAGGTATTGATGCTGGAAGATCAATCAGTGACGGTTACTTAAATCAAGCTGGGGTAGAGCAACAGGCAATAGGTCTTGGTGCTAACGCTTCAAACAGTATAGCTAACCTTGCTTTCCAAACTGGTGACGCTAACGCAAACGATATTATGTCTGCTCACGGCTCTCTAGCCGGAATAACACAAGCATTTAATCCTGCTACATTCCAATACAACAGTGGACAAGCACAAGCCGAAACAACTGCTAACGCACGAACCTCGCAAGCTAACGCTGAGTTAGCTGCTAGATTAGGTCAAGGAACAATTTCAGGTGATATAGCATCCTCAAGGATAGCTGCTGGAACTGCTGCTGGAATAGACTTGGCTGACATACTAACTAACACTGGCAAGACTACTGCTGGAACAGAATCAGCGGGAACAATAAGTCAATCGGGATTCGGTTTGCCTAAGAACCCTTGGAACACCGACCCAGATTCCAATCTTTATAACATCCCTAAGAAGGGTGGAATATACGACTATAGGTATGGAAAATAATGGCTGGTTTTAAACTATCAGAAGCCTTAATAGGCAGAATGGCTGATGGAATGGGTGTACGCCCAGGTTCAGCTATGCTTCAAGGTATACAGCAAGGACAGCAACAGGTACAGCAACGCACTGACAACCGCAATGCTGCCGAACTATTGTCTATGAAAAAGGCAGAGTTCAAAATGAAATCTGATACCTATAGACAGCAGACAGAAAATGAGCGAGGGAGAATAGAGGCAATGTCTGAGAGAAACAAGCCAAAATGGATAGCTCATGGTGGAAAACCTAGTGAATTTGACCAGATTGGAACTCTTGATGAGCAAAACACAGAACAAGATGATCGCATTAGAGATGAGGTTTCAACCTATGTTGAAACTTACAAAGACGGTCAAGTTTTTCAGCAAGGCATGAACAAGTTCGGTGAGCCAGTTGGCGATGCCTACCAAAAGCCTTTAGATGAGTCTGAAAGGTTTAGCAACTCAGAATATGGAACAATGGATTACAGAGGCCCAGCAGAAGATTCTGAAGGTAATTTCATTGGAGGAATTTTTACAACAAAAGCAGGCCAAATGTTTGTTATGGAGCCTGGAAGCGAAGAGATACGACCTATGCAGGAAGGGGAGAAATCAACAACAAACTCTGCAATGGCTAACGTGAATCAACGGGCAGACAAGTTTTACGAAACTGCAACTAAAGTAACTCTAGATGAGATTAGATTCCAAAAACTAGAAAGATACATGAAGTCTGTCAAAGGTAGGGAGCAAGGTATTGAAGGTTGGGTAGATGACTTTAAGAGTTCTATGACAACCTTGTTTGGCGGCGCTATAACAGATAAGGCTCAGTGGAACTCAATGGTTGCATCAGGCCAAGTTCAGGGTATTCTTGGTGCGTTTAGGACTGAAGTTGTCGGCCCTGGCGTTATGACTGAATATGACGCATTGAGAGTCCTTAATGCCATAGGTGGGGATGTTGATATATGGCAGAACAAACAAAGGGTTGCTCAATTAATAGGTGATGTTCTAATGGATGGGTACAAGGTGTATAGTGAAGTCAACTTGCCTGCATATAACGCCCAATCAAGTAGGTATGCTGGGTTTGAAGCAAAAGCTGGGTACGAGATGGACACATCTTTATTTACTACAGGTTTTGAGGGGCCATCAGTCGGATCAATAACCAACGACTCAGAAACAGGGATAGATTGGGAGTATACTGGTGGCGACCCAACATTACCAGAGTCATACAGAAAGGTTGAAAAATAACATGACTACTCCTTGGGAAACTGCTAAAGAAAAACAAACAACATCGGGAACCAGCCAATCCGCTCCTTGGGAGGTGGCGGCTAAAGCTCAATCCGAACAACCAAAAGAAACATCTGTAATCCAAGATGTTGCTGGTGGTTTTAATAAGGGAATGACATTAAATCCTGTTTCTGGTCTGGTTGACGCAGTAAACTGGGGGTTAAGTAAGGTTGGAATGGGGTCTGCTAGACCTTTCTTGGGAACAGAGCATGTAAGTGAATTGTTTGACTCTATAGGTATCAGCACAGATGCTGGAGACTCTTTTGCTGGAAAGGTTGCAACAGAAATTGGTGCTGGCGTTACAGGTGGGGCAACATTGTCTGCTGCACAGAAGGGCAAGGCTGCATTTCAAGTTGGCGACCAGATGATAAAAAGTAAGGCTGGAGTTGATCTTGGTAAGTATATATCACCTATGGCTGAATACTATATCACGAACCCAATACAATCACTCATATTTGACACTGTGGGTGCTGCTGTTTCGGTCGGCGGTGGGGAAGTAGGCGGGATAGCCGGAGAGATTATAGGTGGAGATAAAGGCAGGCAAGTTGGTGAGCAGATAGGTAGAATGGCAGCACCAGTTGCTGTTGGTGGAGCAATTAAAGCTGGTCAGTACGCTGTCTCCAAGGCTGATGACTTCATACCTATGTCTGGTGACTCTAAAATAAGAAGTGCCGCCAAGAGACTGAATAACGCATCATCAAACACAAGGCCGCCAGATGATGTTGATGTTCCGGCTTACGGTAAGGCTGCTACTGGCGAGGTGTTTGATGACCCTGGCTTGATAGCAGAACGCAGAGCGATGGATAGGAGTGGCAGCGCCGCTGTAGCGTACAGCCAAGACCGAGCATTGGAGCAAAATCAATCTCTGCATCAAGGGTTAGCTAAACTTAATGCTGCTGATGAACCAGGGTTTGCTCAAACATATATTAGTAAATCAGTTCAAAAAGCCATAGACTCAAAGAACGCAAACATAAAGAGAGCTACAGACCGAGCCATCAAAGCGGCAAGGGTTGGGCCAGATGCAGATATGGATTCTATACAGATTTCTGCTAGACAAGACTTGGACGCAGCTTGGACTGTCGCTAAGGGCGAAGAGAAAAGGATGTGGAAGTCTATTCCAGCGGAGTCTTTCTATACAGGGGATGTTAAGAAAAAAGCTAATGGGATAATTGACTCTCTAGCTAAATTTGATGACGCTCAAGATGTTCACCCATTAATATATAGGATGGCTGGAAGGAAAACCCCGCCCCATGTGATTGATGAATATGGGTTGACCGTTAAGAAGTCTAAAACGTCCGAGAAGTTTTTATCTCCGAACGAGAATATAGATGACATTTTGAGCCTAAGAAGCAGATTACTGTCAGCCTCCCGCAAAGAGAGTGCTAATGGGAACTGGAATAGGGCTAGGATTACCAAGGAAGCTGCAAACAGCCTTATGGATGACATAAAGCCTATCGGTGGCGGAAGCAGTTCTTTAAAAGCGGCTAAAGATGCTAGTGACTATACTAGAGATTTGCACAAAACCTTTACTAGCGGCCCTGTCGGCAGGGTTCGGGGATACACCTCTGAGGGCGACATAAGGGTTGCACCAGAGATGACAATGGAAAGGCTTATTCCTTCTGGTACACAAGGAAAGATTGGTGCCAGGGCGTTGATTGCGGCGGCAGAGAAATCTGGCAAACCAGATGCAGCTAGAAAGTCTATAGAAGATTTCTTGTCCAAAAAGTTTGTTGCTAATCATGTGAACATGGATACAGGACAAATTAATGCTAACGGTGCGGCTACATTCATAAAAAACAATCCAGTATTAGATGATTTCCCTTTATTAAAAGGGTCAATCTCTAACGCTAGACAAGCCCAAGCACTAGCCGACCAAATTGGCGTGTCAGCAGGAAGGAGAATCAAGTACCTAGAAAACATTAGTATAGCCTCTCGGTACACCAACGGTGAACCAGCCGCGCAAATGAACGCTGTACTTAACTCATCAACACCAATAAAAGATATGAAGGTTCTTGTGTCTTTGGCAAAAAAAGATGCTTCAGGAAGAGCTATGGATGGCCTTAAAGCATCGTTTTATCAATCCATGAAAGCTAGGGTTGCTCCAGACAGTAGGCAAATGTTGGATGCGTCTGGAGAAGCCATAGTTAATGCAAAAAAACTTAGGGGCTTTATCAACAAAAACAAAGCTACAATTAAATTACTATATGGAGATAAAGGTCTTAATGTTCTAAAGGAGGTGTCTAGGGGGGCGACATTAAATGCAAACATAGCAAAAGGTCTTGCTGCTGGGGGTGGCTCTGACACCACACAAAACAAGCAGATACTACAAGTATTTGGTACTATTGGCGGGTTTTTGGGTACCAAAATGAGCGGCGGTGTTCACGCTTTACTTGCGTTTGGTATAGGAAAGAGGACAACAATGTCTATGGCTGAAAAAATATCAAATAATCTAGTAAACAAGGTTGATGATATTGTTCATGCTGCCTTGTATGACCCAATGTTAGCTCAAATGATTATGACTAAACCAACTGAAGTCAACACCAAGAAGTTTTTGAACTATGCAATATCAAGGGGGCTGATTGATGAGGTTGGTCGAGACAATCAAAATGAACCACAGACAAACACTAACCAATAGGGATTAAGCATGGAATCAACTTTTATGGAAGCAGTCAAGGATGGCGTAGCCACTGGTTTCGGCAAGGCTATGGTGATAGGGGTTGTTGGTGTAGGCATGTGGACTTTAGACACCTACATAAAGAATTTTGAAGATGAGGCGGTAACAAGAAGTGCGCAGTATACCGAGAAGTATGTATCACTATCATCCGAGAGAAACGCACTAGAAAGAGCAAAGCTAGTCGCTAAGGTCGAGGTTATTACAGGCAAAATTGAAGCTAACCGTGTAGAGTTAAAGCGAGATATGCAACGAACTGAGGACAAGATTATCAATGAGATACGCAGCCTACACAAGTAATGCCGCAGGCATCATTATTATTGCGCTACTGCTTGCTTCTGGTGTTCTTATCAACCATATCATTGATTGGGATACTACTTATATTCAAAGAGGGGGGTTATCAAGTGAAAGCACAAATAAATAAATTCTTTAGACGATTGAAACTAACTTGGAAAGAACTCAAACAACGGTTCACTAACTTACCTATACGCAGACTCAGTGACTTCCTTGTGCTTGCTGTGTTCCTATTCGTTATGGTAGGTATGACAGGTGGTTTTGACACCTCTGGATGGTTATTCTCACTACTGGTTGATGTTGCTCAATCACTAGCGGGTATCTATATACTCTATTGGGGAGGACGTAGACTAAACAAGAAACGTACTCACGAACTATCGCAAGACGATCAAGTCATTCAAGGCTTTGTACATTTAGTATGTATCGCAATTATTGTTGGCTGCTCCTTCTCTTAGGGGTTGCTGCCGAGGGAGCACAACCTAAAGATGAGTGGCTACAAACCTTACAAGACATATCAGCTAACCCCTCGCGTGAGATGGCGCTTACGGAACAAGAGTCAAGCTGGAACCCGTTTGCCAAGTCGCCCTATGCAACAGGGTTACGACAATTTACGGATTCAACCGGAGAATGGCTCTCAAGAACCCATTGCAGACACCTCGGCCCATACAGACCGCTTAACGCAGACTGGTCACTCAAGTGCGGAGTTATCTACGCAGAGTGGCTTGAACTGCAAGTGCCGACAACGGACTGCTACTGCGACACGCGACAGAACGCAGAACGAGCTTACAATGGAGGCTTGGGCTGGATTAACCGAGAAGCTAAGTTAGCTAAATCAAACAGTTCGAAAGACTTAATAGACCAGTGCTTAAATACTGGTAGAGCAGAATGGGCATGTGAGGAAAACACCTCATACCCCAAAAGAATATCAATAAGACAAACAAAATACCTCTTCTATGGTGGTCGTAGATGCCGCTAGAAGGAAGCTGAAGCGTTCCTACGGCGTTTAAATCATTTAGCAACCCAATGGTAAGGGGTAAGATTATCGCCGCTTAGAAACGCCCATATCAACTTTATAAACCGAGGGAAACCTATGAAATACTTAATAACACTATCAATAGCACTTTTGCAGGCATGTGTCATTGTGCCTAAACAAGAACCCACAAAGATTACTCAACAACTTGACTCTAGTGGTCGCGTTATGTCTGAAACACGTGTAGAGAGTGCATCAGTGGCCTCTGACAGAGAGATTGAACTAACCAGACGCAACTGCATGGCTGCTGAAGGTGTTCGCTTAGGTGCAGTACAAGACGCTACAGCACAAGTGGCATTAGCGGCTATCAGAGCATTACAAATCTCTGACCCTTGCGCCCCAAGCACTAACTCTAATGATGTTGTTATATCAGCTAACGTGCAACGCACACAACAAGTAGGCACACTAACGGGTGTATTGCCTGTTATCGGCGGTGCCGCTGCTGCCGCTATTATCGGTAAGGCCGCTGTAGAGAATCGTGACGCTACGGTAGTTACACAACCCGCACCATTAGTCGTTGAACAGCCAGAGCCTATCCTTGTGGAGGTTCCAGGTGAACCAGTAGTTATCGAACCGTTCATCGTTAACCCCGTGGTAATCACCACTCCCTCTGATCCATAATGATCTGGTGGGTTATACGCTTTGTCATGCTTGCCTCGATAGGCTGGTTTGCTAATACAGCCCTCGATACTTATCAGGAATCACGCGCTAACAAGGCTGCTGCTGAACAAGCAATAGTTGAGAAGATTGAGGCTGCTGAACAGGCTTTAATCCGAGAGGCGAAACTCAAGGGTGAGGCTCTTAAACGTGAGCAGATACTTAGTGATGCGCTGGAAGCAAGACAAGCTGAGTTGATATTGGCGCGTGACCAGAAAGAGAATGATGAGTTAATCAAAGAACAACTACGGAATGACAATGCAAAACTTGAAGAAACTCTTGCTTTTATGCTTGATCCTCGTTTGGCTCCCTAATTGCACAACACAGCCTACGGTTGTTACCCAGACTGATGCAGCGGTGATACCAAGAGGTTTGCTTGTATTCCCTGAGATGCCCGACATAGCTACTGAACCATTAACGGTTGAGGATGCTTTAGAGTTAGGCAAGGAATTAAGACGCTACGGATGCTTTCTGCACTCTAACGTCAAAGAGATTGTACGTTACGCCACGCTAGGCGATACAGTGATAGACGATTTAACAGAGCAGCAATGTGCTGACCTGAACGGCTAAGTCCTACCCGCATCATAATCCCTCCTCAGTTAACTCCGGTTAGCTTGGTGCGGTGTAGGCACTAATTTACCTAGTCACCGTTTTAATTAAGGAGAATGTTATGTTTGACACTTGGATAGTAGGAGCATTTATCATTCTACAAACAGGCCACATAGGGGCTATGTCGTTTAACCAAGTTGAATACCGAACTGAAGAAGAGTGTAAGGTAATTGGTGTTCCTATAGCTATTGAGATGATTAAAGCACAGACTGTATCTAAAGACTTCCCACCTATACATCATGGTGGTTTTGGGTGTTATAAGACGCTCAAGAAGGATAGAAATCCTGCTTAGTCATATCATCCATAGTTTTCCGCATTGACCTAGCAAGCACCTTGCTTCTCTCACAACATATCTGATCGTACAAATCATCACAGATATATTCCTGCGCCCAGACCTCCCCAAAACCGTACACCACATTAGGTAAGCGCACCGCTGGCATCGTTTCAAAGCCACGCCTCGGAACCCACAACCCCATCAAACTATCAGCCTTAACAAATGCAGGAGCAGTTGAAGCTGCGAGACAGCCTGCCAGAAAACCCCGCCTATCCATACTCCATCTCTCCCATTTTAATTAACAAATCTATCTCTTTCTTGTGAGACTTCATTATTTCAGGTGGAATCATAAGAACATTTGGTCGAACCATTATCTTAAACCCCTGAGAATCAACCCGCCTGTCCATATCTATCAGGAAATTCTCTAAAGCGTCCTCTGATAGCCAAGTATCTACAACACCGAAACCTGTATCCTTTGGAACCCACAACCCCATCAAGTTCTCAGTCTTTATATAGGGAGCAGATACACCCGCTGCTAATGCTGCTGTTAAGAATCCTCGTCTAGAAATCATAATAACTCCAACAGTTCTGGTCTTGAACAGTGTTCACGCTTAGTCGCATCAACGCCCCTCCATTTAGCATAAGCCTTTAGTTGTCTCAGAAAGTATTCATCTGATTCAAACTTATCTCCGTTTCCAAACCCAATACCGTAAGCATCAGGATGTGCTGCCTCGCCCTCTCTCTTTAAAGGCACAAGTCCAAATCCATTATACATTTACCACCCCATACTTCTCTATATCATCAGCAGCAGCCCTCAACATCTCAACTAATTCTTCAGTTGATTCTCCCCTCACGGACAACCCATTAGTATGCGGTATACCGTCTGCCTCTATCCTATCAGGCATATCAGGGAAACACTCACACACTTCATACCACACCTCTTCACCATGCGTACACTTAATTGCTGCGTAATTCCAACTCATAGCAGCCTAGCAAGCAACTCTTTTTTGGATATATTATATTTTCCTGTACTTATTAACAACCCCACTATGTCTGCCACAACAGAGTTTATACCCCTGCTACTTCCCTTTAAGTAATGGTGTATCAACTCATCCTCGGAAGTCTCATCCATTTCTAACTCCATCTTCTCCGCATGGTCTGACCAAACTTCTACCATATCATTCAAAGCATCTGTTATTTCACTCATACTCCTCTCCTAATTAAAAACCGCCCACCACTAAGCATGTATCCACATAAACGAGGTGATTGACATTCTGTGGCAGATGGTGAGCGGTTT